>OFHA01002644.1_pt1 | contig 10197 bp, 8 predicted proteins | sample 1521891 | NCBI WGS metagenome assembly OFHA01 (sample SAMEA3504089, study PRJEB24116) | mouse gut metagenome | biome: mouse gut; feature: mouse-associated habitat; material: faeces | place: Denmark | collected 2011 | reverse complement strand
TTTTTATTTTTAAAATCCTTTTTACACTTTGGACATATCCACATTATATCCGCCTACTCTATATCCTTCTCTATATAATGAATTTTAGAATCATTCCAATATTTCTTGTAAACTCTATTATTATTTCTATCAAGATTTAATTGATACATCCTAAATGTAACCAATATATTTTTTGGTTGTCATTGTTCTTCATATGAATATTGGTATTTCATGTTTAACTTCTTTATAACTTCACCACTTCGTAAATTTTTAACATCATGTGTAGCTGTAATACAAGGAATACCATCATCTTTTAATTACTTAATAACTGGCTTCTGTAACAAGACCTTTATGTCAAAATTCTTTACAAAAACCATAACCAAAATCATAACTTTCATTCATAAAAAAATTAATATATCCAATAGGAATATTATCTTCTTTTAAACAAATGGCATAATAATATCCTTTTTCTTGTGTATATTTACTTTTAAACTGTTTGATATAAAATGTTTTTGCATCTTCCATTGTCTTTAATGGAAACCAAGGTAAAAATATATTCACTTCTTTATCATTATATATTGCTTTTAAATCATTTTCAGTAAGTTTTCTTAAAATAAGTCTTTTTTCAAGGGTTGAAGAATTTTTATTTTTTATTTTAAAATCTAATTGAAGTAACTTTTTCTTGTTAGGAAGCATATATTCTAAAGTTCTTATTCAATCATAATTAATTTGTAACATTGTTTTTTCTAATTCTTGTGCTTCTATTTGATGATGTATCTGATTCAAGTTATCAAACACATGCAAATATGGTGAATTTGATATCCAACAATCTTCGATATTTATTTGTATAATACGTGAAACATACTTTGGATAAACATGTTGAATAACCTTCTGAAAACATTCATAACCTATATATTCAATGAGTAAATTAGCAATTACTATATCTGCTTTAGATAAATTATGAAAGTTATCTATCAAATTAATACATAAACATTCTAAAACACCTTTTAATTCAGGATATCTACAATTAACTTCTTCTAAATAAGATGAATTGATATCTATTCCATATACTTTCTTTGCCCTCTGTGCCAGAAATAACGATATCGTCCCTATGCCACAGTAGAGATCCCACACGATCTCCTTCCCGCTGAGTCCGGCATATTCCAGTACTTTTGCATACAGCACTTCCGTTTGTACCGGATTCACCTGATAAAAGGACAATGGAGAAATCTGAAATCGGATACCGCCAATCGTATCTTCGATATAATCCGCTCCCCACAATGTTTTCACAGTATCGCCCATGATCACATTCGTTCTCTGCTCGTTCCGATTCACAGAAAATCCTGTCAGTTCTTTTATTTCCATCAGACTGTCCGTCAGTTCCCGCTCCTTCGGTATCGATTTCCCATTGATCACCATACATACCATCAGCTGTCCGGAATGAAATCCATAACGGATCAGTACATGGCGGACAAGTCCTGTGCCGCTTTTTTCATCATACGGCTCGATCTGATACCGCTCCATCCATGTTAGTATTCTCGAAATGACTTCCTTATTTTGCGATACCCCCAGATAGCAATCTGGTGTGGGAATGATCGCATGTGTCCTTGCAGCATAAAATCCCGCCGCCAGTCTGCCGTCTTTATCACGTCCGATCGGAAACTGTGCCTTATTCCGATAGCGAAATGTCTCCTGCGCTCCTATGATCGGCTGCATCGGTATGTGTTCGATATGGAAACCGCCGATTCGCATCAGATTGTTGCGGATTTTATTCTGCTTGTACTCCAGCTGTTTTTCATAAGCAAGCGCCTGCAGCTGGCATCCTCCGCACTGGCGATGGACCGGGCACTTTGGATCTACGCGGTCTGGGGACGGTTCCAGCAGTTCCATCAGCCTGGCGTATCCGTATGTTTTTTTGAGCTTTGTGATTTTTGCGCAGATTTTATCGCCTACAAGCGCATCCTTGACAAAAAAAGTCATCGGACTGCCTTCCGCGCCGTCCCGATCTGTCTGCTTGCCAATTCCCGATCCATCCGCACTCAGATCAACAATTTCCAAGTTTATTAAATCATTTTTTTTCATCGCTTTCTCCAATATTATTCACTAATAAAAACCAGAAATCCGGCACTTCCCTGCAGGAAAACTACAAAGGTACCGGATTCATTGTTATAAAACTATTTCTTATGATATACTTGTCTTACGTATGTTAGACTCAAACGACCGGTGGAATCCCAGCCAGTCAGTATTGCCTTCCGGCACATTTACAAACGCTTCTTCCAGCGCTTCCATTTTCGCATCCATATTGTCCGCGAAGCTCAGCGCAACAGCCTCTGCCAGAGCCGGTTTTTTCGGTGAACCATATTCCAGCTCTCCATGATGTGCCAGAATACAATGGATCAGCTCGTCTTCCAGTTTTTTTGGAAAGCCTGGTATCTCCCTGATTCGCTCAGCCAGCATCTGCGTTCCGATAATAATATGACCTAATAACTGTCCTGCGTCTGTATAATCATTTTCCGGAAATCTGGACAGTTCTTTCAGTTTTCCGACATCATGGAAGACTGCTGCCGTTACGAGAAGATCCCGGTTTAAAATATCATACTGCGCGGCAAACAGCTCGCAGAGTTTTGCCACTCCCAGCGTATGCTGCAGCAGGCCCCCGACAAATCCGTGATGCATCGTTTTCGCTGCAGAATGAAACTTAAACGCCTCCTGGAATTTTGCATTTTCGAAAAAAACATTTGCCAGCTGCTTTAAGTAAGGATTCTCAATCCGATGAATCATTCTCATCAGCTCCTCATACATCTGATCCATATTATATCTGCTGACCGGCAGATATTCTTTCGGATCATATTCTCCCTGCTGTGCCTTACGAATACGTTTAATATTTAACTGTAAAGCTCCCTGAAAGCTGGTAACATCGCCTACCACATTCAGATAATCCAGCTTTTCAAAATCATCGATTCCAAGTGAACCAGGATCCCATATTTTCGCATCCAAAGTTCCGGTTTTATCCTGCAGGGTCAGCGACACAAACGGTTTTCCTGCTTTCGTTACCGATGGCTGTTTATTTTTACATAAATAAATCTCATTGATGCGTTCTCCCTCACGCAAAGTTTCTACATAACGCATAATACTTCTGCCTCCATTTCATATTTCCCCTCAAATTCCAGTCTTCCTTCATCCCCCAAACGCATCAGTTCTTACGGCATTTTCCTTCCCTGAAACCCATACCGTATGCAGCTTCTCAATTCCTGAATACCATACCGCATGCAGCTTCTCCTTCCCTGAAACCCATTCTGTTACTCAATATTGCCTTTCTGAAAAATCATACCTCTATTTTAACACCCCGACTTCCACTGTACAGGTAAACTTCTTATATCCTTCTGCATTCTGCCGGTTTGCTGTTATCTTTACCTCGTCTCCTTTTTTCATCTTTAGCAGGATCCGCTGATAGTCTTTCATCGACAATACTTCCTGTTTATTGATCTCCACAATGACATCCCCGTTTTGCAGTCCTGCCATCATTGCCGGAGCGTCTACCACAGCTTCTTTAATATATACGCCTTTTGGAATGTCATATTCCTTTGAAATGGCGTCTGTCACGGTACTGCCCTTAATGCCGATATACGGCACATTTAAACCGTTCGATAACAGCTCGATAATATCCTTGAGCTCTGAGATCGATACGGCCGTCAGTGTATTTTGCTCCTTTTGTATGTTGGATGATTTTAAAAACAGTCCGATCACTTCTCCGTCTGTATTGATCAGAACGCCGTTTCCTTTTGCATTTGCGACAATATTTGTCGTAAACACTGTATAATTGCGGTCTTCTGTCGTAATCGTATTTGCGACAGAAGTAATATTTCCAGTCAGTATCGAATAATTTGTACCGAGCGGACTGCCCAGGGCGACAACGATTCTGCCCTGTCTGAGATTCAGGGAATTTCCCAATACGGCCGTTGTTATCTGATTCATTGTCGCCTTTTTTATCTTGTCTGTTGGTACTCCAAGAACCGCAATTCCTGTATTCCCGTCATATTTTTTCAAATCCGCGTCCAGGGTATCGTTGTTGATAAACGTAACCCGTATGGACTTTACATCCTGAATCACCTGATACTCTGTCAGAATCAGCAGTTCCTTTCCATTATTGCCGATAATCAGGCCGGACGCCTGTCCGGTTGCTTCATATGGAGAATCAAAAATATCCACGCCTTCTTTCACACCGGTTACAATAACGACAGATTTGTTTACTTCATTGCCAATCTGATAAAGCTGATTTTGCAGCACCTGATAATCATCCAGCGTCATTTCTTTCTTTTCCGTAATATAGACGGTTTTTTGTTTTTTATCCTCTTTTTCTGCTTTCTGCGGCGTATCCGCATTCGTCTCCTGCTCTGAATCTGCCACGGAATTCTCAGACGCTTCGTCATCCGACAGCGTATCCTTAGGAATGCCAACCCACTGATCGTTTTTCGGCGCAAACCAGTTCTCTATTTTAGACTGCAGCGCACAAAAAACAAGGCATGATACAAATCCGAATAAAATAGCGTATCCGGTTACTTCTATCACTTTGCGGACAATCTGTTTTTTATTGACCGGCTTGTCTTTGATCTTTTCTTTGATAAAATGCTTCTCATCATTTTTGTATGGCATGAAAAAACCCCTCTTTCCAATACCCAATACCCATTCCTCTTTTGTTTTTAATCCCTTATGTTAAGATTATACGAGGATTTGGCATTTATTTCAAGAAAATAAGTAATTTTTCTTACGAATATTACTTTTCACTTACGAAATTATAAGGTAAAATAAGAATAGCCATTACAGAACGATTTTAGAAAGGATTATCACATGAATAAAAAAGTTCTTTACACTTTAGAATATAATAAAATCACAGAACAATTATCCTCCTATGCTTCTTCAGACTGGGCGAAAGAACACTGTATTCATCTGAAACCCATCACAGACAAAGCCAAAATTGAACAGGCACAGGCTGAAACTGCCGCGGCCCTTTCCCGCATCTATCGGAAAGGCAGTCTTTCATTCGGTGGGATTCATAAAATCGGAATGTCTCTGAAACGACTCGAAATCGGAGGCATTCTTAGTATTGAAGAACTGCTCCACATCGCTTCGCTTCTGGAAACTGCCAAACGGGTAAAAACTTATGGCCGGAATGACCGCGATAATATTCCTGCCGATACGCTGGACGCCATGTTTACGTCCATAGAACCGCTGACTCCTCTCTGCGAAGAAATCCGGCGCTGTATTATTTCCGAAGACGAGATTGCCGATGACGCCAGCAGTCAGTTAAAATCCATCCGCAGAAATATCCAGGGAATGAACGGACGGATTCATAATCAGATGACAAGCATTCTGAACCATTCCGTTACAAAAGGCTATCTGCAGGATGCTGTAATTACCATGCGAAACGGCCGCTACTGCCTCCCGGTAAAAGCTGAATATAAAAATCAGATGTCCGGAATGATTCACGATCAGTCCGCTTCCGGTTCCACGTTGTTTATCGAACCAGCCGGCGTTGTGAATCTTAACAACGAACTGAAAGAATTATTTTTAAAAGAACAGGAAGAAATCGACAGAATTATCGCAGATTTAAGCAATCAGGTCGCTGCTGAGAGCGAATCGCTGTTAAATGACTATAAACTGCTGACAACGCTGGACTTTATTTTTGCAAAAGCACGTCTGGCGCAGGAGCACAACGGAATCGCGCCAGTGTTTAACACAGAAGGCCGTATTCATATCCGCCGCGGACGTCATCCGCTGCTGAATAAAAAAACAGTCGTTCCCATCGATGTCAGACTGGGGGAAGACTTTCAGCTTCTGGTTGTAACCGGACCGAACACCGGCGGCAAGACCGTCTCTTTAAAAACAGTCGGCCTGCTGACGCTGATGGGACAGGCCGGCCTGCATATCCCTGCAGGAGATCGTTCCCAGCTTGCGATTTTTGAAAATGTATACGCCGATATCGGAGATGAACAAAGCATCGAGCAAAGTCTGAGTACGTTTTCTTCTCATATGACCAACATCGTCGCCATCCTGAAAAAGGTAACGCCGGATTGTCTGGTCTTATTTGACGAGCTGTGCTCTGGTACGGATCCGACGGAAGGCGCGGCTTTGGCGATTTCGATTCTGTCCAGACTGCTCCAGCGTGGCGTACGCGCCATGGCAACCACGCATTACAGCGAGCTGAAAGTATTTGCTCTTTCTACCGAAGGCGTCCAGAATGCCTGCTGCGAATTTGACGTGGAGACTTTAAGTCCGACTTACCGCCTTCTGATCGGCATACCCGGCAAAAGCAACGCCTTTGCCATCTCTGGTAAACTCGGTCTGCCGGACGATATTATTGCAGACGCGAAAACGCGGATTACATCCAGTGAACAGAATTTTGAAGACCTGATCGCAGATCTGGAAACAAGCCGTACAACGATTGAAAAAGAACGCCTTGAGATCGAACAGTATAAGCAGGAACTTGCCAGACTGCATGCGCAGGCAGCAAACAAGCAGGAAAAGCTGGACAGCCGCCGCGACAAAATCATCCAGGAAGCAAACGAACAGGCGCTTGCCATTTTAAAAGAAGCCAAAGACGCTGCAGACGCCAGCATTCGCAATTTTAACAAATACGGCACCACAAACCCGACTGCCAGCGATCTGGAAAAGGAACGCGCCGCGCTGCGCAGTAAAATGAACGCAGCGGAATCCCGTATTGCAAAAAATCAGAAACAGCCAGCCGCCAATCACAAAGTACCAAAAAACCTGCGGCTTGGAGACTCTGTACGGGTACTCAGCATGAATCAGCGCGGAACGGTCTCGACTCTGCCAAACGCAAAGGGAGATTTATTTGTTCAGATGGGTATTCTCCGTACACAGGTCAATATCAAAGACCTTGTACGAATCGAAGATGAAACGGCTTCTTCCTCTAAAAAATCAGCCAAAACCGGCTCCGGTAAAATCCGCATGTCCAAAGCGTCCAGCATTTCGGCAGAAGTCATGCTGATTGGCAAAACCGTCGACGAAGCTATTATGACACTGGACAAATATCTGGACGATGCCTGGCTTTCTCATCTGTCTACCGTACGCGTCGTACACGGAAAAGGAACCGGAGCGCTGCGCAATGCCGTCCATCAGCATCTACGCCGCGTCAAATATGTGGATTCTTTTCATCTGGGCGAATATGGAGAAGGCGACTCCGGCGTTACAATCGTGGAATTTAAATAGTTAAAACCTGCCGGTATACCAAGGCAGGCTCTGGTGCAAAAGGAGGATCTATGGCAGCAAAACAAAAAATATTAATCGTAGACGACGACGTCAATATTGCGGAACTTATCTCCCTTTATCTTACAAAAGAATGCTTTGAAACAAAAATCGTCAACGACGGGGAAGAAGCGCTGCATGCTTATCAGCAGTTTCAGCCGAACCTGATCCTGCTGGACCTTATGCTTCCCGGCATCGACGGCTATCAGGTCTGTCGGGAAGTTCGTGCAAAAAGCAATGTTCCGATTATTATGCTTTCTGCAAAAGGAGAAATCTTTGACAAAGTACTGGGTCTGGAGCTGGGCGCAGACGATTATATCATGAAACCTTTCGACTCCAAAGAAATGGTTGCGCGGGTAAAAGCCGTATTACGCCGTTATCAGCCTGTAAAACCGGCCGTCGCGCATCCGGCTCTCAAGCTGGCAGAATATCCGGGTCTGATCGTCAATCTGTCTAATTACAGCGTGGAATATAACGGAAAGCTGCTGGACATGCCTCCGAAAGAACTGGAGCTGCTCTATTTTCTGGCTTCTTCGCCAAACCAGGTCTTTACGCGCGAACAGCTGCTGGACAATATCTGGGGCTATGAATATATCGGCGATACACGTACGGTTGACGTTCATGTCAAACGACTGCGCGAAAAAATAAAAGACACCGAACACTGGGGAATTGCCACGGTCTGGGGGATCGGATATAAATTTGTCGTCAAATAGCGTCTTCTGTATGTTCTTCCAGGCGTTGAAAGGAATTTTATGAAACGGACACTTTATTTAAAATTTTTATCAGGCTACCTTGTATTTGGTCTGCTTGGATTTGCTCTTGTATCTACCGTAACAAATCACGGACTTCGAAATCAGGTAGAAACCCTGGAGGCCCGCACACTGTATACGGAATGCACAGAAATTGCTTCCAGATACGCGCTGAATTATTACAACGGCAGTATGGAACTGGCAGACCTCCATGGGCACCTTGAAACGATCAGCCACTATATGAATACCCGCATCGAAGTGATCGATATCTCCGGCAGAATTATTATCGATTCCGCTAATAACGCTGCGCCAGATAATGATACTGTGATCGACGGATTCGACATCAGCGATTTCGGCAGCAAATACTATATGGTCAGCAGATTTTATAATACGTTCTCCGAAAATCACCTGACTGTATTTGCCCCGATCACTCCAAATTACAGAGTCCGCGGATATGTACTGATACATAAACCCATTGCCGATATTTATGCGTACAGTTACGATCTGCTAAACGTTGTATATCTTACGCTGCTGTTCATTTTCCTGCTTGCGTTTGTCATACTGTTTTTATTTTCGCTGCTGATTTACCGTCCCATTCGTAAAATTACTTCCGTTGCTGACGCTTATATCGATGGTGATTTCTCGCAAAAAATTAACATCCATACCGAAGATGAACTCGGACATCTTGCCGCCGCTTTTGATTATATGGCTAATGAACTAAATACTCTGGAAGACGATCAGCGTAAATTTGTATCCAACGTATCTCACGATTTTCGTTCGCCTCTGACCTCCATAAAAGGATATATCGAAGCGATACTGGATGGAACGATTCCCTATGAAATGCAGGATAAATATCTGAACATTATTTTATTTGAAACCGAACGCCTGAACAAACTTACCAGCAGTCTGCTGGAGCTTAACAAATTCGGTTCTCACGGCAAGACAATTTTATATATCAAGAGCTTTGATATCAACTACATTATCCGTATGACTGCGCTGACATTCGAAGGAATCTGCAGTGAAAAACACATCTCTATCGAGCTGATTCTTTCCGGACAGAACCTGTACGTGACCGCTGATATGGCGAAGATTCAGCAGGTTATTTATAACCTGACCGACAATGCCATCAAGTTCAGTCATCCGGACTCTTCCATTACCATCGAAACGACGGAAAAAAATGGAAAAGTATTTGTCTCTGTCAAAGATTCTGGCATTGGCATCCCCGGCGACAGTCTGAAAAAAATCTGGGAACGTTTCTACAAAACCGACGTATCGAGAGGAAAAGACAAGCGCGGTACCGGACTGGGACTCGCGATCGTGAAAGAAATTATTCAGGCTCATGATGAAAATATAAACGTCATCAGTACGGAAGGTGTTGGAACAGAATTTATTTTTACATTATCTCTTACAAAAGAATAATTGAAACAGCCTGAAATCCTGTTTTTGCACAAAATAAAGCTGCCGGAAAAGCAGATGTAATATCCGCTTTTCCGGCAGCTTTTACCGATGATATTTCAATCACAAAACTACACTAATTCAATAATCACCTGCATCGCCCCATCACCTTTACGCTGACCGAGTTTGATAATTCTTGTATATCCGCCGTTCCGTCCAGCATATTTCGGTGCTACTTCGTCAAACAGTCTGGCTGGCAGATCTGCTACTTTTTTATCTTTCCGTTTATTGGAAGTAACAACTTTGCCATCCTTTCTTGTTGTTTCGGAGCTTGTTACAGGATAGAGTACTTTTAACATCTCTCTTCTTGCATGCAGACGAGACGGTTTATCTTTTTTAATCGTCTTATCCACTTCATCATAGACAGTCTTTCTCTTTCCGTCTACAACTTCTTTTACTCTTTTACCCTCTGCGTCTTTGCGCGGTACTTTCGCCTTTACGGTCACTTCTTCAAAGTTATCCTTCTCACGAATTGCCATAGCGATCAGCTTTTCAGCAATTTTACGAACTTCTTTCGCTCTCGCTTCTGTCGTTACGATTTTGCCATGATATAACAGCTGTGTTACCTGATTACGCAGTAATGCTTTTCTCTGAGCAGATGATTTGCCCAATTTTCTATACATTGCCATTTTTATTTCCTCCAAATCGTGGTACATTCGGCAGCACACTTTGGGATTATCTGCCGGATGCTGATATATGATGCAGCCTGCGCTGCAATTTTCTTCAATTCGCCACTGGTCATACAGCC
>OFHA01002639.1_pt1 | contig 10211 bp, 10 predicted proteins | sample 1521891 | NCBI WGS metagenome assembly OFHA01 (sample SAMEA3504089, study PRJEB24116) | mouse gut metagenome | biome: mouse gut; feature: mouse-associated habitat; material: faeces | place: Denmark | collected 2011 | reverse complement strand
AATTTCGACAGGGCAGACGCCTGTCAATACGAAATGGTAGATGAAAATATGATCAACACGAAACGGAGGATTTTATGAAGCTACATGACGATTACTATGAGGAGGAACGCAGCTCAGGCTCTAAAATGACATATATTTATATGCTGCTCATCATGTCGGCGGTCATACTGGGTGTGATGGCACTGGTGTTCTGGTCAAACCAGTCAAAAACAAAATCAGATGGAAGCGGCTATGCGGCAGCAGTTGCACAGAAGGAGGCAAAAGCGGCAGAGACAAGCAAAAAGATGGAGGCAAATGCGTCGGAGAGTGTGATTTCAGAGAGCAAACTCACCTCAAACGATCTTGATATCTGGTCACTTCCGGATACCGGCAGAGAGAAAAAATCCTCCACAGCCAATAAAAACAATGGTACAGTGACAAACCAGACGACAGGGGAGACAGTGGTGGACGGCTCCTCAACCGCTTCAGACGGCACAAACCAGTCCAAGACTGCCGACGAAATATCCAATGGAAAAACTTCGGTGTACGATATGACCAACAAGGAAAATCTTGACGGAGAAAAAACTGGCGAACAAAATGAAGAGAAAAAGAACGAGCGTGATCAAGCGGACGATGAGGAAGAAGATGATGACGAGGACGATGTGACCAGTATACAAGTAAAACATGCAGACGGCACAAAGGAGTGGGTGGAAGTCAATGAAGATATTCCAAAGAATAAATATGATTACAAGAATCTGACTTATGACAAGCCGCTGATGAATTACCGTGAAGATGGCAAACTTGTGTCAAAATGCGGAGTCGATATCTCGGCGAATCAGGGAGAGGTAGATTTCAGCAAACTAAAAAGCGCAGGCTGTGATTTTGTCATGATTAAAGTCGGCGCGAGAGGCTACAGCAGCGGAAGAATTGTGACGGACGCAAATCTTGAGGACAATCTCAAAGCAGCGAAAAAGGCGGGACTGGATATTGGCGTGTACTTTTGCTCTCAGGCGCTGAATAAGTCCGAGGCGCGAGAGGAGGCAGATGAGCTTATGGATGCCATATCAGGGTATTCCATCAAGTATCCGATCGCTTTTGTCATGGAAAATGTCGATGATGATATGGCGCGGATAGAAGCGCTAGAACAGACAGACAGGACACAAATCGCCAAGGCATTCCTAAACAGAGTAGAAGATGCAGGCTATACACCGATGATTTATGGTGATAAGGAATGGCTTCTCACGATGGTGGATATGGAGGAATTGCAGGACTATGAAGTGTGGTTTGCGCAGGACAGCGACGAGCCGGAATATCCGTATGAGTTTGGCATGTGGCAATACGATTCCGATGCCAGCATCAAAGGGATTCAAGGCGATGCAGCCATGAGTATCAGCTTTAAGGATTATGCGAAATAGCCTTCCTGTAATTTTGCAGTTTGTCTGATATTTTGAGACGGGAGTAGAGATCAGCATATGCCGAAGGCGACAGCCCGTCGATATAGTTTGGCGTATAATTTTTTTGGACGCCGTTACGCTTTAACACGTCAATAGCCTTATTGTAGGCAATTGCGGCTTCAATCTCACTGTGATAATAACCGATAATGTAATACCCGGGCACATTGATGCGTGCCCGGTATTTTGTTTTACCCTTATAGCAGACTTCGGCGACGCCTTGATAGCGGTTTATGATCGCAAGATTTTCGTGTCGGAAATCGGTGTCATCGTCATTGAGAAAAAGATAGTCCTTTCCCGCGACCGCAAAGTTTCGGATACCATAGCGGTTTAAGATATTGACCTGCATGCCATAGTCTGCGACAAAAAGATGCCCATTGCGTTTCATGATCTTGCGTGAGGAATAATAAAACAAATCATCTATGTCAAATTTGAGCACATCGGTGGGAGACAAATAATAGTAAAAAAACTTCGAGCGGGCATAAATCGGTGTGCCAAAGTAAATGCCATTATCGCGGAAATTAATCAAAATCACCCATTTTTCAAATGGGAGTGGCGAGTTTTCCTTATATTGATTTATGCTCAGGCGTTCGCGGTTTAACAGTCTGTCCGCCTCAAGGTAGGCGGCATTGGCCTCGGATACGGTATCAAATCCGCCGAGGCTGATATGCTTTCGCCTGAATGTAATAGAGGCGCGGTAGTAGACCGTACCGTCCTTTTTTGTTGCCGTAGATGTACCCTTCATCAACACAATCCCTTCACTTCTCTGCTGTAGTATGCAATGATAATTGTATTGTATGGGGGTAGGTTTGTCAAGCCTGCGCGTCTATTCCAGTCAGTTCTCCCATTTCTTTTCAAGCTCGTATTCCAGCTCCGCCGCCTTTTCTTCGAGATGATCTGTATCGGTATCCGTGTACATATTTCCGGAAAAGGCGTTGATAAAGTCTTGGCTTAGATGAATTTTCCACTGTCCGTTGTCCTGATAAGCAGAGACCGTGACGCGGATACTGACAAGACCGCCGTTGTCCCAATCGTTCGTCATGTCATCAATAATAGATATCAAAGTATCTTTTCCTGCTGCCAGCTCTGCCATGTCCGCTGCAAACTGTGCCAAACCAAGGCCGGGGCTTTCCAGCATATTTTCTATGAGCTGGTTTTCGTAAATTTCCAGAACCTTTGCCATATTAATATTCGTGATTACCATGTCAAGCGCTGCGGTGTCTTTATCGGTTTGCACATCTGTAATTTCCCATGTCAGGTTTTCCATGATTTTCTGGTCAAGTTTGTAGGCAGACTGGTATCGTTTACTGCGTTTGGAGCGGGGCTGCAAAAGTTCGTTAAAGACGCGGTATTCGTTCTCTGTTGGAACGCCAAGCCAGTTGTGGTAAGTCTCGACATAATTATCAGAATATTGATTCAGCGTTTCCAGATCCAGCTTTTTGATGCTCGCAAGTATACACTCGGCAGCCTCTTTTGGCGTAGCAGGCGGAGGCGCGGCGGTCTCTGATTTGCCGCAGGCGCACAGCAGCAGCACCGCCCCCAGTCCGGCGGCGGCGCACAGCAGCAGGGTCACCCGGAACAGGATGCTCTTTCTCAGGCGGAACAGGTTGGCGCTGAGCAGGTTAGTCATGGGAGCCACCTCCCACCAGGTTGATGAAGTAGCTCTCCAGGCTCTCGTTCTGCTCATGGATGCTCCGGATCTCGCACCCGGCGGCGTGGAGGGCCAGGGTCAGCTCCGTGACCTGGACCGGGCCGTATACATCCGCCTCCGTGTCGGAGCAGATACTGTACTCCATGCCCATTTTATCCAGGACAGCGGTGAGGGGACGGGTGCTGGTAACTGTCAAGTGGATTCGCTTGCGGCACCTTGCGTCCAGCTCCTCTGCGCTGATCTCCTGGACCATGTGGCCGCTGTCGATGAAGCCGTAGTGGGTGGCCAGACGGCTCAGCTCGTCGAGGATGTGGCTGGAGATGAGCACCGTGATCTGCCGCTCCCGGTTCAATCTCAAAATCAATTCACGCATTTCCACGATCCCTTGGGGATCAAGACCATTCACAGGTTCATCCAATATGAGAAAATCCGGATCTCCGGCCAAGGCTATCCCAATGCCCAGCCTTTGGCGCATACCCAAAGAAAAATCTTTCGCCTTTTTCTTACCGGTCCCTTCAAGCCCCACCAGCTTTAGGATATCCCTCAGTCCGTCAAAGGCCGGCAGCCCAAGAACCAGATACTGCTGTTTCAGGTTATCCTCGGCTGTCATATCCGGATAGATCGACGGCGTTTCCACCACTGCCCCCACGCGCCGTCTTGCTCTCACAATATCCCGCACGAGTTGTATTGCAATCAATATACCCCAAATAGTCCTCACTGAATTTATCTACATCATTTTTATTTTCCCCATAGATTTCCACGGAAGAGAAAAAGAAAAACCGCTCGCACTGATGCATAGATGCATAGTCTAGCAACTGATAGGTTCCCTGTACATTTGCCGATATCGTACCAATCGGATCTGTAGCATATGCATTGGGATGTGTATTGCTGGCAGCGTGTAGCATAAAATCCATATTCCCAAGTTCCGGCAATGGACAATTGATATCATGGGAAATATATGTAAAAAGCGGATTATCCCAATATAATTCAAACCGTTTTCTTGCCTTTTGCTCACCGCGGCTGATCGCATAAATATGTATCTTCTGCCCATACTCTCTGTTTCGTTTCATTAATATGTCAATTATCACAGAGGAAATCATACCTGACGCACCAGAAATGAAAATCTTCTTTTCATTTAGCAGTTCCCACGGAAGGTTCATGCCAGACGCCCGGATAATGTCTGATTGGTAAATATTGTTGGTTTGTAGGTTCATATCTATCCTCCAAATGGCAGTCCCTTAATTAATAAAATTCTTATCTGCATAAACTATATGATAGTTTTGACTGTTTTTGTAAAAGTAGAGCGTTATCAGCCTCTCTGAAATAAATCCCGGGTAACGATTCAGATAAGTATCTGTCTTTTCCTTGCCATAAGCAGCAACAGCATCCACAATTGGAAACAGCCATTGACATAAATTATGCAAAACTTCCTTCCGCATAATAAACATATTACATGGAGAGTACAAACTTCCAGAAAATACTTTCCTACCAACATTATAATCATCAGGGCTGTTTTCTTTTAAATATCTCATCAGATATTCCCAATCGTCCGAGTCATGGCGTTCTTGATAGTTTTTCTCAATACTTGGATATACAAAAGTTGGTACTGGAAGTATCACGTCTATTTCATTTGATGCCATAATCCTTTGCCAATTATCAGGAAGAATAAAATGTCTCCGGTAATGAGACAACCCTATCACATCTTCTTTTGCATGTTTCCAAACCCAATAAAGCGCTGTCAACTCACAATACTGACGGTTCTTTGCAGAAATATTTTCCCCTTCACAGTCTGTCAAAATACCATGTGCAAGGCGTTGTGAAGTCAATGCCGCTCCCACTTAGACTGGACAAATATAGTTTGTCTGTAATGGCTTATCATAAATGGATTTTGCCATATATATGACCGCGGTTAATTGTTTCACTTGCAAATCTGTTATCTTGACAAAACTCCTGTGTTCCTGTTCATAATATTTTTTCACATATGCATTGCGGAAAAAATTGTCTACCTCTACTGTTACTGGGATAAATTTATTCATTCCTTTTCTTCGAAGCCTAGTAATGATGTCAGTATGGTACTCTCCCTTTGTTGCTATCAACACAGTAGCAGACAGTATTCTTTCGCCTATCTTTTCTACTAATTGGACTGGTATTCCATCTATCGAATATTCGTTTCCCACCATATCGTCAACCAAAAACGCAACAATTTGTATCTTAGGATAAAGAACCTGTAGATAACCCTTTACTGTTTTGCCACGGGAACTGGCCCCAAAAATATATACTTCATGCAATTTTCCAAATATTTCTTTCATTCTGTTGTCCCTGCTAAATATCGTTCTATCACTTCAAACTCACTTTTTATAAATTCTTCTGTTAGCCATCTTATTTTGCTTCCTTCCATACCATCTGCCAACAAAGCACTCCGTATTCCCTCAGCAGTTTGCCTGCTGCATACTGCCAACAAAAGCACATCGTACTCCTTTTGCCTAAAAATAACTTCCTCTGGAGCAGATACTGAAAGCCCTAACTGACGGTACAATATATAATCCTTATCTGCCCACAGCATAAAAGGGTGTTCACACTCCTGATGCAAATAACGACAAAGAGACTGTCCTGCTCGCCCTGCTCCGTATACAGCAACACGGCACTTAGAATCTATTCCACCAAACGGCAGAAGCTTCTTTTTTACTGATGCTTTATCAAAGAAACTTGGCTGTCTTAACAGCAACATCGTCTTTGTATACTGGTTTAACTGTTTAAGCATCCCACTATCTTTCTGAAAAATTGTCCTTAAATATTGGATAAGTGCTTTGTCTGCTTCCTGATGTTGAGGAGCTAAAATACCTGTCATTGAATCCTGATGTTGAACATAGTGATACCCTGCATACTTTGCAATATATATACTTTTTGCCTCCATCAAATATGGATATGTGACAGCGATATCCTCCCCACAGCGAATACGCTTATCAGCTCGCATTTGATGTGGTTCAAGAATACTACGCCGAAATAATTTTGACCATAAATAAGGGCGTATCCTGCATTCATTAAAATCATTATCACAGAGCATCCCAGTGCGAATACCATCCACATCAAATCTTCCATAGCCCAGTTTGCTTTTACTCTTAGAAAACTGTGTATCTACATCCATCCAGTGATCTGATTCCACCATATCTACATGGTATTTTGTCATACATGCCAACAATGTTTCATACATATCGGATTCAATCCAGTCATCTCCATCGACATACCCCACATATTCTCCCTGCGCTGCACATATTCCAGTTTTTCGTGCTTCTACAAGACCACTGTTTTTTTTATGTATCACCTTAATCCGCGAGTCTTTTGACGCATACGCATCACAAATCGCACCACTAGAATCTGTCGAACCATCCTCCACTAAAATAATCTCCAGATTGGTATATGTTTGACACAAAATACTGTTCAAACATTTTTGCAGAGAAGTTGCCACATTGTATACTGGTACAATGATACTAATTACATCTTTCATTTCATAATCACCAGTGTCCCTGCTCTGTCCGCTAATGGAACCTTCTTCAGTCTATAACCCAACGTTTCCTCATATCGATTTACCGCAAGCTTTACCCTACCTAAAAATGCCGAGTTATAATCATGCAGAAAAATAACGCCTCCCTCATTTAACCTGGGATAAAAAAACTTTAATCCTTCATATATAGAATCTTCAAAATCTACATCAATCGAAACAAACGCATATTTTTCCCTTGCAGTTTCCTCTGTGATAGAATCTGGGAAAAAACCTCGACATATTTGACACTGTTTCGGAAATGGGAGATTTGCCATCATTCGCTCCATGGATGTATCTGCATGATATTGCACAAACATCTCGTCACATCTTCCAAGCACTGTTTCTTTCTCAATTTCCGCTTGCTCGAAACCTTCAAAAGTGTCAAAAAGATAAAGCTTTCTATCAGGAAATTTTTGATTGATAAGTGCTGAAAAATCTCCTCGGAATACTCCAAACTCAGCAAGTGCACCCTGTACACCATCTTCCTCTAAAAGCTCTGCCATATATTCAAACGAACGATATCTGAAATAATCGCTCATATAAATCTGATGTGTATATTTTCCTAGTCCCAACTGACGATTTTTATCAAAAATATCCTTCTCATTCATTTCGATCAGCCTATACCGATTGAGGTTCAAGTCTCTTATCAATTTCGGTTCCAATGCCTGTACCACATTCATATCAAATTTGACAAATGGTTCATCTACACAATCTGTAAAAACTATTTTTTCCCTGTCTATTCCCATAGAAAGACAATCATCATAAATCTCGCTAAAAAATCTGTTGCATATAACCAGATAATCAACATCTTTCATCTGCTCTAAAAGATCATCAGGCGCCCAAACTGTCTTTCCAAGAAAAAGCGTACCAGCTTTTCCCTTATCAATATATCCTTTTATTGTACACGCTGAAAAAAATCCATTATTGAGATATAACTTTGTCCGTTCCCCAATTCCCCATATAATAATCGTCACTTTTATCTGTTTCCCCTTCCTTAATCCTCCCTATTGCTTCGATAAAACTGAATATCATGATGTGATTTTCTCTGATCTTCCTCCGGCAGCTTCATCCAGTCTGTCCCATATAGATTGTCAAGATATTCCTTATATCCTGCTGCAACATTTACTTCAATATCCTCAAATGGCATTCTCACTGTCTTGTCATATACAAATCTATGCGTACAGTCTCTTTCACCATATGCAGTCCCCAATACCCCTACATAAGAAGATGTATCAAAATCATACTTCTCTATGAAGTCCCTTTGGCGTTCTGTCCATTTTGGAAATACATTGAGATTTCCATTTGCAGCATAAAAATCCTGCCATATCTGACGATTTAGTTCTTGATATTCCATAAAAAAACGGCGGCGTTTATCTGCCTCCTCTGGCATTCCAATCAACGGAAAAACATCAATAAACAGATAACTGATTTCTCGAATTGTCTGTGTGTCCACATCCATTGCTGTCTGCTTATTAACTACTTTTATAAATGGATTTGGCATTCTGTTATTTCCTTTTGCGCCAAAACCGATTATCCCATAACGCTGTGTTTCTCCAAAAAGTTCAATAAATTTCAAATAATCCTGCCACGGCATAAAAATATCAATATCATCATCCCATGGAATAAATCCTTTATGACGTATTGTGCCAAGAAGTGTACCGCCACACACCCAATACCGAATCTGATAATCCTGACAGAACTTGTCCACATACGCTAATATTTCTTTTTCCTCTGCCTTAGCTTCGTCAAGTGTCATTCTTGTCATTTTGTTTAAAAATCCATCCAATTCATCTTCCTGAAAATTATAGACGGTAAAATAATGCCTTCCTTCCTGATACCCCATTGATTCCAATTTTGATTTCTCTGCTTCGTGTTCCTTTGCCGCCAGCAATATAATCGCATTTTCATCGAATGGCTGAAGCCTTTCCTGTAGCGTCCACACTGGAATAAGATCTCTTTCACCACTCAAATAACGACATGCAAAATTTTTCATTTCCATTCGATGTTGTATCACAGCAGCCTCATCATCAGATATATATCCCTCAATATTATTAAATCCCAAATTGGACAGTATTGTGCGCATTGCAAAAGAATATCTGTCCAATCCATATAATATCACCTTTTTGTCTCTGTCTATAACTTCTTGATTGATTAGTGCTTCTATGCCCTTTGCGATTTCACCTATCATGCTTTTGATAAAACGTGATTCCATTCAAACATCACCTACTTTTCTTATTATCTTTACAGATTCTTTGATACCTTCTTCTATAGAAAACGATGGCCGCCATCCAAGTGCTTTCAATCCTTGATTCTCAACAATTTGATCACAAATCGGTGAAGTCTCCGCCTTTTCAAGCTTATCCGGCAAATGTATCTCCACCCTGCATTTTCCAGCTTCTGCACATTTATCTGCAAATTCCTTTACAGTACAGATTTCTCCATTAGAAACGCCATATACTTTCCCACTTACTCCTCTTGTCAGTATTGTCAAAAGTCCCGATACACAATCTGCAACATAGGCAAAAGAACGTCTTTGTTTCCCTTCACTGTACATTTTAATATCAATCCCTTTAGCAGCAGCTTTAAGAAACTGTGCTGTTGCCCTATTGTCAGTTTCTGTCACATTTGCTCCAAATGTATGACAGGGTCTTGCTATAACCACATTCACACCATACTCTTTTTGGTATGAAATACATAATGTCTCTGCCGCCTTTTTTCCAATTGGATAACATGCTCTCACGGACAAATGCTCTACCTGCTCCTGGACTTCTCCTGAAGACACATACAACACACGGCACCCTATATTTTGTCGTGCAATCTCCAGAACTTTATGCGTACCCAAGACATTTGACAACAACACTTCCACTGGTGTCTCTCGAAAAGCCTGCGGATGTCCATAACTTGCAGCATGAATGATATAATCAACTGATAACTTATTACTCAGCGTACACACATCTGCCTCAATCAAATTGAAATTGTTTCCAGAACTTCCCTCAAAACGTCTCTTTAACTGTTCAATGTTTCTACTGACAGCATAAATCATAATTTCTGCATTTAACATTTTATTTGCATAAAGAAAACAATCTGTTATAAAAGAACCGATCAATCCTGATGCTCCCAAAATAAGCACCTTTTTATTGAAAAAAACCGAGAAGTCAACGGAATGTTCTATTGTTTTTTTTATATCGCTACAATATGCTTCATTTTCTAAATACTTCATTTTTATTATTCCTTTAGCCACTCTGCTCTTTTTGCCAAAAGCAGTGCTTTAAAAATATCAATGTCTTCCACTGTTGTAAGCTTCAGGTTCTTTTCCGACCCTTTTGAAAAATAAACTTCTTCTCCCATCTCTATCATCAGCGTACAAGACGCTGTAGCATTGGTTATCCCTTTTGCAAGTGCCTTTTTATGTATCTCCATTAGATTTCCAATTCGAAATCCTTGTGGTGTCTGTGTCCGCTTTAAATGGTCTCTGTCAAATACCTTTCTGGAATTTTGCTGATTTTCAGAAACCAGCATGGCCTCTGCACAGGGAATACAGGCAATCGCAGAACCATATTCTACTGTTTTGCTGATACAGTCTGATATA
>OFHA01002637.1_pt1 | contig 10216 bp, 10 predicted proteins | sample 1521891 | NCBI WGS metagenome assembly OFHA01 (sample SAMEA3504089, study PRJEB24116) | mouse gut metagenome | biome: mouse gut; feature: mouse-associated habitat; material: faeces | place: Denmark | collected 2011 | reverse complement strand
AATGTCTTAGTCGGAGTTAGCGATTAGTTCACCGCAGCGTTGCCCTTGTCCGCTCAGTCCCATGCTGCCCGCTCCGGGCCACCTTCCGGTTGTCATGCACACGTCCGCGTAGCCATATAAAACCCAACACATAATCTAATTTGCTGCCAATCGATTACCTGAACTTATTTTGAGAGTTTCGCACTTCTGTTCATCAAACGACACCGACCGTGAATCCGCTCCCTTTTCCTAAAAAAATGGTTACACGCGCAGACCATCTGCACATGTAACCATCTGATATCTTTCTATACGTAAAACTTCACTGGCTGATACGCATCTATTTCATCTACCTGGGACGTATCGTAAAATTTTCGGAAAATTTCCATGCATGTCTCTTCGGAACATTCTTTTTCCACAAGACGGGTATGATCTCCCTCTTCCATTCCGAGCTGAACTACAATTTCACTTTCTGTTTGTGCAGCCTGCACAAAACGAACATTTTCCTTAATATCCTGCAATGTCAGAACGACAAATTCATTCTCATCTTCAAACATATCCAAAAGACAATTCCTGACCATCTCCCAGGAAGACGCCGGCCGATCGGATATCTCCTGCATTCTTACCGTCTTTGGAGCATAGCAGGTAACTTTTCCAAATGTCATATCTGTTGTTGTCTGCCCCTGTGTATTCTGGTCCATCTATAAATACCTCCTGTATGCGTTCAAACAATCAAGGTTCACCGCCATATCGATTTTCCTTCAGCCTGAAAAATACAAGATAAAATTCTTCCAGCTGATACTAAATAATCGTCAGAACACCGATCGACTTCAGCAGCAGAACAACCAGCAGTATCGGCGCAATAAAACGGATCATCACTACATACAGACTCTTTCTGCCAAACGTACTTCCTGATTTTTCCACTTCCTGAATAATTACTTTCGGTTTTACAATCCATCCAATCAGAATGCAGGTGCCAATTGCCACAATCGGCATCAGCGCATTGTTGCTGATATAATCCATAATATCCAGAATCTGGCCGACTGCGCCATTCGGAAGTTCCAGTTCGAAATACAGCTTATTGTAGCCAAGACATACGAGTATTCCGCCTGCCAGTGCAATGACCGTCTCAATAACCGCCGCTTTCAAACGTGTTACATGAAACTCATCCATAAAGCTGGACACAACCGCCTCCATAACTGATACCGCACTTGTCAGCGCCGCAAACAGTACCATGGCAAAAAACATCGCGCCAATTACATTGCCCACTTTTCCCATCGCCGCGAATACTTTCGGCAAGGAAACAAACATCAGGCTCGGGCCGGACGCTTCCATTCCTTCTCTGCCCATAAACGTAAATACGGCCGGAATAATCATAACGCCTGCCAGAAACGCTACCAGCGTATCAAAAAACTCGATCTGATTAATGGATTTGCCCAGATTGGCATCGTCCTGCACATAAGAGCCATACGAAATCATAATGCCCATCGCCACACTCAGACTAAAAAACAACTGACTCATCGCATCCAAAAGTACGGTAAAAAATCTCTGTACTGTCAGTCCTTCGAAATTCGGAATGACATAAATCTGAAATCCTTCCATACCTGTACGTACGACTCCGGCCTCGTCTGTATGACGGATCGTCAGCGAAAATACAGATATGCCGATTACCAGCAGCAATAACAACGGCATAATCACTTTTGAAGATGCTTCGATTCCTTTATTTACGCCGCGAAATACAATAAACGCAACGGCAAATAAGAATACGCACAGCAGTACCATCGGCTCGATATCAGCCGTAATAAATCCGGTAAAATAACCGTCTTCTGCCGCCTGTTTTCCTTCGCCGGTTATAAAAGCAATCAGATATTTAACTACCCATCCGCCAATGACACAATAATACGGCATAATAATAACCGGAACCAGACATGCGATAATTCCGAGCGGTTTCCATTTTGCATGGATTTTTCCATATGCTGTCAGCGGACTTTGTTTCGTCTTTCTGCCGATTGCAACTTCTGTCGTCAGCAGCGTAAATCCAAACGTCAGCGCCAGTATCAGATACAGCACCAAAAACAATCCGCCGCCGTCCTTTGCCGCCAGATACGGAAACCTCCAGATATTTCCAAGGCCAACCGCACTTCCCGCTGCCGCCAGCACAAAGCCGATCGAACCTGAAAATGAATTTCTTTTTTTCTCCTGTTTCATTCTAAACTCCTCTTTCTTATTTTGTATTTATTTGAATGCCCCACTCTTTTATCGATATGCAGCGTCTGTCTGCCTGCTGTAAACGGCAGAATTTCTTCGTCCACACATCTGATTTTAGAAATGACGCATTGCATGGGCCGCTTAATCTACTTTTAATTCACCCGCCAGTATTCGTTTATAGTCCTCGTAATTTTTTTCCAGCAAAGTCGGCGTATCCAGTTCATACGGACATTTACCCTTACACTGACCACAGTGCAGACAGTTTTCTATTTTTTTCATCATCTCCTGTGCCTGCTCTGTTAACTGGGCGCTCGATGGAGAACGCCGAATCAGAAGCGACATTCTCGCACAGGTATTGATCTCGATGCCTGCCGGACAAGGCATGCAGTATCCGCAGCCTCTGCAGAACTCCCCGCTTAATTCCTCTCTGTCATGAGCAATCAGCTGCTCCAGCTCCTGTGTCATTACCGGAGGATGTTCCATATAAGATATAAATTCATCTAATTCAGACTCTCTTTGTACTCCCCAGATCGGCAGTACATGATCATATTGCGCCAAAAATGCATATGCTGCCGCTGAATTTGTAATCAGTCCGCCTGACAACGCTTTCATTGCCACAAAACCAATCTTTGCCTGTGCACATTTTTCTACCAGTTCCAGCTCCTGCCGACCGCTTAAATAGCTGAAAGGAAACTGCAGCGTTTCATACAGACCGGATTCGATCGCTTCCTGTGCAACTGCCAGTCTGTGATTGGTAATCCCGATATGTCGAATTTTCCCCTGCGTTTTTGCCTCCAGCATCGCTTCATACAAACCGCTGCCGTCCTCCGGCTTTGGGCAAAACGACGGGTTATGAAACTGATAAACATCGATAACATCCGTGCGCAGATTGTGCAAAGACGTCTCCAGATCTTTCCAAAAAGTTTCTGCATCTGCCGCGCCTGTTTTCGTCGCAATCCATACGTGTTCCCTGATTCCCTCAAACGCCTCGCCCAGCTTTTCTTCGCTGTCCGTATACCATCTGGCCGTATCAAAATATGTAATGCCTGCATCATATGCCTTTCGCACCAGACGAACTGCATCCGCTTTCGGAATACGCTGTATCGGCAGCGCGCCAAAACCATTTTTGTTGACGGTAATCCCTGTTTTACCCAGAGTAACTTCGTGCATCCGTTTTTCCTCCCTCATCTTCTTTTTTCGCTTTGACTATTATAACGTCTTTTTCATCAGGATGTAAAGCTGAAATTCCAGGAATCATGAAAAACCTGCCGGCAATTTTCCCAAAAAAGATTACAACCATTCTACAACGAATACTCATAAAATACAAGAACCGCAGAAAATATCCGGTAACGCCACCTGGATTTCTTTCTGGTTTTATTTCGTGTTCTTACGGACTTTGCAGCGAGTGCAAAGTCCTGGTGTGAACAGTATCTGTCAGACCAAACAAACCCCCGGAGCGTGTCTAAAACATGCTTTTTGTGAGATGTGCTTCACAGTTTTTGCAGAATTTCTCCCAAATTGGGGATACATAGCGGACTATGCCGACAAAATACGGAACACATTCCCGCAAAGCAGTAAATGCTGCTTGCGGAATGATTTTACACACTTTTGTGTAAAAACAATAACGTGTCCGGCCAGAGTCTGCTTTCTGACAAACTCCCCGCCGGACACGTTTTCCATTGATCCCCTGTTTTACTTCTTTTTTACGTTTCCTGAAAATAACCTCTATTTTCTTTCTATTTCCTGTAAAACAGTTTCTGTTTTCTTCTCGTTTCCCGTAAAATGATCTCTGTCTTCTTTACATTTCCTATAAAATAGTTCCTATTTTTTCTACCCTTCCTTAACTTCCGTTACCGTAATAGTAATATCCATTCCCATAATATTTTTCTTCGCAGAAAACTTCGTAAAATCCTCGCTCTCTACCGTCAGCTCTTCGGTCATCGTCTTTCCGTCTGCTTCTACTGTAATCACGGCCGTTCGATCTTTGAGAACGACCTGATACGTACCTCCAAACTGTTCTGCGATCATTGTCTTTTCATTTACTCTTGCTCCTGTCGCGGTGCCGTTGCTATGAAAAGTGATTCCCATCACCTCGATGTCTCCAGCCGGAGTAGTCGCTGTTCCTTTGTATGTTCTTCCAGCCAGAAGAGCCGAGATATCTTTCCTATCTGCAGGCGCTTCTCCGGCTGCATCCGGATCTGCCGTCTGATCCGGATTCGCATCCGTATTTACATCTGTATTGGAAGATGCTTCCTCATTTACCGTTACTTTACAATTTAAAGTCTTTTTGTTAACAACTGCGCGAATGGTTGCTTTTCCTTCTGACTTTGCTGTCACGACGCCTTTCGCCGATACTGAGGCTACTGTCTTTTTCGTACTGGACCATTTGACTGCGGTACCCTTTTTGACATTTTTAACTTTTAACGTCATCTTCTTACCTACCGTCAGAACCGCTGACGATTTGCTCAGTTTTGGAGCAGCCGCATGCGCCGTCAAAGGAGCAGACGCCAGCGGCGCGGCAAATACCGCAGCTGACAGACATATACATGTAAATTTTTTCAAACTTTTCATTTTGGTTTCCCTCCTGAAATCAATTTCACTTGTAACAGTTACAGGTTCCGTCCTGTTACATATCCTTTTTTTGAAACAAACTTATCATACCACAAATGAGAGGAAAATGTTACCATACAATTTCAACAAAATATATCGTCTGACAGACAGCCGACAGTCGTTTGTATCCCTTTGAAAACAGAAACAAAGAATTGTTCAGACAGAAGTATCCGCACCGTGTGATTCGACAAAACCGTTACAGCTCTTCCTCATCCTTGTACTTTTCTTTCAGCCGGCGGTTGATCTGCTCCGCCCGCCGGATATCCAGTATATAATAAATAATTATAACAAACACATAGACAAAAGCCACGGATGCTCCCATTTTTACGATTTCAATCAGCCCGGACTCCACCCATCCGAAATGAAGTCCGCATACAACCATAATGGCTGTCAGACTGGAAAAGTGCAGTATAAAGCAGAAAATCATGCTGCTTTTTTTCAACGGCTCCAGCATAAAAAAAACAGCCGTAACCGCTGCTGTCAGCATAGCGGAGAAAAGAATCTGTATCAATGTGGCTCTCGGTATCTGCTCGCCATCTGAAAACAGTGCAAAATTAATCGCGCAGATCATCAGTATCCCTGTAGCAATGAACACGAACCATTCCACAAACCATTCCAAAAAAATCTTTAATTTCAATATGATTTTACTCAAAATGACCACCTCTTCTATATTCCCAGTTTTTTCTTCATCATTGCTACGTACTGTCGGGATATGATAACCTTTTCTCCGTTTTTCAGCTTCGCTTCAAACCGCCCGTTAAATAACGGTGACAAATGTGAGATTTTTGACAAATGAACGATCGTTGATTTGGATACGCGTAAAAAATCCTGATTTTCATAATCCTGCTCCAGCTCGTACAATTTTTTATGGACTTCATATACTTCTTTTTTGCAATACGCAAATACCCGGTTATCGACAGATTCAAAATAATAAATCTCTTTTAACGGCAGCATCTGAATTCCGGATTCGCAAAACACCGGAAGTTTTTCTCTTCTCATCCTGAGCTTGTAAATGAGCTGCATCATCTCTTCATCCAACGAAGCGCAGCGGATAATAATTTCATCTTCTTCGCCCTGACGGGGCGTTTCTATTGTAATCTTCATATATAATCTTCATAACTCTCCTGCAATGATTTTTCCATTCTTTCTTTTCATTGCAACATCTCTGCAATGATTTTTCCACTCTTTCCTTTTCATTGCAACATCTGCCGCACAGTATCAACAGCCACGCAGCCGCAGCCCCTGACGGACTCTGCGTGATTACCGATCCGTTTTCTTTTTATATCTTAGTACCACTGTTCCAATCATAAGAAATATCACGCCAAAAATCAACAGTAACAGCAGACATATTTTTATGGACACAGCATGATCCAGCACAGACAAATCGACGCCCATAATGCTCAGCCAGGTATCCTCCGCCTCCTGCGGCGCATTCTGAAACGTCCTATGTGCCACATCTTTTGTCATAATCTGCCGAAACATCGCTGTGCCATAGATCAGCGGCGTACATTTCATAAGCCGGCCAATTTCCTCAGACAGCTGTCCGATGGGAAGGTAAATACCGCCCAGAAAACCGGTCAGCGTACCGACGATCGTTCCAAGCCCGCTCCATGCTCCTTCGGATTTTACAAAAACTGCCGCTACATACATCAGCGATGCATATGCAAAAGAATTTATCATAATCATACCTGTCAGTTTTACATGCGTAACTATAGAAAACCATTCCATCCCGCAGAATACGCCATATAATTCTGTAAGAAACAGCGTCAGTATACAAATAATGACAGAAGCCGTCCACGCAGCCAGCACATATCCCAGCGCAATCAGCATTCTGCTTACCGGCGCCGTATCGATCGCGCAGATTCTGCCGTCTGCTTTATCTTTGATCATCGACGACAGAGCCGACAGCGTAACTGTCACTGCATTGATCGACAGGATTCCGGCACTGGTCCAGGACAAGACAAGCAGCTTTGCATTCCGGTCATCCTCCGCTGCCTGATAACCCGGAAACTGTTTTAACAGGTTCGTAATCGTTTCTACCTGCATATCGCCCAGAAATAATGTCATTAACGCAATGACAATCACCATAGACAGCAAGGAAAAAAATACCGTACCCTTATCACGCAAATATAATTTCAGATTTCTTACTGTAATCGCCTTTAATTGTTCAATCATTTTCCCGTCTCCTCCCAACTGCATTTAAAAATACATCGTCCATATTTCCCTGAATGACTTCGAAACCGTCTATGACTTCTCTGACCGTCTGAAGAATCGGCAATGCGTCGATGGTCGCCCGCATCGGAATCTCGATCCCCTTATGTTCCAGCCGGATCATCCTCTCATCTGCTCCCGCGGCCGCCAGCCGTTCTGTCACAAGACGGTTTTTTTCACAATCCGAATCGTCAAAATACAGCCGCAGCCGGTCTGACGCATACGTCTCCTTCAGCTCGAACGCCGTACCGGAAGTGATAATTTTGCCGCGATCCAGCAGAATAATATTGTCCGCCCCTGCTGCTTCCTCCATGTAATGGGTTGTTAAAAAAACTGTAATTTTTTCATTTTTCTGCAGATCGGACACTGCTGCCCACACATCTTTGCGGGTAGCCGGATCCAGTCCGGTCGTAGGCTCATCCAAAAATAAGATTTCCGGCGTATGCATCAGCGCCGCCGCAATCTCACATCTTCGCTTTTGCCCTCCTGAGAGTGTGCGGTACTTTTTCTTTAAAATATTATCAAGACTTAACATATCGCAAAGTTTTTTCAGCTGACGGAACGCTTCTTTTTTGGATGCCCCGTGCAAAATCCCTCTGCAGATCAGGTTCTCCCTGACAGATAACAGATCGTCCAGGCAGTTCTGCTGATAAACGATACCGATTTTACGACGGATTTTCTGATCGTCCTGCCCGATCCTGTATCCGCACAGCTGCGCAGATCCTGCGTCTGGCGTCAGCCGCGTAGACAGCATATGGATCGTCGTGGATTTTCCAGCGCCGTTTACACCCAAAAACCCCAGCATCGTCCCACGCGCAACTTCGAACGAAATATGATCGACCGCGTGAAAATCTCCGTAAGTTTTTGTGAGATGTTCTACTTTTATTATGCTCATACCTTACTGCATCTCCTTCTTTTCTGAATTTGAGATCATCATATAACAATCGATGCCCCGTGTCAGGAAACTTTCGGTAAGATGCATTTTTGCAGCGGTAAGATACCAAAATTCCCAAATATCCCCGACAGCTCATAATCTTCTTGAAAGCGTTCCCAAAAAATGATATACTCTTTCGAACAGCACAAACCGCACGTAACCGTTCCGATCACCCATGGAGCTGTTACGGCCTTACCAGTTTCCCACTTACTTTTATATCTGATGCATGATTTTCCTTCCAACCTTGTGATGCATCCGGATGAGAAAGGATTTTTATATGATTTTTTGTATCGAAGACGACAGTTCCATACGCGATCTGATGATCTACACACTAAATTCCGCCGGATTTCCCACAGAAGGATTCCCTGACGGTTCCGGCCTGTCCGAAGCGCTAAGATCGGAAAAACCACAGCTGATTCTTCTCGATCTGATGCTGCCGGGCGAAGATGGTCTTTCCATATTAAAAAAATTAAAATCAGATATGACAACTTCTGACATTCCCGTTATTATTACATCTGCCAAAGGCACTGAATATGACAAAGTAATTGGTCTGGATCTTGGCGCTGACGATTATCTGGCCAAACCGTTCGGTATGATGGAGCTGCTTTCCAGAATACGGGCCGTGTTGCGGCGTACCATGCCAAAATCTGACTCCCGTTTGCTGCACATCGAAAACCTGGAGCTGAACACGTTTGAACATACGGTATATCTGCGCAGTAAAAATACCTCTGACAAACATCAGGAGTCAGCAAACAAATCAGAAATTATATTAACATTAAAGGAATATGAGCTGCTGCGGTTATTTATGCAGCACCCCGGCATCGTATTTACCCGCGACGCGCTGCTGAACAAAATCTGGGGCATCGATTATCCGGGCGGCACCAGAACCGTGGATGTTCACGTCGCGACCTTACGTACGAAGCTGGGAACGTCCGCACACCTGATCAAAACCATACGCGGCGTCGGATATAAAATGGAGGAACAGTCTTGACCAAAAAAATATTTCGTTCGATCTGTCTGGTTGCCCTGCTTGTCTTTGGTTCTTCCATCGCACTGGTTATGGGCGTATTATATGACTATTTTTCTGATGTTCAGCTTCATCAGCTGAAAATACAGACAAATCTGGTTTCTCAAAGCGTCGCGCATGAAGGTATCCGCTATTTCGATGGATTAGATCCGGAGCCGTATCGGATTACCTGGATTCGTCCGGATGGAACGATTCTGTATGACAGCCGTTCCGATACGGCTTCGATGGAAAATCATCTGGAACGTACCGAAATCCGCCAGGCTCTGACAGAAGGCTATGGAGAAAGCGACCGTTATTCTGCAACATTAATGGAACGGTCTTTTTACTGCGCCAGACGACTGGACGATGGTTCCGTGCTGCGCCTTAGTACCACGCATGGTACCATTTTCGTATTGCTCCTTGGGATGTCTCAGCCGATTTTTCTTGTGTTTGCAATTGCTGTCGGCCTTTCTGTGATCCTTGCCGCGCGGATTTCTGGTAATATCGTAAAGCCGCTGAATCAGCTGGATCTGGATCATCCTCTGGAAACGAACCATTACGAAGAGCTTTCGCCGCTCCTGCTTCGAATCAGCAGTCAGCAGAATCAGCTCCGGTTAAAAGAAGTACAGATCGGACAAAAGCAGGAGGAGCTTCATGCTGTTATTTCCAATATGAGAGAGGGTATGATTCTGTTGTCCAAAGACAAAAAAATTATCAGCATAAACCGTGCCGCGGTTCAGCTGTTCGATGCTTCACAGACAGAACCTTCCGGTTTGCACATGCACCTGTCTGAAAAAAACTGTATTGGAAAACAGCTGTCAGATATCAGCGGCAGCCAGACACTTTTACACCTGACAGACCGCGCGCTGCATGGTTATCCACAGGAACAGACGATATCGCTGCAAAACAGCCGTTATCAGATCACTGCCAGCCCGATCGCCTCTGATTCTGAGACTGCTGTCTTTGGTGCGGCTTTGTTTTTCTTTGACGTTACCGAAAAAGAAAATGCCGAGCAAATGCGGCGTGAATTTACCGCCAACGTCTCCCACGAGCTAAAAACCCCGCTGCACGCGATCAGCGGATATGCCGAGCTCATTTTAAATAATATGGTAAAAAAAGAAGATCTCTGCTCTTTTGCCAGTAAGATCTATACAGAAGCACAGCGCATGGCCAGGCTGGTCGAAGACATTATCAATCTGTCGCACCTGGACGAAGGAACTGCCGATATGCAGTTTGAACCGCAGGATTTGATGGCAGCGGCCGCGGCCGCC
>OFHA01002636.1_pt1 | contig 10223 bp, 9 predicted proteins | sample 1521891 | NCBI WGS metagenome assembly OFHA01 (sample SAMEA3504089, study PRJEB24116) | mouse gut metagenome | biome: mouse gut; feature: mouse-associated habitat; material: faeces | place: Denmark | collected 2011 | reverse complement strand
AATATACAAAATAAGATTACAAATACAAGGGAGGTTTTATATGGCTAGGGCAAAAGAAGAACTTATTTCGTTATTACCAGAGGATGAAACAATTCCACGTCCAAGATTAAGCAAGCTGATAATTAAAAACTTTAGAACTATTGGGAAAATTCCGGTTGAGATTTTTTTGGATGATATCGTTGTTTTGGTGGGAGCCAATAATGTTGGGAAAAGTTCAATTTTAAGAGCCTATGAGGTAGCTATGAGCACAGGTTCAAAAGCAGGTTATCTTGCTATTGATGATTTTCCCAATAACATTGTTGACCCTGAAAACCTCCCAGAAATTGAGGTACATACGATTATATCAGAAAACAAGCCAGGGGAACAATGGATAAAAGCATTGTCAAATGGGGAAATGCTAATCCGTGAAAAGTGGACATGGAGTAGCCCAGGAATAGAACCCAAACGGCAGGGGTTTGATGTTATTGCAAACGATTGGGCAGATAAAGTACCTTGGGGTGCACCTAATATAGCGAATGCATATAGACCTAAAGTTCATAGGATTGATGCATTTGCATCTCCAGAGACTCAGGAGGCTGAAATAACCGGATTACTACAGACCATAATCAAAGATAGGTTTAAGAATATTACCAGTCCGGGAAATACTTCTGGAAAAACGGATAGGCAATCATAATCGGCAGAACGCCCACCACCGCAATGGCCATTCGAATCGTGGTGGACGGCATGGACGCTGCCCGCACCGATAATTCAGAATTATTTGCCAGAAAGTTTACGTTTTCATTAATTTTATTCAAAACAAGCTGAATTGTATAGAGGTTTGCGCCATCTTTTTCTGTCAGAAAGTACAGACCGTTGGTCCAGTCGTTCCAGTAGGCAATCGCCGTCATAAGTCCTATGGTTGCCAGAATCGGAACCGACAGGGGCAGAACGATTTTGCGGAAAACCTGAAATACGCTTGCCCCGTCAATCTGGGCCGCTTCCAGAATACTGGAGCTGATGCTGTTCTGATAATAATTCTTTACCAGAACCACATTGAAAGGGCTCATTAAAAGGGAGGGTACAATTAACGCCCAAATTGTATTTTTAATATGGAAAATATTGGAGTAAATATAATAACTTGCCACAATACCGCCGTTAAAAAGCATGGTAAAGATACTCATAAACATTAAAATCTTGTGCCCCGGAAGCTTGTCGTTGCTCACTGCAAAGGCAAATGTGCTGGTAATTACAAGGCTTAAAACCGTTCCGATTACCGTCACCGCAATGGTCATAAGGTACGCCCGGCCCACCGTCATCCATTCTCTTGCAATGTAGGAGTACGCCTCCAGACTCCATTTTTCCGGGAAAAAGGAGTAGCCGTTCATAAGCGCCGTCTGATTATCCGTAAAAGACGCAATCACCAGAAGGACAAACGGGAATACGGCCAGCACAGAGCCTGTTATCATTACAGCGTGCGCTGCTATCTGCCACACGGTACTTTCTTTCATTCTCTTTTCTTTCATCATCCACCTCGTTTTCCCACTTAAAACAGTGCATTTTCCTTGCTGGTTTTACGAATCAGAGCATTTACGGCAATAATCATCACAAATCCTACGATTGACTGGTAAACGCTGGCCGCGCTGGACATTCCGTAATCGCTGCTCTTCATCAGTGCGTTATATACATAAACGTCAATGGTTCTGGTCACTCCGTAAAGGGTTCCGCTGTTCATCGGAATCTGGTAGAACAGGCCGAAATCGGAATAGAAGATACGACCCACCTGTAAGACCAGCATGGTGATTACCGTGGGTTTTAAAAGAGGCAGTGTAATCCGCTTAATCTGCTGCCACTTTGTGGCGCCGTCTAAGGTGGCGGCTTCATAGTAATCCTGGCTGATGCCCACAATGCTGCTGTAGTAGATAATCATAGCGTATCCGATGGCTTTCCACAGGTGTACAAAAACAAGGATAAAGGGCCAGTACTTCGGCGCGTTGTACCATGAAACGGGCTCAATTCCAAGAGGCTTTAAGATTGCGTTGTTTATCATTCCCGTCTCGCCTGAAAGCATTGCATAGGCCAGATAACTTACGATAACCCAGCTCATAAGGTAGGGGAGCAGAATCAGGCTCTGGTATACCTTGCTTGCCGTGCGGCTCCTTATCTCGTCAACCAGAATAGCCACCGCAATGGCCAGTGCCGTTGTCAGTATGATAAACGCCACGTTATATAAAATCGTGTTTCTGGTAATCGTCCACGCATCGCTTGATGCAAACAGGAATTTAAAGTTATCAAAACCGCACCAGTCGCTTCCCCAGATGCCTTTTCGGAAATTCAGGTTCTTAAATGCGATTACAATGCCAAACATCGGCAGATAGTTATTGCAAATCATGTAAATGATTCCCGGCAGTGCCAGAAGATAGTACGGCAGAATATCCTTCCAGCGGATTTTCTTTCTTTTCTTCATCATTTTCCCCCTTTCTGCGCTGCATTCCGCGGCCCAATCTGTCAGGCCAATGCGCGCAGACCGTATACAGTCTCAGCCTTTCGCCATGCTCTCTCATCTTTTACAAGGGGCTGCGCCGGGTGCCGGCGCAAGTCCCCTGATATCCATCCTAACCTGCATTGGCAGCTTTCCACTCGTTAAACTGCTTCTGGTTTTCCTCAATTACTTTGTCAATTCCCGCGGCTTTCAAAGCGGAACGGAAAGTTTCAATCTCTTCGTCGGGGTCTACCACACCGTATCCGAGAATGGAGTCATACTGCTTGATTACGTCGGTAACCGCCGCATACTCGGTCTTTACAGGCTCGCTGTTAAAACAGTAGCCGAGAGCGTCTGATGTATACTGTTCCTCGATGCTGTCGTTAAATTCTCTCATCAAATCATAGTAACCGTCGTTGCTGGGCTCCATCACAAGGTCTTTTAACTTATCGCCCCATACATTCAGCACTGCGGAATAGGTAACGTTTGTCCTGTCAACTCCCTCAGGATATTCCACCATATGCTCCGTTCCCTCTTTGCGGTTGTAGTGCACGCCTTCGATTCCCCAGTAAAGAAGGTTTACAACGTCTTCTCTTGCGTACATCATATTTAAAAACTGCATAGTCTTTTCCGGATTGTCGCAGGTTATGGGAATCATCCACTGAGTCACCTGATAATCCTGTGTACGGGACGCGGGCATTGACGTACGAAGCCCCACCACGTCCGTTCCCAGATAAGCCTGAAGGGACGCGGAATGGTTAATCAGCATATCCGGCTCGCCGTTTGAAAACTGTCCGAAGAAATTTCCTGTCTGGAACTGTGTCAGGGAAGCGTCCGTAACCGTATTACAGTCAGAAGAAACGTACCCGGCCTGCATCCATTCCCTCATAACCTTACAAACTTTCTCATATTCTTCCGTTTCAAAATAGTTGACAACCTCGTCCGTTCCTTTTCCGTAATTCATCAGCACGCCGCTTGCATAGGATGCGCCCAAAAGGTCCGCCGTGGAGAAGTTGGTGTAAGGCGCGGCCTCGCTTGCACAGGTCGCTACACAGTAAAACTTGTCGCCTTCTCCCTCTTTTACAATTTTAAAAATCTCCGTGAGTTCTTCGAGGGTATAAATTTTTTCCTCGTCATATTCGATGTTGTATTTTTCAAGCAAGTCCCTGCGGGCCTCGAAAATTTTTACACGGCCCATTTTTTCTTCCGTGGGAACTGTATAAAGTGTTCCGTCGTAATATCCTCCCGACATGGCAACACCTTCCGCCGCTACGATATCCTGACCGTATTTTTTCACCAGTTCGTCAAGCTCAATCAGCATTCCCTTGTTTACATAACTCTGGGCGCCGCCCTCGAACATACACATTGCAAGGTCCAGTTTCTCGCCGGAGGATACCATCATGTTGGTGGTATTGTTTAACTCAAACGCGCTGGCTGGATAAAAGGTCACATGTACGCCGATTTCTGGCTCGGTAATCTTGTTCAGTTCATCCTCCACCAACTGCAAATCCTTCGGCGTGTCGCCAAGGGTAGGGAACTGGATTACCACTTCATATATCTCGCCGGACGCATCGCCAGCCCCTCCGTCGTTGCCGTCGTTTTCGGCCGTGCCCTCTGACGTACCGTTTCCGCCATCGCCCGAATCTCCCTTTCCGCCGCAGCCTGTCAAAAATGCCGACATGGATAGTACTACCGCCATACCAAGCGCTAAAAATTTCAGTTTCTTCTTTTTCATTTCTTTTCCTCCATTTCTTTACCACATGTCTTCCGTTATCTGATGATAAACATATTTTATTAGAGGCAGTCCTTTAGCACAATTATCCAAAACGACTGTCTGTTTCAATTTTACGACTTTGATTTTTTCAGTTTTACGACCTGGGGTTTCAGATTTACGACTTTCCTATACAAATTGATTTGTCCATCCGACCATGCTATACTGTTTTCACTACGAAAGGGACAAAAAAAGCATGGTATTCCATTTGAAACGGCGGCAGAAGGTTCTTGCCGGAAAACCGTATAGAAATCTATGATGAGTCTCATGGTATAAATGAAGACCGATTTATTACAATCGGTCTGACAGATGAAATATTGCGGAGAGCCTCCCACAATACCAGACAATGTGACCGTTATCCCTGCTCCCTCTGGTACTGGGACGGCGTACACCCGTAAAACCGCTTAAAGGACGAGGCAAAGTAAGGGTAATTGTTATACCCCACCTTCTCTGCCACCAGATTGACGTTGCTGCCCTCTTCTCTCAGGAGAACGGCCGCCAGCTTCATGCGCTCCGAAATCAGATACTGGCTGATGGAAACCCCTTTTTCCTTTTTAAATACCCGGTTCAAATAATCCTTATTTAAGTACAGAGCCTCCGCAATGTCCGTCACCAGAAGGCTGCTCTCCTTAAGATGCTTTTCGATATACTGCTCAATTAAAGCCACCAGCTCTGCAGGCGTCTTTGCGTTCCTTTGCTGCTGAGGCGGCTCCTGTCCGGTCTCCGCAAAATATTTTTCCTGCACCTTTTCTTTGCGCCTTTTCCGGATATCCTCGCAGGCTTTTTTTACCTTTTCGGCAATCACTTCATAAGGGGCGGGTTTCAAAATATAATCGGTGCATTGCAGGGAAATCGCCTCCTGGGCGTACTCAAAGCTTGCATGGCAGGTCAGAAAAATACAGGGAAGCTCCCTGTCAATCTCCCGGATGGCACGAAGGAGCTCAAGGCCGCTTGCTCCCGGCATTTCTATATCGCAAAGCATCAAATCCACCTGCTGCACGTTTAAGATTTTCAGCGCCCATTCCGCGCTGTAAGCCGTCCAGATACTGCCGTCAATGCCGCAGCTTTTCCAGTCAACCCCGTTAAGCATTCCCTTTACCGCTATCATTTCATCGTCCACAATCAGTAAATTCATTGTATCTCTCTTTCCGCGCCGTCATTTGTACGCTCTGCCCCTGTCCGGCTCTCCACCGGAATTACAATGGTAAAACAGGTTCCTTCCCCGGGCTCCGAAACCACCGTAAGGCTTCCCTTTTCCCCGTAAAAATATTTCATTCTTCTGTAGGAATTTTCAATGCCCACATGTACCCGCTCGCCATCTTTTTTATGGAAAATCCCCCGGTTAATATCCTCCGCCATCTGACGGGACATGCCCGGGCCGTCGTCCGCAATCATAAAGGTGGTTTCCTCCCCGTCCGTATATGCCTCAATGTGAAGATGAATCTTTCTGCCGTACCCCACAATATGCTTGAAAATATTTTCCACAAAATTATGGATTAAGAGCGGCGGTACGAAGGTTTCCAGAGCCTCCGGGTCAACCTCATAAACCGCTTCCACGCAGCCCGGATACCGCATTTCCGCGATTTCCATGTATTTCTGAATCAGGTTTATTTCCAGCGAAAAAGGCTGCAATTCCTTTCCGCTCTGAAAAATATAGCGGAAATACTCCGAAAGATAAAGCGCCAGCTTCTGGATATCCTGGTAGCTTTCAATCTGTGCAAAGCTGTAAAGCAGGTTAAACATATTCATCAGAAAATGGGGACGTATCTGTAACTGAAGGTTTTTCAGTTCTATCTCCTGACGCTTTAACTCTTTCTCATAGTTGGCAATCCTCAGCTCGCTGATTCTGTCCGCCATGCCGTTAAAGGTTTCCCCTATTGCCGTAAATTCCTCCGCTTCATGCGGGTGCGTGCTCAGGCGGTAATCCTGCTCGCCGCCCTTAAGACGCTCCATCGCCCCGCTGACTCGCGCTAACGGATTGAGCACCATTTTGTGAATCAGGTATATCAGCACGGGAATCAGCAGTATGTACAAAAACACAAAGCCCATGCAAAGAATCTGAAGGGCGGAAAGATTGGTATACCCCTGGCTGAAAGGTACGCTTACCTGCATCCTGAAATTCCCCATCTTGCTTTCCTTTTCCACCGCAAGGCGTTTGCCGGAAGGCCTGCCCGGATATTCGCCGGGCTGTCCGTCAGGCTGTGTGCCGGTCTGACGCCCCTGTTCCACCCTCCCGGGACTTAACTCTGAAAAGGAAACCTCCAGCCCGGAATAGGCGCAGGCTTTTTTCAGTTGATGTTCCATCTCGTCTAAAGAAATCAGGCTTCCGTAATAAAAATCATTGTACTGATAAACCTTTGCAAGCCAGGTCATCCCTTCGATTTCCACAATCCCCCACAGATTGTACTTTCCTTTTTCCTCTGTTTCCAGCCAGGCTTTCAAAATCTCCTTGCAGTCAAAAATCCGCCCACACTTATCGTTTTCCAGACTGCTCATTCCGATATAGGTCCGCCCGTATTTGCCGCTTTGCCAGAACAGTACGTCTGCAAAGGCGTCGTTTTCCACTATCATGTTAAAGTAAGAGGCCAGATTGCTTTCCGCCATCGCCAAATCGGCGGTCCGCTCTCCCTGCTCCCTGTACAGCCGGAAAGCCGGATAAACGCTGTCCAGATTATAAAAAAAGTCGTTCATCGCGTTCATTCTGCCAGAAAGCTGCTGCCCGGAAAGCGCCAGAAGATTATCCACGCTTGTCATCATCTGCTGCCTTGCGTTCTGCAGCGAAATTATTGTTACAATGACGGAAATTATATTAAAAGGCAGAATAATCAGAACCAGAGCCAGAACGATTCTCTGTGTGATGGAGCGGAATCCGGCAGGATGTTTTTTCATTGGTATTGCCTCCATATCGCTTTTCTTCATTATAACTCGCCCAGGGTAAAGTTGGAATAATAATTTGAAATAAACGCTGCCACGTTTTCCAAGGAAGCTTGTTGTAACACAAAAAAGCGCATGGTCTACATTGCTTTTTCCATACGCTTTTATACTTTTATGGTGTAGATATTTTTATTTTCCGAACAAATCCGCATGACTGCCGGTTGCAGTAGCGGAAAGGATTAGAGTGTCTTCGAAAATCTGATACATCAGCAACCAGTCAGATTCTATATGGCACTCTCTGAAATCCCGCAAATTACCAGTCAGTGAATGGTCCCGGAACTGCGCTGGCAGAGAACTACCGCTGGCAAGCTGCGACAATACATTGACAAGCTTCCCCATATCCTTCCCTCTTTTTTTCATCAATTTGGCGTCCTTTTTCATCCGGTTTGTATAAACAATTTTATACATCAGCTAATCCTCCAGCATGGAAGCAACCGCCTCCTCAGCGCTGTCAAAAGGCCCGTTAAGATTTCTCCGAAGCCTGCTGTCATAAATAGCTTCCCGAAGCGAATCTGGAACCTTTTTATGCTGCACTGAAAAAGGAATCCCGTCATTTTCAACAGAAGCATTCAGAAAAATTCGTATCGCTGTCGACGTGTCCAGCCCCAGGCTGGAAAAAAGCGTATCCGCCTGAGCTTTTAATGTATCATCTATACGGACTTGTAATGTTGCCATATTGCACCTCCATTGATTTTGTAGTGATATTGTAGCACACAGATAATGCCAGTGCAATAGAATTGAAAAATCATGCATCCCAATTATATCCGGCCATAGCCGGGGCTGCAAAAGCCGCCCTGCTTTCCACAGAGCGGCTTTTTCTGTAAAAATATGAAATTTTCTACTTAACCAAACGGATTCGCAGTTTCCTCCTCCAACCGAATCACCACTTTCAGAATCTCAATTCCGTTCGCCCCGTAGTACAGTTTGATAAAGTGGGTGGGCCCGAAGATAACGCCAAGCTCTCTCTTTTCCTCAATTACCTTTCCTTCCGTTCCCTGAATGGAAATCTGGGCCTTCAGTGCGTTGTCATAGTAAAGGGACACCGGAAGCTGCGCCAACTCCCCGAGGTCGCTTTTCATGGTAAGGGTGATGCTGTAGCTTCCGAATTTTTCAACCTGGATTCCAAACACATCGCTCTGCCCTGCTTTGGGACTAAGCAGCGCGCCGTCAATCACAATCTCATCCGCCTCGTCCGCCTTATAGTAAACCAAATCCGAAGGCGCCACGTCATTGTCGCCCTTTGCATTCATTGCCTCAAGCTCCTCCGGCGCAATCCGTCCCGTCTTATGTAAAATCGCCGGGCTTTTTAAAATAAAGCCGAGGATATTCTTAGCACCGCGCTGGAGCTCGCCTCTGGTGATATAGCCTTCTTCCAGCTTTTGCTGCAGGTCGTCGTTTTCCGGGTTGTCCGCCGGTCTGGAGGTCACCATGTACAGGTCGTTCTGAGCCGCCAGCATGGGCGCTTTTGCCTGATGGTCAAAAGGCTTTCCTTCATAGTTGGCATCCGCCCACCAGTCCGTCATAACGATGCCCTCAAAGCCCCACTCTTTCCGCAAAATGGTGGTATTTAAGTCATAGCTTCCGGCGGTCCACAGGCCGTTTACGGAAGAATAGGTGGTCATAACGGAACGGGCCTTTCCTTCCTTTACCGCAATCTCAAAGCCCTTTAAATAAATCTCCCGAAGCGCGCGCTCGGAAATCTCCGCATCCGTTTTCCGTCTTGCCGCCTCCTGATTGTTGGCGCAGAAATGCTTCACCGTACCGGCAATCCCATATTTGTCCATGCCAAGAAGCTGAGCCGCGCAAATCTTTCCGGTAAGATAAGGGTCCTCTGAAATATATTCAAAGTTCCGGCCGTTTAAGGGATGTCTGTGAATGTTCATTCCCGGCCCTAAAAGGGAATCAATCTTGTTCAGCCGAAGCTCCCAGCCCGCCATTTCGAAAAGCGCTCTGTTAAGAGGCAGGTTAAAGGTACATCCGAGAGCCGTTCCGTTAGGCATGGAAAACGCCTTTGTGCCGCAGTCCATACGAATGCCGGAGGGACCGTCCGAACAGCCTGCCGCTGGAATCCCCAGCTTTAAAAGCCCGTCCCTTCCGCCGCCAAAAGCCGCCGCGATGCCCGGCGTCACACGGGGACTGCACATGCCTTCTCCCCTGAATATGGTTATCAGCTCCTCGTCGCTCATCTGCGCCACAAACTCGTCCATGGACGCCTTGCCGTCCAGAACATCGGCAAGCTGCCAGCCCTTATCGCCGGTAAAGGGAATTTCCGCCGGACGGTTTGCCATAAGCCGCTCTCTGGGATTTTCTGTCCGCACCGGAACCTTTTCCATCGTCACCTTAAAGCTTCCGTCCTCCTGTGCCTCTGCTTTCATTCTCTCAAAGCTCTCTGTGGGCGCGTACGCCTCCTGCAATTCCTCCAACACCGCAAATGCCTGCTCGTAGCTGCCGGCCTTTTTTGCGCTTCTCACATCGCTTCCCACGTAAAAAGTATAGGAGCCCTCTTCCAGAACATAACAGGATTTGTGTCCCGTAACGCCGCTGTCGTCATAGGAAGCAAAGTCATATTTGGGAACCGCAATCACCAACGTCTCTTTTTCCCCGGGCGCGAGCACGCCGGTCTTTGCAAAGCCTGCCAGCTTGCGGGAAGGATTTCCCAGCTTGCCGCAAGGCGCTTCCACATAAACCTGCACCACTTCTTTTCCGGCGGTATCTCCCGTGTTGGTCACGACTGCCGTAACTTCCACAAAGTCGTTTTTGTCCTCTACGGCGCTCTCTGCCTCAAAGGTTGTGTAGGAAAGCCCGTAGCCGAAAGGATACAGCACCTTCTCCTTGGCAAAGGTTTCAAAGTAGCGATAGCCTACGTAAATGTCCTCCTGATAATAGTTCTTTACAAGGTCGCCGAAATTTTTATCCGACGGATAGTCCGAAATCGTTTCCGCAATGGTGTCCGTCAGCTTGCCGCAGGGGTTTACCGCGCCGGTGAGCACGTCCAGAAGGCCGTTGCCGCCCTCCTGTCCTCCCTGCCATGTATACATAACCGCGTCGGGCCGGTACTTT
>OFHA01002635.1_pt1 | contig 10224 bp, 15 predicted proteins | sample 1521891 | NCBI WGS metagenome assembly OFHA01 (sample SAMEA3504089, study PRJEB24116) | mouse gut metagenome | biome: mouse gut; feature: mouse-associated habitat; material: faeces | place: Denmark | collected 2011 | reverse complement strand
GCAGGCAGAGAAGGAAGATGTTACTGGCATCTATACCGATAAGCAGGGCACATCTGATGTCTATAGGGAGCTGGTCCTTGCCTTGCAGGAAGACGGAACCTATGCGGCAGAAATCGGCATCTATCGCGCCACTGAATTGAAGGGTACGGAAGTCTGGGAGGGGGACACGCTCCGTTTTACCAGCGATGACTCCTATCCCTATGTGCTGGCAGATATTTCCGTCACTGGCAGCCAGGCGGAAGTGGCATTTACGAAGGCGGATGTCCTTGGTATTCAGGCTGGTGATGTTTATTCCTTCCCTGACGGCGCACCGAACGAATCTGTAGCAGGACAAGATGGGAACGCCGCATTCCAACCGAGCCTTTCCGATGAAATCGCCGCGGAAATTTCGTATGCCGAGGAGCGGGAGAAAGAAATAACAGAAAAACAGAAGGCAGCTGACACACAAATGGATATGAATATAACTGCCGCAGAGATGTACCAAATGTGGGACGATACCCTGAATATTGTGTGGGAACTGCTGGAAGCGAATTTGAACGAAGTGGACATGGAAGTTTTGCGGAAAGAGGAAAAAGAATGGATTGCATTCAAGGACGCAGAAGTGCAAGCCGCCGGACAGGAGTGTGAGGGCGGGAGCATACAGCCGTCGGTGGAAGCATCGAGAGCGGCAGACTTAACAAAAGCAAGGGTATATGAACTGGCAGAGTACGCAAAGTGAGCGTGGTTGCAGCATAAAACGAAAAATGAACTTCATGGATAAAGGAAAATTTTAATGCAATAATGTATATATATGATAGAATGATGGAGTTCGGCAAAAAAATTTAGTTATTCTTAGAATATTTTAAAAGCAGAGATTCAAGAGAGTCCCTGCTTTTTTTGTGCGCAAAATTAAACTCATCACTTGACAATGTTGCATAGAGTTGATGAGCCAGGATGACTCCACTAGAATGAAAAGACGAATTTATAAGCGTAAAAAAAGAGTCTCCCCATTCCACGTACATTCTTTAACTACTTCCCGGATGATTTCGTTACGTTCCACATCAGTAAAATCATCCAGCCCTCGCATCATACGTATGATCTCAGAAACTTTCTTTTCAAGTGAAACAGTTTCTTTCTGTTCCTGACGAAGGTTGGCTTTCGTTATTTCAATCTCTCTTTTTATAGCATCCAGGTTTAGATTCTCTGCTTCAATCTTGGCAATAATATATTGTGCTGCAGATGACCTTTCGGCCATAGCAAGAGCATCAGTAAGATGGCTTATCCGGGTTCTTAAACGTGAGGCTTCTGCCTCTTTCTTTTTTAGGGTACCAGAATGATCCTCCGGCTGGCTTATGCTGGCGTATTCTTTGACGGTTTCAGGATCAAGTTCTATTTTGCGGAAAATATCCAATACCTGGTTATCCAGTTTTTTGCATTTTATTGCACGGGTATCACATCCTTCTTTGCCTTCATGGATCCGTTTCAGGCAGCGGTACTGGCTGTCTACCCTGTCCTTTATTTTTTTTCGGCCAATCTGCATCCTGCATCCGCACTTGGCGCAGCGGAGCACACCCTTTAAAAGTGGGACGTTGTATTTCAGTGTTTTATCAAATATATTTTTATGAAGAAGTTCTTGTGCTGCAAGCCATTTTTCAGCAGATATGAACGGCTCATGTTTTCCGATGCATACAACCCAGTTAGAATGCGGCTGGACAGCGCCCCTGTTTGGGGATGTGCTTTTGGTGCGGCCATACAGCATTATTCCGTGAGTGCCGTCCCATGCTTCGCGTGGAGAGCTGTCCATCTGGCATCCAAGCGCAGAAAAATAATCATACACTTCTGCAGTTGCCTGTGCATAATAAGGCATGGAAAGAGTTCGGTGCAGCTGGCTTGCTGAAAAGAAAGCATCATGGGGCGTACGGATTCCCTGACGGCGCAGGGCTGTCTCCATCCGTTGGACGGAATATTTGTTATTCAGGAAGGTGTCAAAAAGCCATTCAACATGCTTGGAAGCCTCTGGATCTATGGTGAATGTCACATGTTTCTTGCTGTCGACCACGATCTGCTTTTTCACATATCCATAAGGCGGTTTTCCGCCTGTCCAAAAGCCTTTTTTTGCAAGGCCGCTTAAATTGTCTGTAACTCTGGCAGCGATGGTCTCACGCTCCATCTGCGCAAATGTGGCTGTAATAAACATCATGGCTTTCCCAATCGGAGTGTCTGTATCAATGCTTTCTTTCAGTGAGATGAACATCACGCCTTTTTCCTCCAGCTTGGAGTAGATGTTAGCAAAATCTTTTACATCACGCGACAGTCTGTCCAGCTGGTAGACGATGAGGGCATCTATATGGCCGTCTTCTACGTCTGACAGCAGCCGTTTCAGGCCAGGGCGGTCCGTATTTGCGCCGGACAGCCCTTCGTCCGAATAGGCCTCAAAGGATTCAACATGGCCCTTAAAGCGGAAATCCGCATATTCCCGGCACATGCGTTCCTGGTTGTCTACAGAATCTGATTTGTCTGAATAGACGGATTTACGTCCGTATGTAGCGAATCTCATAGCAGTCTCCTTTCTGCATCCATGCATTGGTTATCGCTGAATTTTAGCACCCTCATATGCACCCCGTTGAATCTGTAGACGAATGTATATTTTGTGGATCTGCTTTTATTTTCAGTGTGTCCTAAAATAAAGCCGTTTTCATAAAGCCATTTCCGAAATGCGTTTGCCGGTATAGTGCGGTCGGCACAGAAATTCTTAAAATCATTGTTTGGCAGGATGATCCAGCCGTTCCTGTTTTTGCCCATATCCCGGAGCTGCCCTGCATATGCAAAGAGCGTGTCTGTCCCAAAGCCTGGAACTATTGTTTTGTCCGGGTTTATTGGTATAGGATTAATGGGATGGCTATTTTTTTCCGCATTTTTACGTTTAGGGAAATCTACACCAGCTTTACTTAAAAGGAATTCTACAGTTTCAAGCCTGTCCTGTGGACACTGCAGAATCATGTTTGCAGCCTGGAAGTATTTTTCAGCGTCTTGGTTGCGAGGGTTTCCTATACGCTTTCTGAAATATGTGTTAACCAGTTCACGCTGCACTTTCCATGCAAGATCGTCTGTGAATGATTTTACTAGCATCAGGTAGCCGGATTCTGTAATAAAGATAGTTCCGTTATTGTTGATTTTCGTTGGACGAATTTCGTCTTTCTGAAAATCAGAAGGTGTAACTTTAAAGAAATCTTCACCTTCAATAAAATGTTTGCGATTTGCCTTGAAATTTCTACTTGCCGTTCCACTTGGTCGTTCATGCACCTGATCAATGTCTTTTAATGTAACTACTCGTTGGTCTGAATAATCCTTGACCAAGAGTTCTGTATTGTTGATTATTACTGTACTTTGTTTATTATTCATAAAATTTTCCACCTTTCTGCCCTTGTGGAAAACCTAAAACCGCGATATAATTACTTTGCTATGAGTAACTCCTTTATATGGGGTTGCGGTGTTTCTTGGTGTTACCGAAATTACGGTTTTCACAAGGGATACATCTTGGATACCCGGTGCTGGTAACACCGGGTGTCTTTATTTTACTTTTGAAAGTGCCGTACAGATTTTTACATATGCGTCGGCACTGATTTCTCCCATTTCATAAAGTTCTCTAAAGCGATTGATTTCTGAGACTGGATTAAAACATCTGTCTTTTTTAGGTTTTAGAACAGGAGCATCTTTCAGAAGACCAAGTTTCCATGCCAGGCAATACATATGCTTGCACGGTTTTCCACGAAATTGAAAATCAGTGCAGTTACACGTGTTTAGAGTTGCTATGTATGGCTCTGCTGCGCTTCCCTGAATCTGGATACTTCCATCAATTGCGTCTGACACAATATCTTTAACCAGCTTCTTTCCAGATTCAATTCTTTTTACCTGTTCATACTCAGTGTGAATTTCTCCAGGCCATTCTCCAATATTCATCATTTTCATAGAAAGCATCTCCTTTGTTACTTTGTTTATGAATGTTATAATGAAACAGTCATTTCTATTTTGTTTCTTTTTTTCTATGACAGTAAATAAAGGTTCTTATAACGTTTGCGTATAAACTATATAAACCGAACCCACCTAAAATACCAGTTATAAGACGTCTAAAATTCGTTGATGATTTAATTTTAAATTCTTGGATACTCCAATCAAATCCCATAATTGAAAGTAATAAGATAGAAATATGCATTGGAACAGAAATCATGCAGTTTATTAAAATTGCTGAAAGCTGTCCTATGCATACTCCCGTACATCGGGCACATACAGGAAATTGATGTCCCTTGTAGAAAAAACTCCTATCTGGCATGCGATGGCATCCACTGCATTCTCCAAGTTCGTCTAAAAAACTTACCATTGTTTGCCGCAATCTTGACATATATGTATCACCTTTGTATTAGAAGTTGTCTTTGTTTTCCCTTTTCCCATGCCGCATAATCCACAGAGTATTCCAGGTATGCTAAATAATAAAAAACCAATGCAAGATTTAATCCACCCAAAACCTTTCGTCTTGCTTTCTGTTGTAGTTTCAGTTACTGCTTGCGATATTACGTTTTCACTTCCACACTTTGGACATTTCATGTGTTAATCCTCCTATTTTTGCTTATTTATGCGTCTTTTCGTAAAACTGGCAATTCTCCCGCCGCTTTTTCTTCAAGTTCCAGCTGGCGGCGGTAATCTTCCACCTGTTCGTCTATGGACGGTTTGCACCGATTATGATTCTGCTCTGTTTTCTCTAATAGAGTATTGGCATAATCAAGACAAAAATCCTCGAAAGATGAAAGAAGCTCTTTATTTTTCATGAGCTTTTCAATAAATATGTAGTCCCTGCTGGTCAGTCCGTATTTTTTAGCGAGATTTTCTAATTCATCTGGTGGGGATGGGTTAAACATATCGCCATAACCTGACCTTAGCCATTCTTCATTGACATTAAACTCACGGCAGATGGATTTGAACATCTGGTCAGTGAGCGAATTTACGCCATTCTCAATTCTACTAACGGTTTGTTTTGTTACACCAAGTTTTTCGCCAAACTTTTCTAGAGTAAGTCCAAGCTTTTTTCTTAGTTCTTTTACTCTTTCTTTCACATTTTACCTCCTCTCTTTCAACTACTATAACATTTGATTATAACTTAGTCAAGAAAAAAGTTCCGTAAAGTGACAAAAATATATTGACAAAGTAACTAAACGGAACTATAATGTCACCATACGAAACAAAACCACATCAACAATTAACAGAAAGGAGGTGGGCAAGGGATGGCAGAGATTCAAAGTGAAAGTACTGCTGTGATTGGGAACAGGGAGCTGCGGGAAGATATGCTTCATAAATTAAAAAAAGAATTTGACATTATCCATGAGGCAATTTCCAAAAATCAGATGGCGCCGGAGAAACTTAAGGCATTGATTGACGGGCAGATCAGTCTGTATACGAACATTGTCAGGGAGGCAAGGGCTTTGGGCGGCGAAAACAGGTATTTGCTTCCGCCGCACCACCCACTCTCTTAATTATTAATCCTGACTGAGCCAGTTATGATACCGCTTCACCAGTTCCACCGCAATGAAGAAAGCATAGGCACCAGTGCCGTTTCTGCCAGTTGCCTGCATGGACTGCCTGGCAGAAAACATAATGGTTCCATATTCGTCAGGGTCAATCAGGTCAATGAAATCTTGGAAATCTTTCAATAGCATATCCCCTTTCTATGCACTTGTCTCCTGGCGGGGAGCCTGTACACAGATTATAGGGCGGGGATGGAAATTATCAATAAAGAAAGGAAGTGTTCGTATGAATAATGAAAATATTTTAACAGTACAGCCGGATCAGGTTGAAAGCGCGATTAATATCCTGACACAGCTCAAGGATGACCCAAAGGCACAAAGATGCCTGGCTATTTACAGAAAACTTCCTGCGGATAAGCAGGACATCCTCCTGATTGCAATGGATGCTTTTGTCATTGGCGCGGAGGTAGGTGCTAAGATTTCCAAGGCTTAAGGAAGGCGGTGGATTTAAGATGGATGTAAAAGTTGAATTCACAGAAGGATATGAGAAGAGGTTTACGGAGGCGTGCTGCAGGATGCTGGCAAAGAAAAACCAGCGGCTAACCCCTCCAGCGGTAACAGTAGAAAGAAAGGAGAAGCAGGATGAAAGTATCAAGTGTTAAAGAAGCGTGGGAACTGGCGAACAGGCTTTTCCCTACGGATTATGAAAAGGATGAAGAAAGGAGCCGCCGCGCCGGGTATCCGATCCACCATTCAACAGCATATGGTGTGAATGCCTGGATTTCAGACTTAGGAAACAGGCTGGAACTGAATTACCAGGACGGACATTCGGAAAATATCTGGATTGAGCAGGAGCAGGATGAGTATATTCCTTCCGGGTTAAGCTACAAAATATTTATCACGGATTCCAGTGAAGCGGCTTCACTGATTGCGCAGGGGCTGATGAATGAGCCAGTGGAAGATTGTGTTCAGACAAGCCATGGAAACGCATCCTGCAGTGTCTTTAGCAAGATGATCCCGGACATTTATAAAAAGCCCGGTAAGTTTTACGCCGCATTGGTGTACAAGCCTGAAAATGGAAAGCCGGAATATGAATTAACTTTATGTTAGGAGGTTGGATTGTCTATGCGGATTAAGATGGACAATGGTTGCATTGTGATCATAGAGGCAGATTCCACGCAAACGGCGGTTCTGAAATCATGGGGCGGCATGATGAAGTGGAATAAGCGGCAGAAATGGTGGGAGGGGCTTGTGTGCGCGGAACTGCTTAACAGGCTCGCGGGGCTTATCCCCCTGCCAAAGCCGCTGGATGCGGAGCGGCACCGTCTGAACGTGGTGCAGGAGGCGGTGGATGCAGAGCGTGTGCGGTCGGCTGCGGATTTGAAACCACTTGTAAATTACCCAGTGAAACGGAATCTTTATGCACATCAAATGCGTGCGGCCAATATGGCGCTGCTTACATTCGGGCTTATGGACCCTGCAGGGGGTAGCAACAATGAAAAAATATCTGACTAAGAATTGGCGTTTGATATTGGCGGGGATTGTGCTTACAGCTTTTGCAGTGCCGCATACATACAAGACAAGAGGATATTTTGCAATAGGCGGTGAATGGCTGATCCTTCCAGCGATACTGATGACGGCGTACATGGTAAAAGTGTTTACGCAGGACATATTTAAAATAATTTATTTTGAGGATGGTGATGAAGAATGATGGGAGCGTGGGAAAAATCTCTGGACGAAGTGTTGCTTAAGTTTGGAGTGACCAAGGAAAAATTGCAGGAAAATGCCGCAGAGGAATTGGAAAGCACGTTGCAGGATTACCATGATCTCGCAAAACAGTATAGCGATATGCTTTCAAAATACTGTTATGAAGAAAAGCCTGTCCTGAAAGACGGCATCTGGCATTGTCCAAAATGCCACAGGCGCGTCCGCATGCACCACACGTACTGCCACTGGTGCGGGAAGAAAATGGGGTGGGGCACATGAAAATGGGTTCTTTATTTTCCGGGAGCGGCGGCTTCGAACTGGCTGGGGAACGCGTGGGTTTTCACACAGTCTGGGAATCCGAAATAGAGCCGTTTCCAATGCGCGTAACGCAGATGCGTTTCCCAGATGCAGAGCATCTTGGGGATATCAGCCGGATAAACGGCGCACAGGTTAAGCCAGTAGATGTTGTAACCGGAGGATCTCCTTGCCAAAACATGAGCATAGCCGGAAACCGGACAGGGCTTGATGGCGAGAAATCCGTATTGTTCCGGGAATATGTCAGGATAGTAAAAGAAATGAGGGTGGCGCATGGAAAACCAAGATTTATGGTGTGGGAAAACGTCCCTGGGGCATTCTCAAGCAACAAGGGAGAGGACTTTAGGTGCGTCCTTGAAGAAATCGCCGGAATCGCACAAGTCGGAGTTTCTGTTCCTCGACCTCCGGGCGGGAGATGGAAGCCAGCCGGAGGCATCATGGGAGACCGCTACAGCGTGACCTGGCGCGTCCTGGATGCCCAATACTGGGGCATCCCCCAGCGAAGAAAAAGAATCTACCTTGTTGCAGATTTTGGAGGATGGACCGCAGGAGAAATATTATTTAAGCGAAAAGGCCTGTGCGGGGATACTGCGCAGGGCGCAGAAACGGGGAAAGAGCCTTCCGGAGAAACTAAAAACAGCCCTGGAACGTCAGGCATCGGGCGGGGGAGGGCAGTAAGGCCTAAGACATCGGTATTCGTGCCAGCAGAAAGGAAGGTGGTCGTATTGGAAAACCATTCACAGGACTGCAGGGTTGATGTGGCAAAGGATAACATATGCCCAACGCTGACTGGGAAAATGGGGACCGGCGGCAACAACGTGCCGCTCCTGATGGAAAGCAGATCCACGGCATACGGCATCTGCTCCAAGGACAGCAATGCCATGAAATCAAAAAATCTGGACAGCGGATTTTACGAAGCGCAGACAAGCCGGACGCTTGACTGCAAGGGCGGCAATCCTACGTGCAACCAGGGAGGCATCCTGATTGTAAGCGAAAAACATCCGGTTTACGCAATTGGAAGGGACTGCGTGTCTGTGCATAAAGACAAGGCGCAGACGCTGACGGCGGAGCTTCTGCCTGGGAGCGTGGCGCAGCCGCTTTCTATCGGGAACGGACAGGCGCACAGCCTTTCAATGGATGAAAAGGCCGGAACGCTGAACTGCATGCGCGACCAGCAGGCGGTCATGGTGCCGAAGGCGGTAGACACAAGCCACGCAGATGATGTTGTAAGGATTTCAGATACGGTCAGCATACAGGCGAGGGATTACAAGGGCGGGAAATATGTGTTCGCTGAATACATCGTCCGGAGATTTACGCCGCTGGAATGCGGACGGCTGCAGGGCTTTCCAGACGGTTGGACGGACGGCCTTTCAGATGAATGCCCGGATAAAAAGACAGTCCAGTTTTGGCTGGACGCATGGATGGAATGGTGGGCACTGGTCGGCAGGGCAAAGGGGATCAAGCGGCCAAAGGATGAAAAGGCTGTCAGGCGGTGGCTGAAAGACCCGGCATCCGACACAGAAATTTATAAAATGTGGGGAAATGGCATCGCGCTCCCATGTGCGCAATATGTGCTTGAGGGCATTGCAGCAGTGCTTGGCGTGACCGAATCGGACACACAGAAAGGATGATGGAATTGGAACAGAAAAAATGTATAACCGGGCAGTCTGAAAGCGGACTGTGCGGCACGGCGGCATTCTGCGCACAGCCATACAAATGCTGTGCAGAATGTAACGAACATTGCAATGTGCGGTGCGGATGGGCGAACGGCAAAGAGCCTGGCGCACAGGAAACACAGGGCAACGGTCTGGAAAGACTGCTTGATACTTATCGGAATATTGTATTTTTCGATACGGAAACGACAGGGTTCAATGCGCAGTCGCATAAAATAATTGAACTGGCGGCGATCGGCGTCCGCAGGGGCGCAAAGGGCGAGCCGGAAATCTGGCGGGAGATGGATGTGTACTGCAGGCTTCCGGACGGCCAGAAGATACCTGAAAAAATAGTGGAGCTTACGGGGATCACAGACCAGATGCTTGCAGAACAGGGAATAACCGAAGATGAAATGGCAGAACAGTTTGCGGAAATCATAACCGGGGAATACGGAAAAGACTTGTTTGAAAATCTGAAAGACACGCTGCTTGTGGCGCACAACGCACAGTTTGACCTTAATTTTACGGGATATCTTTACATACTGCAGATGGCGCATGACAAAGAGGGGCCGCAGTTCAGGCGGTGGCTGCACGAATTTAACGATGCGGATTATCTTGACACGCTGACCATCTATAAGGACCGGGCGGCATATCCGCATAAGCTGGCAAATGCCATCGAGCATTACGGCCTGCAGGACAGCGTTGTAAATTCCCACCGGGCGGTCGATGACGTAAAAGCCCTGATGGAAGTTGCCAAGGCTATGGGGCGCGAACGGAACGACCTTCTGAATTACATAAACATTTTCGGGTATAACCAAAAGTACGGCGTAAGCGGCAGGCAGCTTAAAAAAGTAACCTATGCGGCACAGCCATTCAGAAACGAAATCGCGCCGCCAGACCAGACGCTCCCTGAACTTTTGAAAAGGGGCCGGCAATAACAGGAGGTGGGGCTTTTGGGAGTAATGAGGTTTAAATGAGGCTGGAGGCCTTATGACAACATTCTTCCCCAGAGGACACACTGGAGTTCCCTGCCTTTATACTGCTTTCTCCTTGTT
>OFHA01002627.1_pt1 | contig 10246 bp, 4 predicted proteins | sample 1521891 | NCBI WGS metagenome assembly OFHA01 (sample SAMEA3504089, study PRJEB24116) | mouse gut metagenome | biome: mouse gut; feature: mouse-associated habitat; material: faeces | place: Denmark | collected 2011 | reverse complement strand
GGATGTGAGGCCCTGACCGACGTCACCCTCCCGGCCGGCGTGAGGCCCATCCCCAAGAGCGCCTTCAAGGGCTGTACCGAGCTGACCATCCACGCCCCCGCCGGTTCCGCCGCGGAGCGGTATGCAAGGGGAAAGGGCATCCTCTTCTGGCCCCTGTAAACCCCAAGGCATCCAGCGAATGTGTTCCCAATACATAAAGGAGGATTTACCATGGAAAACTGTACCAACCCGTCTTATTTTGAGGTGGAGGCTTGTACCGGCGGCTGCTGTATCAAAAAGTATACCGGCCCGAAGGAGGGGAGTGTGGTCATCCCGTCCCGCCTGGACGGCAAAGAGGTCACAGCAATCGGGGACGAGGTGTTTGCCGAATGCGGGGACCTGACTGGTATTACCATCCCTGGCAGCGTGACGGAAATCGGCAGCAAGGCATTCGCCTTCTGCACAGGGCTGACCGAAATCACCATCCCCGGCAGCGTGGTGAAAATCGACATGGGCGCGTTTGCTTTCTGCACGGGCCTGACCAGTGTGACGATCCTGGGAAGCGCCGCAAAAATCGACAAGACTGTGTTTGAGGACTGCTGCCCTGCCATCATCGCGCCGCATATCCCCATTGACAATTTTGCTCCAGCGGTCAGGCCTGATGCCGTCCGCGGCTTCGCCAGACTGTATCTGGAGGGTGTGGAGCTGGATGAGGAAATCCGGATCGGGTACCTCAAGTACATCAAGGGCAACAAAAAGAGGCTCTATCCTACAGTCATTGAGGATGAGGCACTTTTGCGTCTCATGCTTGCGGAGAAGCTGGTGACGAAGAATGATATTCAGCCGCTGTGAAGGTCCCGGCATCATCAAGGCAAGGTGTTTGCGGATGGTCTGGCCAACGTCGCTTCCTCCGCTTTGCGGCAGCTTTGCCGGAGGCGGCGGGAGATGCTGTTTTCGCGTTTTATGAGAGACAGGTATTGATATTATTTCGCAAATAGAATATAATATTGTCGAAATAGGCAGTAGGGAGATAGAGTATGGATCGTACAACTATTGTCAGCGATATCAATGCTTTGTTACATATCACAGCTGGCTATCTTGCGAATTGGCTGGACGAGATTTTACCCAGAGTGACGGATTCCTGGTGGGAGGATTGTGTTCTGTCCAGTCTCAGCTATTCGCAGCGGGAGGTTGCTGCAAATAGAAATTTTTCCAAGCTGTCAGATTTCGACCTGGCGGCCCTGCTTCGCATTGCAAATAAATCCTGGTATGATATGCGTACTGTTGCGTATTTACCAACGAGCGAACGGGAGTGCGTCCGCAATATGATAAGCGTCCGCAACAACTGGGCGCATTGCAGCGCGGAGCTCCCCGATAAGGATACGATATTGCGCGATTTGAAAATCATCCTCGAATTTGCGCAGCAGGTTAACTGCGAGCAGGTGGTATACTCAAAGATCAGCGAATTGACTGCCTTTATCGAGAAGCCAGGCAGCATTGCCTTTACGCCGCAAAGAGCGGAGGATTTATCAAAACCCACAGCGGCCTTACCCGCCGAGAGCAGCGCAATCACGCAGAACTCCATGGTCTGTCTTGTCAGCGATCCCCAGAAGCGCGGCTTTGTCGTTGGCATTGCCGAGCTTGGCGGAACAACAAAGTACAGTGTTTTTATTGATAACGCAATTCACACTTACTATACCGGACAGATCGCTCCCGTTGTAGAAACGGCGGATTATCAATGGATTGATGTGAACCGGTTCCGCAACTTGATGACCGCTTATCAAATCAACAATCCGTCGGGGCAAAATTTGTATTCCTTAAATTCTGCCCGCATTGACTTTGTTCCCTATCAATTCAGGCCCGCGCTCAAAATCATTCATGCCGATGAGCCAAGAATTTTGATTGCAGACAGCGTAGGCGTCGGAAAAACGATTGAAGCCGGACTGATTATTAAAGAATTAGCCGCCCGGCAGGAGTTGGAGAAAATCCTGATTATCTGCCCTCGCCCCCTCGTGGCCGAACGCAAGTGGGAATTGGAAATGAAACGCTTTGATGAGGATTTTATTCCACTGGACGGGGCAACCCTGCGGCAGGCAATCTCGGATACAGATCGTGACGGGGAATGGCCGCAGCGGTATCATAAAGCGATTATTCCGTACTCCATCCTGGACGGCCGCGCATACAGCGGTGAAAGCTCCAATAGAGCGAAAAATTTTGGCCTGTCAGACCTTGAACCAGCTCCACATTTTGATCTCGTTATCGTTGATGAGGCACATCACATCCGAAACGGCAGTATGGACAAGGAAAAGGCGTTCGCCTATAAATGCACAAAATTCTTCTGCGATCATGCTGACGCGGTTGTTATGCTAACGGCGACCCCGCTTCAGACCGGCGATGATGATCTGTTCACGCTGCTTAATGTATTGCGCCCGGATATTGTCATAGACCAGAAAACATTCCATATGATGTCCAAGCCCAACGAATACATTTCAAAATGCGTTCGCACAGTCCGAAGCGCGGACGGAAACTGGCAAACCAGGGCGGCGCAAGAGCTGCTTCAGGTCAGAAAAACGCAGTGGGGGGACAGCGTTATTGCGGGCAACCCGCTGTATGACGACATCCTGACGCGGTTTGAGCGAGAGGACATATCACGTGAGGATCGTGTTCGCTTAATTTCAGATGTCGAGTCATTGCACAGTTTCAGCACCATGATTAACCGAACCCGCAGACGTGATATTCAAGATTTTTGCGTCAGACGCAGCATAACGATTGAAACGGAATTTACGCCTGAGCAGAGGCAGCTTCATGATGAATTGCTGCGGTTTGAGGCCAGCTCACTGACGGCGCTGCATGGTGCAAGGGCTGTTCCATTCATGATCAGTACGATTCGGCGGCAGGCGGCGAGTTGTATTTTTGGACTTGCTCCCCATATTCGCGATATGATTGAGCATCGCTTTCAGAGCATGAACGATGATCCGGAACTTGATTTTGAAGATTACGACTTGGATTCCAATAGTTCCGAGACGCTGGTTCGCTTGGCAAAGAATGTGCTTGCGCTGGCAGAAGCCCTGCCGGATCGCGATCCGAAGATTGAAAAAGTGTACGAGATCATTCAGCAGAAGCAAGCTGACGGCAACAACAAAATCATGCTGTTCAGCACATTCCGGCACACGTTGGCCTATCTCAAAAAGAAACTGCAATCCAAAGGGCAGCGCGTTGAGCAGGTGGATGGAAGCGTGAAGGATGAACAGCGCTACGAGCTGAAGCGCCGCTTTGAGCTGGAAAGAGAAAATCCGGACGCTATTGATATTCTTCTGTTTACAGAGGTCGGCTCAGAAGGTCTTGACTATCAATTCTGCGACACCATGATCAACTACGACCTGCCCTGGAATCCAATGCGTATCGAGCAGCGTATCGGCCGAATTGATCGCAGAGGCCAAAGAAGCGAAGCTGTAAACATCTATAATGTCATTACTAAAGGAACGGTAGACGCTGATATTTATGAACGCTGTTTGATGCGTATCGGTGTTTTCGAGAACAGCATTGGCGAGTGCGAAGAAATCCTTGGCGGCATCGCCGCACAAATTGAAAGGATTGTCCTTGACTCCAGGCTTTCCGACAGTGAGCGCAAGAAAAAACTTGAACAGATGGCCGACAACGAGGTTCGTAAAATCATGGAAATGAACCGCTTGGAAGATGAAGAAAAAGAACTGTTTGGGTTTGACCTTTCCGAATTTACAACCACACAGGAGATTCGCAGAGCGGAAAATCCGTGGTTGACGCAGCAAACGATTCAGCTGCTTGTTACGAACTACCTCAACGAGAGAATCGGCTCCGGAATGTATATTCTGGGCGATAGCGCAAATAAAACCTTGCGCCTATCCGCTGACGCAAGGGCCACCATTCTGGCAGACCTGCGGAATCTGCAAGGAGTTAGAAGTGCGGTAAGACGGACATGGGAAAACTATTTAAGCGGCAAAAAGGCGACAATTTCCATTACATTTGACGCTGAATCCGCATCCAAAAATCGAGACAGTCTGTTCATTACCGCGCTGCATCCGTTCGCAAGACAGGCGGCTAAGTACTTTGCGGCTGAAAATACTTCATATCTGAAGATTAAGCATCGGTCCGATACGCTTCCTGTCGGAGTCTATCCCTTCTCCATCTATGCGTGGAGATATACCGGCTCCAATCCTTATTCCCACCTTGTGACCATATGCGAGAACGCCACGATTTCACGTGAGCTGCCCGACATCCTTGAGAGCAGCCCTACGGAACTGACGGGTCAAGTGGAGCACGACCCGTCTTGGGACGCCCTGGAATTGCTCCATGCGCAGGAGTGGAAGGCCGCAAAGGAGAAGTATCTTTCTGATGCGGCGAACACAGCCATGTTTCGGCTCGAAAGTCTTGAAAATACGCATCGAAACAGAGTCAGAGCGTTGGAGCAGCAAATTAGCGATGCTTTTGATGACCAGATAAAGCGAATGAAAATGGGCGAATTGGAGACAGTTCAAGCTGATTTTGACAAAAGGGCAGCAAGCATTCAAGCGGATCAAACACGTTCAGATATTCATACTACCCTCTTGGCGAACGGCATCATTGTTGTAGAGGAGATGTAATATATGGCCCTACTGGATCGGCTTTTTCAGAAATTCGGAGCTATGCAGCGGGCGGATATCACATTACAGCAATTAGAGGAATTGCGGGACGGGTTAAAGTCGGTGGAAGCGGTGGAAATAGCTTCGCTGACGAATGCGCAGGATTTCTTGTTGTTGCTGAGGAAATTCCGTGAAGGCGTTGCGGAAGCGGACAAGCTCCACGGTGATAACTATCCTCAACTGCTCAATTCTTTGCTGTCGGTCGGGGAGGATGGCCTGTATTCGAATAACCTCCGCTTCATCTTTGAGTTAATTCAAAATGTAGATGACTGTGAATTTGCCAATACTGAGGACCATTCTCTGGATATTCATTTTGACTTTAACCACGACAAGATCGTGCTTCGTTACAACGAGGAAGGTTTTACTCCATTCAACGTATTTGCCATTACCGGAATCGCCGAGGCTGCGAAGAATGTATCCGCCGGAAAAAATGAGATCGGTGAAAAGGGCATTGGCTTTAAGTCTGTTTTTGGCGTTACGAATACCGTTTTGATTCGCAGCGGCTGGTTCTCCTTTAAATTACATAAAGAAAACTTTACAATACCGATTGCAAGCTACCAAACGCACGAGTATTGTCCTGGAACGGAGATGACATTGTTTGTTCCGGGAGGGAAAGCCGGCAGTATTTATAGTGAAATAAAGGAGCAATATTGCAATAAGGATGCTTTATTTAGCAGAAATCCCCTTCTCTTTCTCAATAAGCTGACTTCTCTCAGGATGCACTATGATGAATTCCGAACAATGGAATTCCGAGTCAGCAGGCCGGGCAACCCCGCCTCATCAAAATTCTATAAGGATGAAGACATACATATTTCGGTCGATCTCCATGATTATGAACTGGGCTTAGAGAGAAATGTCGTAGAAGAAATTTACTGCACCCGTTATACATCTTCTGTCGTCTTTGGTGAAGCCGCCTGCAAATCACGATATGGCGCGAAAACAAAGGTGGGCAGTAACGGCGGCAAACCAATGACCTTACAGGTTGTATTTCCTTACCCGGAGTATTTGGACACTGTTGGAAATGGAGCGCTATATTCTTTCCTGCCAACCCAGCTTCGTTTCAATGTACCTGTGGTCTGCCATGTTCCATTTAAGCTGGACGCATCCAGAGAATTCGTTGATCCTCAGGAGAATAACATTTGGTTCCGGGACGCCATCCGATACTTATCTGAACTGTTGGACTATGCGTATCAGGATTGGGCGAGAATCATTAAGAATGACATTATAGCATATTTGCCAAGCGTGAACCGAAGCTTGTTTGCAGATAACAACGGAAAAGAAAAGTGTCTTAGTTCCCAGAAATCGTTTAAAGGAGGGCATTTTTCCAAACTGCCGATTTTCTTTACCAGCAGCGAACACTTTGTTGACATTGATAAAGTATTCTGCTTTGACAGCGCGGAGGAAATCTACGAGCCCGAGGAGGCATATTTTTTACTGCCTCTTTCAAAAGAACTTTTTACGTTTCCTAAACAGAAATCATTTGCCAACATTGGAATTCAGAGCGAGCGGAATATTTATCATCGGTTGTTTTCTGTCGCGCTCAAAGATCCGGCAAAGACAGGGCGGATCTTGCAATATCTGAATGCGGCTGAGTTTCATCCTATGGAATCCAATATCCCGTCAGAGACATTTGAATTGACGCAGGAGCAGGTTGGCCTTTTCATGGGATATGAGGACATTGCAAAGCTTTTTGGCGAATATGCAAAAAAATGTCTGCAAGCGGGAAGACGGCCCGTGTATCGGATCCTGTCCGCAGTGCAAACGCCGATTCAAGATGCCTTGTATCAGGATTTTAAGCTAAGCGAAACTCCAAAAGCCGTTGAGAGATATTTGAGATGGTGTCAGGAAAAGTGTGTGCTGATCGATATCGGGGAAGATCAGTATTTTCCGTGTTATAACGCGCTTGTGCTGTCTGCAAGGAACCCGTTGACCTCCTTCTCCGCATTTTGCTATGCGGTGGATAGTAAAGATACTTTTTCCATCAGAATGAAGCACAAGGAAATATCCGATCGCTTGAATCGGCTCTCGGAGTCCGACGAAGGCAGTGCCGAAGATTACCTTCGTGAATTACGGAATAACCGCCAGCTTGGCAGAGATGCCATCGGAAAACAGCAATATCAAAATTATATTGACCTGATATTGCGCTCAGGCATCAGCCCTGTGCGCTTTATTCAAGAACTGCTCCAAAATGCTGATGATTGTGAATATGGAGAGGGCATCGTTCCGGAGTTTTCCTTACACCAGGACCAATCGAAGATCGTCACAGAGTATAATGAGGTTGGTTTTACCCGGGGAAATATTCGGTCGATCACCGCGATTGGTGAATCTACAAAAAACCATCTCATGAATCAGGATGCCGCCAAAATTGGCGAAAAGGGTGTAGGTTTCAAAACAATTTTTTCGATCGCCTCTGAGGTGCGGATTCATAGCGGAATGTATCATTTTTCTTTGCTTGCAAAAGCGCCCACGATCCCGGAAAGCTTAAAGGATCAGCATGATAATACTCTCGGAACACGGATGGAGATTGTTTTGAAACAGGGGATCCGGTTGTCCAACTACAGCGAAAAGGACATGCTGGAGTTCTGCCTGTGTCTCAGAAAACTCCGTAAAATCAGGATCAACAATACCTTCATCACAATTGAGGATTCCGACAATATCCGGACAGTTACCATTAACAAACGGCAGCACACATTCAGGCGTTTCATTCATCATTTTTCGATGAGTGATGAAGCCTTAAGGGAAAGAGAAAACGGATTGCGCAGTATTTCCAGCGGCCAAAGCATTGTCTGCTATATCCCGGATAAGGGCGCGGCGAAGGACTATCCTCTGTATTGCGGTCTGCCTACAAGGCACAGGATCAAGATTCCGCTTGTGGTCGATGCCCCGTTTATCCTGACCACCTCAAGAGAAGAAATCGAGTTTGGAAGCCGCCTATGGAATAATCGTGTCAGGGCAGAGGTATACGCATCATTGCTTTCCATCATGGATGAAACAAAGCGCAATGACCGGCATAAGGTTTTGCGCTTGGTCAGATTTGTTCCTCGCCGCCAGGGGACACAAACGGTATATACGAATGATTTTTCTGACTGTGAGTATCTGAACCAATACGACTTCTTATCGGAGGTCAGGGCAGCAAACCTGCTGCCGACTTTTGAAAGAAGCGTATTCGTTTCGGTCAAGAGCAGCGCTGCGTACCGTTTTCCCGAAGCAGCGAATTATTTGTTTGAGGCCGGCTGCTTTGACGCAATCCCCGCCACGACAATATTGGATATTCCAAGGGACGAATCCTTCGATTCCACTCTGAATGCAATGGGCTGTGCAGAGGCGCCATTCGCGCAGGTGATCCCTCTGTTGAAGAAATATGCAGGCAACTATATTGAAAATGATATTTTCCGGGAAAGTTTTTATGCCTATTTGCAAAAAGTTCCAGAAGAATATCTGCTATCCTTGAAAGAAGCTCCCATCATTCCGGTATTCAGCATACAAGGGGATCAGACGCAATACATTCCATGGAAAGACGATGTGATCTTTGTCAAGAAAAACTGCACAAAGTCAGAGCATAATTACTATGTTTTGAATGAGCGTATCCTGCCTAAATCGACCTGTGAGAAGATATTTGGCGTAAACATCAATGAGATGAACGCCGAATGGGAACGCAGCCGCTATAATGACGGGCTGCGAGATATCATCTGCGGAAGCGATACTGCTGAAATCTATAAATACCTAATAGAAGAATTTTTTAAGGGTTCTTTTGTACGATATCGATCACAAGAGATCTTGATTGGTATGAGAGAATTTATTCCCCTCAGGAACCAGCTTGGAAAAATTATCGATACAGGAGTATTTATCTGCAACGAACCGATGGGATATTTCCGGTCCAGCATTGTGCTGTCGATCGCCGTGCATGACGAGTGCAGGCAATTGGCGGAATACTTAAAATATCCTCTATTGTCGAAGATTCATTATCAGGATATATTGTATGTTGAGGATTTGACAGAAGATGATATTGAAGACTTTACCGATGATTACTTTGAAAACGGCGAAGAAATTCTTAGAAATTTTCACCGCAACGGTCAACTGTCCGATGACTTGATTGATGAATACGGCCTTGAATACATTACAATGCAATCCGGCCAAGATGACGATGATCTCGAATTCCCAGAGAATCCGGTGTCAAACATGGAAAGGCTGAGAAAGCACATTCAGACACTGCTGAATAATCCAATCAAAATCGTGGCACGAAAAGTCGAGCTCACAGTCCATAAGGCGAGAGACTCATCGGGCAGGGAGTTTGGACTTGATGACAGAACTGTTCGCGAACAGACGCTGAAAAAATATACCCCTGACGGTGTCCATGGGCGTTGCTTTTGTCAAATGTGCCGCAAGGTAAAGCCTTACGAGTTGATGGAAGTAAACAATATCATTGCCGCCCCTCGATACTTTTTCACTCAAACAAGAGTTGCGTTGTGTCTTGAATGCAGCAAAAAGTTTGAAGCAATACGATTTGCCAATGCGCCAAAAGGTAAACGCGGTCGTGAAGATCCCTTTGTTGCGGCTCTCAAGGCGGCGAGGATTGTCGGCGGCTGCGTTGATGTAGCAATCGGGAAGGAAAGCATCCGCTTTACTGCTACGCACCTTGCGGAAATTCAAGAAATCTTGCGCTCTATGCCTGATAAATAATCTTTTATCATGATAAGCAGGCAAATGGAACCCAAATTTCTAATTTAGTAAAGGTATTGGGATATGATAACTTAAATATGCTGACCCGCGGGAGCAATCCACACCGAAGTATTACTTTTTCACAGCTATTACCTACCGAACAAATTTGATAAATCATGCAATACTTACGATCAAAGTCACTTCTCATTGTAGACAGAGGTGCAATCCATCGCCTGAGATTTCTGTTGGATTGGAGACGTTTTAGGCAGACCGAGTTAACTTTGCCCACTTTCTTTGACTGAGACCGTGCCGGTCCCGACCCGAGGGTCCAAATGCCGCAGTGATTCCTGACCACATAACCAGCCACAGACAAATTTGGAGTACATGGAAACACTGGTTTCAAAGAGTGCCGGAACGCAAATGGAGTGGAACAAAAACGGCTATAATCCATCCAAAATTGTCTAAATAATGTTTGCTGACCTCTTTGGAGACAGTGGTGCAATTCACCGCAGGAAAATCCGGTTGATTTTCCTGCGGTGAAAAGTTGTGCAGAGAAAGGTTTGACCACATAACCAGCCACAGACAAACGTGGAACACATGGAAACACTGCTTCCGGACAGTGCTGGAAAGCAAATGGAATGGAGCAGAAACTGCTATAAATTATTACAAATTGTCCAAAAAATCTTTGCAGACCTCTTTGTTTTCTGTCCCCCAATTTCTGAGATGCTCACTCTTTGTAGGTATCAGCGCAAACAGTACTCCATAAAAATGAGCAGATTTATACCTGCGAAAGCCTTTGATAACTTCCCAAAACCTGCCATTTCTGCAACTCCTTTCGCCTGTCTATTAAAGGCATTTACCCTCTGACCACATGTTTGCCCACAGACAGAGAAAACCGCCCCACCGGGGTATTCCGGTGGGGCCGCAGTTCTCAACTTGCTCTATTTTCC
>OFHA01002624.1_pt1 | contig 10252 bp, 12 predicted proteins | sample 1521891 | NCBI WGS metagenome assembly OFHA01 (sample SAMEA3504089, study PRJEB24116) | mouse gut metagenome | biome: mouse gut; feature: mouse-associated habitat; material: faeces | place: Denmark | collected 2011 | reverse complement strand
GCGGCAGAATTATTGGAGATAGCTCTGAAAGATGGGACAGAGGAATGAGAGTAGGAAAGAAGTAGTCATTATGCGAAAGGGATTTTGGAAACAACTGTCCTATGAAGATAAATTTGATAGAAAATATGCCTGCTGGACTTATAATCATAAGGGGTGGAGAAAGTATAAGAGGAGAAACCGAAGAACAGCTAGAAGAAAGTTGAAGAGGCTGGAAGAATATGGGAAAGAATAGGGATAAATATAAAATTTGTTGACTAACAGGTGCTAATTAGCATATAATATTTAGTACAATAAACGGTACGGTTTTAAGTACGGGAAGGAGTGCGATATGATTGCGACAAAGCAGATGGATGTAAGAGCAAATATCAAGAAATATTTTGATATGGCTTTTAACGGGGAGCCGGTAATTGTATCTCGTAAAGAGAATAAGAATGTGGTTATTATATCAGAATCAGAGTACAATGAATTAGAAAAGGCCAAAAAGAATGTTGAGTATTTGGCAAAATTAAACAGGGCAGATGAACAGGTCAAAAACGGGCAGGTGGTAACAAAAACCATGGATGAACTTCTGGCCATGGAGGAATAGTTTATGAAAATCACTTTTGCAGAAGAAGGATGGAGTGAATATCTTTATTGGCAGACACAGGATAAAAAGATATTAAAAAGGATCAATCAGTTATTGCAAAGCATAGAGAGAGATGGAGTATTACATGGAATTGGAAAGCCTGAGCCGCTGAAATATGGAAAATCCGGTTCATTCAGCAGGCGAATCGATGAAGCCAATCGTTTAGTTTATGAGGTTTCAGATAACCAAATTATTGTGAAATCCTGTAAGGGCACTATAAGGATTGATTCTGCAGCAAAAGAGATGGGAATGTAATTCCAATTTCATAAGATGAAGCAAAACGCTGGAAACCCGCAAGGTTCCAGCGTTTTTTGCGTTTCTGGGGTGTCATTTGGGGATGATGGAAATTAGAGGATTTTGCGGAAAAGTTGGTAAAAAACTGGTACGGGAATTGGTAAAATCTTTTACCAACTTTTAAGGGGCGAAGTTTGCAGGTTTTTTATAGAGAAGGAACGAGTGGGATTTTTTACGAAGGAAGCAATGAAAAAAATGATGAAAGAGAGGACGAAGTGCATGGAATTGATTGAGATGATGGTGGTGATGGGGAAGAACCGGATGATCCAGCTGCCGGAAGAGGAAGTGAAAGTAATGGGGCTGAAGGAAGGGGATGAGCTGTGTCTGTCTTATCTGGTGGATGATTGGATGGAGGGGAAGGTGAATGAGGCGGGGGAGTTTTTGGTGGAGAGGGTAAGATGATTAATATATAAGAACAAGGGATTTTAAATGGTAATGATGGAGAAAAAGCATTAGAACATGTGGAATATGTTTTCTCCGAAATTCTTATTTAGTATACAGATTAAGAAACAGCCTATGTCAGAAAACCTGAAGACAACACAGGTCAAAAATAGGGAAGAAGTGCAGAGCGGATCAATGAAGTTGGGTTAGAAAAAAGATATTTGTATATGAGATAGAAGGAACTTCCATAATCGGAGGTATCCTTCTTTTTTTATTGCTTGAACAAAAGCCGTATAGAAAAAAATGACCAGAAGGAGACGAGGTACATGAAATCAGAGGATGAACATATGAGAAGCAGGGAAAATTCTGGTTATAAGCAGGGACGTAGCGGAAGAGGAGGCAGCCATCCTGGCAGAGTGCCGGATGCAGTAAAGGATTGGAAAAAACGAAAGGGGAAAGCGATATGGGATGGATACTGGGTATTACAGCAGCAGTAGGGATTCTTTTGGCCGGAATAGCCGGACTCGCATGCGTAGCGGTGTACAGAGTCAGTGAATGTCAGAACGATTGAAAAATTCCGTCCATCATGGCGGACAAAAGCGGATCAGAAAGAAAAGGAGCGTAGCATAACATGATCAGACAGATCGAAAAAGAGGAACTCCGAACGATGCATGGCCGTGAGGGGCTGGTCCTCCAGGGCTGCGGCGGGGATCTGAAGGAGTGGACAGACGGGATCAACCAGATGCTGGAGCAGGAAGGGATCCTTCCCAAAGGGAAACGGCTGGATGATGTGGCGGTTTTCCGGAATGAGGGGATGACTGGCAAAAATCCAAATTTTGCGTTACAGGAAAAAGAATATGCTGACCATAAGTTCCCTTATCCTGACAGGAGTATTGCTGCTGGGGCTGTCATCTGTCCTTTCTTCAATAGATGCCAGAGAGATGTCTCTGTCCGGTTTTACAAGAGGGCAGTTTGTGATAGGATTTACCAGTCAGGAACTGCGGGAAAATCCTTTGGAGAAGGTTCAGACGGAAAGCCCCTTTACGGATGAAATATACCATGCCCTGGCCAGCGTTTCCGGTGTAAAAGAAATTGCAGATTACTGGCATCTTCCTGTGTCCGTTGATTTACAGGCAGCGGAGTCGGATGCAGAAATTGTGGGGTTTGTACAGGATGATATGGAATTACTGCAGAGTTGTATTTCAGACGGGATAATTCCTGATTATGAGAATCTGGTATCGCAGAATCAGCTTATTATCGGCAGGCCTGATGATTTTGAGGAAACTTTCCGTATACAGCCAGAGGTGGGCGTATCTGTTACATTGAAGGTTTTTGACGGAAATCACAGTGAGAATATGCAATTTGAGATAGCGGCAGTTCTTGATGAAACTAAAAGGGGAAACAATGGGGATAAAATTGATATGTTATTACTGTCAGTTGATTCCATGAAAAAGATTGCAGACAGTAACTTAACGTATCAATATGTAATCCGTGTGGGAGATGAGTTTGAACAGCAGGCGGAAAAAGAAATAGAACAGATTTTGGCAGAACATCCCCGTTTGGATGCTGTCACCCTTTCGTCTGCTGTTGCCCAAAACGAAAATTTCCTGCAGGGAACAGAATTTGCGCTTGCAGCTGCAGTCATATTCATAGGTTGTTTTTCAGTGATGAATTTACTGAATACGATATTGACGGGTATTATAACAAGACGTAAAGAGTTTGCACTTATGCGCTCTGTGGGAATGTCAGAAAAGCAGCTTTCCTCCATGGTACATTACGAAAGTCTGATTGTGGTATCTGTGGGGCTTGTCCTGTCACTTTCCATTGGCGGCGGCATTGGATATGCTGTTTGCAGTTTTCTGAAAAGCAGCCTGATGAGTTATCTGAATTATCAGTTTCCGTATGGTATTGCTGTTTTTTACGGGATCATTGTCATTTTGTGCAGCAGTATTATGACAGAAGCGGCATTAAAATATCAAAATAAACTGTCGGTAACAGAGTTATTTTGATTTTTATTGTAAGAAAGAAGGAACCGTGCTAAAATAAAAAGAAAGCGAAACATGGCAGGCACAGAGAAACTGCAGGAAATGTTTCGGAGGGGTGTGTATAAGGGATGTTTTTCTGCGGTAACATGAAAACTCACACATAAGCATGTCAGGAAAGGACGAAGGATAATATGAAACAGTATAAAGCAGTAGCAGGACCAAAAAATTTCAGTGTTGCCAAAGGCGATTCTCAGGCCGCATTTGATACGTTTGCAGAAATCATCAATCGTGAGGCAACAGAAGGGTGGGAATATCATTCCATGGAAAACATCAGTGTCACCGAAAACCCAGGCTGTACGCAGAAGCCTTTCACCATAAACTATTATATGTTGATCTTTGTAAGAGATATCTAAAATACAAAAGACAGAACTTGTGTGTGAGATTTTATACAGTCTGGAGGGAATAGTTTGAAAACTGTAATTTTTACAGAAGAACAGCTGCTCAGTCCGGAAGAGATTGGCAGGGCTCTGTTTCAGGACGAACAGGACCCGCGGAGTTCAGCGTATGTCAGAAAACTGAAGCGTCCGCCCGTTAGCTGGAGCAGAATTATGATACGCCTTATCAGCCATTTCTTTGGATTGGGAATATTTATGGCAGGCTTAAGATACCTGGGCCTGTCTGTGGCCGTATCTGTTGTTTTCACAATAATTGTTCTGGCGGCAGATGTCATCTTCGCTTTGAAGCGAATCACCATTTGTCTGATAAAGATTTATCAAAGATATACACCGGCTTCCGTTCGAAATAAATGTCGGTTTGAACCATCCTGTTCCGAGTACATGCTTCTTGTCATTGAGAAATACGGTTTAAGGAAAGGATTGCAAAAAGGAATCAGCCGTCTGAAACGATGCAATATCAATGGCGGAGGATTTGATTTTCCATAAAGCAGATGAAAAGATGCAGGCCTGGCGCCTGCATCTTTTAGTTACACATCATGTCAGAATAATATCTGACTCTTTTTTATCGTTTATTGTTGATTTATATCATCAATATGTTATAATTTTACATGCAAGATATAAAAAATAAAAGAAGGAAGGAAAAAATTTATGGAGAGAAGGAAATTTCCAGCTCGTTTCTGCGCGTTTTTACTGGCAGCAAGTCTCAGCGTTGCTGATACATTGCCTGTATATGCGGCCTCAGTATCGAAGGAACCGGTAACGGATAAACAGCAGATGGAAGAAAATGCTGATGAAAAAATCGTTTCCGAAGAGGATACAGAAACAGCTGCTGAATCGGACAAAATGGAACCGGAATCAGAAGTGGAAACTTCTGATATAACAGAAGCAGAAGAGAAAGCAGTTGGTGAAACCGAAATGGGAGCGGATCCGGAAGCAGTTTCTGAGCCGGGAACAGGGGAAAGCCAGGAAGCGGCAGCCGGAATACAGACAGGCAGCGACGGACTGATTTATCTGGATGGTGTGCTCTATAACGGCTACTATATGGACAGCGCAGGCATTCTATATCTGGTAACCAACGGAGGGGCAGAAGCGAAAACAGGAACTGTGGGCGCAGGAACTGTATATTACAGCATACCGGACAATGGGATGATAACGCTCCCTGCCCGTACCGTGTATGTTGCAGGAAAAATCTATACCGGATATTATCTGGAGGCAGATGGAATTCTGTATGCGGTAACCAATGGAGCGGCAGCGCCGGAAAGCAAAATCATCAGTGCAGGAACCGCATATTACAGTATACCGGACAATGGGATGATGACCCTGCCGAAGCAGACGGTGTATGTGGACGGTAAAGTATATACCGGGTATTATTATAACAGCAAAAAGAAGATGTACCAGGTGAAAAAGGGTACCCCCACACTGAAAACCGGAATTGTGAAAAAAGGTACCAGATATTACAGTTATAATGAAAAAAAGAAACAGAAGCTGTCAAAAGAAACTTTGTATGTCAAAGGAAAAATCTATACCGGTAATTATCTGGACAGTAAAAAAAGAATGTACGGAGTGAAAAAGGGTACCCGTACACTGAAAACCGGAATTATGAAAAAAGGTACCGGATATTACAGTTATAATGAAGGAAAGACCCGGAAACTGTCAAAGGAAACCGTATATGTGAAGGGAACAGTCTATACGGGATATTACCTGAACAGTAAAAAGAAGATGTACAGCGTAAAAAAGGGAGCCGGTACACCGGAAACCGGAATCCTTCCGTCAGGAACTAAGTATTATGGATATAAAGCGGGAAAAACACAGGAGCTGTCAAAGGATACACTGTATGTGGATGGAAAAGTGTACACGGGATATTATCAGGACAGCGGAAATCTTATGTACAGTGTAAATAAGGGAACCTGTTCTCTGATTACTGCAACCCTGAACGCCGGAACCGGTTATTACAGCCAGAATGCAAAGAAAATGCAGACACTTTCCGCAACCACCGTGTATATCAATGGAAAATCAATGGAGGGCATGAGTCCCGAATCACTGGCAACCCTTCAGAGGGCCCAGGCAGTTGTGGCAGGTATTACAAATGACAGTATGACCAGGGAAGAAAAACTGAGAGTATGCTTTGATTATGTGAAAGCGGTTTATCCGGAAATCAAGCCAAGAATCCCCCATTATCTGGGAATGGACTGGCCGGTGATTTATGCAAATGACATGTTTGTAAACGGAGCCGGAAATTGCTGCAGTTATGCGGCAGCATTTGCATATATGGCAAAAGCCATTGGGTACGAGGAAGTGTACTGCTGCAACAGCGGCGGCCATGGATGGGCTGAAATTGACGGGCTGATTTATGATCCGGAGTGGAGCAAATGGCACCATGTCTATAACTATTTTGCGCTCAGCTATGATACTCCCACAGACCAGGGATATAAGGGAGCCATTGGAGCCGGAAAGCCCTGGATGCGGGTGAAAATCTGATGAAATAACGTAATATTTTTGGAACAGAGGAGAAAAAATGGTTTTCAGTTCATTGGTATTTTTATGCATATTTTTTCCGGTTGTATTTTGTCTGCACAGCGTGATCCCTTCCATAAAGGTGAGAAATGCGCTTTTGATTCTGGCGAGCCTGATTTTTTATGCTTTTGGCGAGCCGGTTTATGTGGTTGTAATGGTGATAAGTGCATTTCTCAATTACCTGTGCGCAATGCTTATGGAAAAAATAAACCGGAAAGCTGTGCTGGCCGGGGCAGTGGTGCTCAATATCGGTATGCTGAGCGTATTCAAATATACCGGATTTTTTATCACCACCATAAACAGTGCACTGCACTTACACATAGAAGTCCCTCAGATTACACTGCCCATCGGCATCTCCTTTTTTACCTTTCAGGCTTTGTCCTATGTGATTGATGTCTGGCGGGGGCAGGTAGAGGTTCAGAGGAAATTCAGCAAAGTGCTGCTGTACATATCGTTCTTTCCTCAGCTGATTGCAGGGCCTATTGTAAAATACAGGGACATTGCCTGTGAAATAGACAGCCGCAGGGTGGATCTGAGGGAAGCGGCTGCCGGTCTGAGACGTTTTATCTGTGGTCTGGCGAAAAAGATACTGATTGCCAATACCATGGCCCTGACTGCCGACCGTGTATTTGCCCTGGAGATGGATTCTCTGAATATCCTGGGAGCCTGGCTTGGCGCAGCTGCCTATACCATGCAGATTTACTTTGATTTCAGCGGATACAGTGACATGGCCATCGGACTGGGGCGGATGTTCGGTTTTCATTTCAGGGAAAACTTTGAATATCCTTACGGTTCTCTTACCATTAAGGAATTCTGGCGCCGCTGGCATATTTCCCTGTCCTCCTGGTTTAAGGAGTATGTGTATATTCCCCTTGGCGGCAACCAAAAAGGCAGAGTGCGGACAGGAATCAATAAGATGACGGTATTTTTCCTGACCGGACTCTGGCATGGCGCCAACTGGACCTTTGTGGTATGGGGACTGTTTCATGGAGCCTTCAGTTTTCTGGAAGAATTTGTTCCATCCCTGAAAAAACTGCCTCGCGTGCTGCTGCATGTATATACCATGACCGTGGTGACCGTGGGGTTTGTGATTTTCCGGGCAGATACCCTGGGCCTTGCTTTTGGCTTTATCGGAAAAATGTTTACAGGATTTGAATTTACAGCATCTTCCATGTCCTTTGTATACCGGCAGATGACGCCATTTTTCCTTGTCATATTACTGGCAGCTGTCATCGGATGTGCTCCGGTCCGGCGTCTTACCCTGAAACTGAGAGAAGTATCCGGGAAAGAGGAAATGACTTCGAAAGAAAACGCGATGCAGGCCATTTTGTACCTGGCTGCATTTGTGCTGCTTTTGTGGTGTATCATCAGACTGTCAGGAGGTTCCTATAATCCTTTTATCTATTTCAGATTTTAGGATAATCAGCAGGGGAATGTCTGTACAAAGAGGAGAATGTATATGAAGAAAAGTTTAATATTCATCCTGGCCTGTATGGCGGTCTGTCTGCTGCCGCTGGCAGGTATGGCTGTGCGGCCCACAACGGTGAGCACAGAAAACAGGGCAATGTCTGATTTTCCGGATTTGAAGAGAGAGGATGGAGGATGGAATCAGGAGTTTTTCCGGGAATTTGAGAAATATTTCAATGAGCATTTTGCATTCCGAAATGAACTGGTTTATGCAGATGCTGTGATTCAGACCTCCCTTTTCCAGGTTTCCAGTGTGGACACCGTAACGTATGGGAAAGACGGATGGCTGTATTATACATCCACGCTGGATGACTATCTGGGAACCGGCAGAATGACGGACCGCCAGATTTACAGCCTTGCCCATAATCTTTCACTGGTCTGGCAGTATGTGGAGGAAGCAGGAAGTGATTTTCTTCTGGCAGTTCCGCCCAATAAAAATACATTGTACGGAGAACATATGCCATACTATGATTCTTGGATTGTGGACCCGGTGCACAATGTGGATCTGCTGGCAGTAAGGCTGCAGGAACTGGGCATTCCCTGTGCAGATTTGCCGGAGCTGTTTCGCAGTGAAAATGAGGTACTGTATTTAAAACGGGATTCCCACTGGAATATGAAGGGAGCTGTTCTGGCATACAACTGCATCATGGACGCTCTGGGCTATGTCCATGAAGATTATGGGGACACTCCTGTGAGCCGGGTAAAAGGCGAGGACGGCGATTTGAATCGGATGCTCTATACCCTGTATGGGGAAAAAGAACTGAATTACAGATATGATATGGAGCAAAAATATACCTGTACCAATGGGGCAGAAAGTGTGGAAGACCCATGGATTGAAACAGAGGGCGGAACAGGAAACGGTACCCTGCTTATGTTTCGTGACTCTTTTGGAAACACGCTGCTGCCTCTGATTGCAGATCAGTTTGAAAAAGCATGGTTTACAAAAGAGGTTCCCTATGGGCTGGAAAGCCTGATGGAACAGTATCATCCCGACACCGTAATATTTGAAAAAGTGGAGCGTAATCTCTCGGAATATATCAGTATGCCGCCGATTATCTCCGGGGTGGAAACGGAAATTTCCCGGATTGAGGAATCTGTGGAATCCCATGCTGAAATTTCTGTGAAATCCCTGGATTACGATTTTAATTATTACAAAATCAGCGGGAAAGTGGATGAAGAACTTCTGGGGGATGAGACGGATATTCTGGTACGAATCAACGACACTTATTACAAGGCGTACCATATTGGATGTAATGGTTATGAACTTTATGTGAAAAAGGAAAAGATACAGACCTGGCCGATGGAACTTGAGGTACTGACAGAGGACCAGGGAATTTACAGGTCGGTTCAGGTGAAAAAAGTAAAAGAAGGAGAACTGCTGCCATGAAGATGATAAAAAAGATAATAATGTCCGGTCTGGCCGTCTTTTTTCTGATGGGGCTGTGTGCCTGCGGGAAGGTGACCGTTAAGATTAACGATGGCGGCGTTATGACAGAGATGGAGGTTTCTTCCTCAAAGACAGTGGAACAGGCCCTGGAGGAAGCGGAGATTACGTTAAATGAGGGAGATGAAGTCAGTCCGAAATCAGATATAAAAGTATCTGACGCACAGGAGATTGTGGTTTCCAGAAAAAATACCGTCAGCCTTTCCATGGACGGAACTGCCAGGGAAGTGGTGATGGTGGGAGGAACGGTGGGCGATTTATTAGAACAGGAAGAAATCACCCTGGGAGAAAAGCAGCATGTGAATTATGATCTGGATGAATATCTGAAAGATGGAATGGAAGTTAAAATTTCTTATTCTTTCAGTCTGGAAGTTCAGTGCGACGGGAAAACTTACAGTCAGGAAATGGAGGCGGAAACCGTGGGCGACGTACTGGAGGAGCTGAAAATCACCCTGGGAGAAGACGACCGGGTCACTCCTTTAGCCACAGAAGCAGTGACGGAAGGTATGAAAATTGTGGTAAACCGCGTGACTTTTGATACTGTTGTGGAAACAGAGGAAATGGAATACGAAACGGTATATGAAGATGACAGCTCCCTGGCAAAAGGGAAAGAAGAAGTCAGCGTAAAAGGCGAAAACGGTGAAAAAGAAGTGACTTATAAAGTTACTTACCTGGACGGAACGGAAGAGTCCAGAGAGGTGGTAGGCGAAAAGGTCACAAAAGAACCGGTAAATAAAGTTGTGAAAGTGGGAACAAAGGCAGAATCTTCCTCCGGCGGTTCCGGGAGAGGGGTGGTATCGAAAAAGGCCTTCTATGACTGTGATGGTTCCGGACATGGATATTATGAGATAACATATTCAGACGGAAGTGTGGAATATCAGGAATTCTGAGGACTCCTTTCTGAATTCTGAAACAGTATGAGGTGCAGCACCGGCGGCTGAAAAGTCGGCGGCGCTGCATCTTTTTTTTATTCTACAGGAAATACCTTGTCACGCTAAAGCGCGAAAGTATCTTTCCTGTAGAATAAAAAAGAATATGCACGCTCGTGCGAATAGAAGATGTCACTGCGTGACCGCACTCGGCGCAG
>OFHA01002623.1_pt1 | contig 10253 bp, 11 predicted proteins | sample 1521891 | NCBI WGS metagenome assembly OFHA01 (sample SAMEA3504089, study PRJEB24116) | mouse gut metagenome | biome: mouse gut; feature: mouse-associated habitat; material: faeces | place: Denmark | collected 2011 | reverse complement strand
AAGCAGCCCGGGGACGAGGCCACCGTCGCCAACAAAGCGGTCTGCGAGCTGCTGGGCCTGAAGGCCGGAGCCCCCGCCGAGGATGTGACCGCGAAGATCATGGAGCTCAAGGGCGGCACCATCGACGGGGTCAATGTGCTGGCGGAGCTGAAGGCCCTGAAGCAGCAGAACGCCCAGCGGGACGCGGACGAGGCCGTCACCCTGGCCCTGAAAGCGGGCAAGATCACCCCGGCGCAGAAGGACTGGGCTCTGAGCTATGCCCTGGCCGACCCCAAGGGCTTCGGCGCGTTCGTGGAGAAGGCCCCCCAGGTCGTCCCCATGGGCGAGATCGACCTGGGAGGCGGCGTGGCCCTCAAATCCGCTGCGCCGGATGAGGCGACCACGCTGGTCTGCAAGCAGCTGGGCGTCAGTCAGGAAGACCTGGAGAAATACGGGAAGGAGGAGTAAGTCACTATGGGAGCTTTGACTAATGCAAGAGACACCGTCGAGGTCATGAACGGCGGCAAGCAGCTCGTTCTGCCGGTAAAGGCCAAAACCACCATCTACCAGGGGGCCCTGGTCGCCCTGGACGCGGACGGTTACGCTGTCCCCGGGAAGAAGGCGGAGGGCCTGACGGCGGCGGGTCGGGCCGAGGAGACCGTGGAGAACACGGGCAGCGACGGCGAGCTGGTCATCCGGGTCACCCGGGGCGTGTTCGTCTACGCCAACACAGGCACTGCAGCCAACAAGGTCGGCGCGGGCCACGTTCTCAAGCCCTGCTACATCCAGGACGATCAGACCGTGACCGCCCTGGCCACCGGAGCCTCGGTCGCCGGGCTGGTCATCCGGGTTGACGACAACGGCGTCGCCGTGGAGATCGGCACTGGCCTGACCGTACCGGCTACCGCACCCGCCAGCGGCAGCTAACAAACAGAAGGAGGATAAGACGCTATGGTTATCAACCCCCAGACCCTGCGCGGCATCTACGTCGCGTTTAACACCATCTTCAACAAGGCCCTGACGGAAGTGCAGCCGATGTACACCGAGATCGCCTCCGTCATCCCCTCCACCACCGACTCGGAGACCTACGCCTGGCTGGGCGACATCCCCGGCATGAGGGAGTGGATCGGCGACCGCGAGGTGCAAAACCTCACCGCCAGCGGCTATGTCATCCGCAACAAGGACTTCGAGCTGACCGTGGGCGTTGACCGCAACGCGGTCGAGGACGACAAGCTCGGCCTCTATAATGTCTCCATCCAGATGCTGGCGCAGTCGGCGGCGGCGCATCCGGACGAGCTGATCTTCACGCTGCTGGCCTCCGGTTTCACAGAGAAGTGCTTCGACGGCCAGCCGTTCTTCTCCGCTGCCCACAAGATCGGCGAGAAGACCGTCTCCAACATGAGCCACGCCAAGCTGAGTATGGACGCCTATATTGCGGCCCGCACCGCAATCATGTCCCTCACCAACAGCAAGGGCCGGGCCCTGAACCTTGTCCCGGATAAGCTGATCGTCCCGCCCGCTCTGGAGAAGGAGGCCCGGGACATTCTGGTCGCCGACTTCGTGAACGGCACCAAGAACACCATGCAGGGCACCGCGAAGCCCGTGGTCGTTCCCCAGCTCGCCGGTCACGATTCCTCCTGGTTCCTGCTCTGCACCAACCGGCCCGTGAAGCCGCTGATCTACCAGCAGCGGAAAAAGGCCAAGTTCGTCTCCAAGACCCAGGAGACCGACGAGAACGTGTTCATGAAGAAGCAATTCCTTTACGGCGCGGACAGCCGGGGCAATGCGGGCTTCGGCTTCTGGCAGATGGCCTTCGGCTCTGACGGCACCGGGGCTGCTGACTGACGGAGAGGAGGGGCGGCATGAGCTACAGCACCAGGGCAGAAGTTCGGGAGATGATAAAGGACGACGCCCTCAACGCGATCATCGGAGACACCTTTATCGAGGAGCCCGCGAAACGGGAGGAGCTGGTCGCCCCCATCATCGACGCGGCGATCGCCGACGCGGACGGCGAGATTGACGGCTACCTCGCCAAGAGGTACGCCGTCCCCCTCGCTCCTGTCCCCAAGGTCATCAACAAGTTTTCAAAGGACATCGCGGTCTATAACCTGTTCTCCCGCATCGGCATCGACGAGGGGACAGATCAGAAGACTTACCTCAACCGCTACAACGCGGCGGTCAAGTTCCTCACGCTGGTGGCGGAGGGCAAGGTCTCCATCGGGGCCGATGCTGACGGAGATCCCGCCAGCGCAGCCGCGATCGGCTTCACCGTCAAGTCAAACCCCCGGCTGTTCAGCCGGGGGCAGATGAGGGGGATGTGAGCTATGTACGACATCCGCCTGGAAGGTGACACCCGAGCTATGCTCCGCAGGATACGGAGCTTCTCCGAGATCGACCGCCGCAGTATCAACGCCGCACTCGCCCAGGGCGTCCGGGAGTCAACCCTGGAACGCTTCCGGCAGAGCAAGGGCCCGGACGGGCGGAGGTGGAAGAGTTCCAAGCGGGCAATACTGGAGGGCGGCAAGACCCTGGTCAAGACCGCCCAGCTCCGCAACTCCATCCACGCGAGATCGGACGCCTCCGGCTTTGCGGTCGGCACCAACGCCAAACACGCAGCGACCCATCAGTTCGGTGAGCCTGGGCGCACCATCCGGGCCCGCAGGAAGAAAGTGCTGCGGTTCCAGTACAACGGCAAGTGGGTCTCCAAGAAACAGGTGCGCGTCAAAATCCCGGCCCGGCCCTTCCTCGGCCTGTCGGACGAAGATATGCAGGAGATGAAGGCCACCGTGGAGGACTTCATCGGAAGGGAGGGCTGACCCATGCTCTACGGGCAAAGCAAGCAATACCTCCTGGAGAAGTTGGTGGCGGCGGGGCTCAAGTCGAGACCGTACACAGCCCTGAAAGCCCTCCAGAAAAGCCAAGAGTCCCACATCGGTGCAGTTCTGTTTGAACGGGAAGCCTACGCCCGAAACGGCTCCAAAAAGCGATTTAGGGATGAAGAGGGAGCGAAACACAAACGGCGCAAGGTTTTTGACCGGGCTGTCACCTTCGTTGTACTCATAGGCGACTACACAGACGACACCGTGGAGGCTATGCTGGAGAAGTTCGTCTCGCTGCTTGACCGTGGCATCACGGTCGACGGGAATTTCGTCCCGCTGGAGATAGAGGGCGTGGAGTGGGTCGATACCGAGGACGCGCTGCTCAAGGCCCAGGTCGCCGTCCGCGTGACGGTCACCTTCAACGGCGGCGTCTACAAGGACACGGACTTCGGGCCGCTGACCCACGTCGAGGTGGTCGAGATCGAGAAAATAAACGGAAAGGAGAATACAGATGGCGAGTAGAAGCAAGCCGGAAGCTGCGCCCGCAGCGGCGCAGCCCCAGGAGCTGCTGTCGATTGATACGCTCCGGGAGAAGCACAAGGTTACGCGGCCCATCTTCGCTGGCGTATGTGCCGCGAATGACTGGAAGCCCGGCAGGGCTATGACCGAGGAGGCGTTCCTCCAGGCGGTTGCCGATTTTACCGGGGCCCCCATGGGCGCACCCCAAGGAAAGCGAGGCTAAGAAGCAATGCTTAGAGACGTTAAGACAATCATTTCTGACGGTCTGCTCGGCTTTGCGACCGCCACCGGCGACGGGCTGAGCGTCAAGATCGGGGCCTCGCCCGTGGTGTCCGACACGCCGATCATCATCACCGGCGACATGGACGCCGCCAAGATCAGGGGTCGGCTGGGCCTGTCCCCACTGGCGGACGCCACCCTGGACGCCGTCCAGGGCGGCGCGGCCCGCATCTTCTGCCTCCCGGTCGCCGCAACTACGGCGGGCACTCTGGCCCCCGTGGTGCAGGAGGGGGATGGCGGCGGCAGCTTGACCGTGGACGGCTCCCCCACCAACGCCTTCCAGGTGGTTATCCAGATCACCGCCCAGGGCGGGCTGAACACCGCAGCCTTCAAAGCCTCCATCAATGGAGGCCACAGCTTCACCGACGAGATCACCGTCCCTGTGACCGGCTCCTACGCCCTGGAGGGGACGGGCCTGACCGTCCAGTTCGCCGAGGCAGCGGAGGTCGACCAGAAGCCCAGCTCCTTCCTGGTGGGTGACACCTTCACCTTCAGCTCCACGGCCCCGGCTATGACCAACGGCGACGTACTGGCAGCAGTAGACAGGCTGAAGGAGTTCACGCAGGAGTTTGAGTTCATCCACATTGTTGGGGAGAGCACCCTCCCCCTCTGGCAAGCTATGAGCGAAGCCCAGAAGGAGCTCATGAACGTCTACCACAAGCCTGCCTTTATTCTGCTGGAGGCGGCGTTCCCCCAGGCGGACGTGGACGGCGACCTCCACGACTGGGCGTTTCAGATGGAAGCGAACCGGAAGAAGATCAAGAACACCGACATCCAGGTCTGTGCGGCCTGGGGCAAGCTCGTCCGGCTGGACGGCACCACCCAGAATGTCAACCTCGCCGGGCTGGTGTCGGGCCGCTACGCCAAGGCCCCCGTCCAGGTCTCCATCGGCAAGACCCAGCCCGAGGCGGGCTACGGCTTCCCGGAGACGCAGCTCCTGGAGCTTATCCCGGCTGGCTACGATAATACCATCATCGAGTTCCTGGACGTGGCTGGGTACCTGACCTTCCGGGAGTACGACGGTCTGGACGACCTCTACGTCTACCACACCAAGATGATGTGCCCGGACGGGAGCGACTACCGCTACGCCGAGGACGTGCGCGTCAGGAACAAGATCGTCCGGGAGACCCGGAAGAAGGCTCTGTTGTTCAAGAATGACGACATTGACCTGACGGACATCCAGGGCGAGCTGGAGGCCCGGGCGAAGTTCATCGCCACCCCTCTCGACCGCATGGTGAAGAACAAGGAGATCAGCTCCTATGAGATCATCGTTAAGGAGGGGCACGAGGAGACGTTCCTGGAGGACGAGACCATGCGGGTCAAAATCCGCTACCTCTCCAGGGGCTACATCCGCGAGGTGGAGATCGACCTGGGCCGCGCCCCGATCACTGCGTGACAGAAGGGAGGATAAGAGACTATGAGCCTCAAAGTAAACGGCAAAGCCTACGACTGGGGCGACGTCGACGTCAAGTTCCCCGGTCTGGCTCTCGTTGTGCAGGAGATCAGCTACGACGACGAGATGGAGATGGAGGAATCCTACGGATACGGCCACCGGCCTCGCGGCTATGGCACCGGAAACTATAAGTCCTCCGGGAAAATCTCCTTGCTCCGGGACGACTACGAGGAGTTCCTGAAATGGTGTAAATCCCAGGGCATCCCCTTCTACAAACTGACCATCCCCTCCATCGTCGTTTCCTACGCCAACGAGGGGGAGAAGACCCACATGGACGAGCTGAAGATCGTCAAGCTCACCAAGCGAAGCCACAAAGCCGCCCAGGGCGACAAGGGCCTGACCGTGGACATCGACATGATGATCGTCGGCGGCATCGTCACGGACGGCCTGGAGCCCGCCTGAGCGTTATTCCCAGAATAATTGAGAAATGGAGGACACCCCCATGGAAAACATGAAAGATAACCCCATTTCCTCCGCTGCGCCCAAGCTGGCCAGCGACGAGGAGCTGAAGGCGAAGTACGGCAAGGTCTACCGCATCGGCATGACGGTCTCCGAGGACGACGAGAACGAGGTCGAGCTCGTTTACCGCTTCAAGCGGCCCAGCGTGGCCAGCTATGACCGCTACGTCAAAACGCTGGCCCAGATCGGCGCATCCAAGGCCAGCAAACGGTTCATGCTGGACGCCGTGGTGGAAGAGGATGAAGCCAGGCTCACCGCCGACGCCGAGACCTATCCCGGCGTGGCCATTGCGATCGGCGGCAAGCTCACGGACATCCTGGGCCTGACTAACGCGGTAAATTTGAAGAAACTCTAAGGGAGAAGGTCGCGGGGGTCAGGGAGAACGCTATAGAAACAGGGCTCCTGGAGATATATCGCTTCCTTCCCCTGCCTCTCTTAGAGCAATTTGACCCTGAAGCAATCAGCGACATCGGCGTATTTCTGGACTATGTGGCAAAGGCTCGCGTCGTCCAAGAGATGGAGAAGGACATCCTCGCTCGAGCGATCAGCGAAGTGTTCTCCTCGTAAATGGAGGTGAGAGCAGTGTGAGCTTAGAATCCATCTTCAAATTGTCGCTTGTCATGAACATGGTCGACCACCTCTCTGGCCCGCTGGCTGGCATCGCCTCCTGCGTGGGGGCGGACGTGTCCAAGCTGGACGCGCTGGGGCAGACCTTCGGCGGATTCATCAAGGCGGGCACTGCGATGCAGGGGGCTGGCTCCCAGATCACCAGCGCAGTGCTCGCCCCCGTAGAAGCCACGTTTGAAACACGCCGGGCCTTGGGCGAGCTGGCCTCCCTGGGCGTGGAAGACCTGGACGCGCTGGAGAGTGCGGCCCGAAACTTCTCCGACCAGTGGAGCGGCACCACAAAGGCCGACTTCATCAGCGCGGCCTATGACATCAAGAGCGGCATATCGTCCCTGTCGGACGAGGGCGTCGCCGAGTTTACCGCTCTCGCAGCCCTGACCGCCAAGGCCACCAAGTCGACGGCCTCGGAAATGACCTCCCTGTTCGCCACCGGCTACGGCATCTATAAGGGCTACTACGACGATCTCACCGACATCCAGTTCGGGGAAATGTTCTCGGCTGGAATAGCGGAAAGCGTCCGGGCGTTCAAGACGTCCGGCACCGGCATGGCCCAAGGCATCCAGAGCCTGGGCGCGTCGGCCACCACCGCCAACGTCCCTCTGGAGGAACAGCTTGCAATCCTCGGTATGCTGCAAGCCACCATGGGAGGGGCGGAAGCCGGTACAAAGTACAAAGCCTTCCTCCGCTCGGCGGCGAAAGGCGGCGAGGCATTGGGCCTCTCCTTCCTTGACGCCAACAATCAGCTCCTGTCTATGCCTGAAATCCTCGAACAGCTTCGGGGCAAGTTCGGCGAGACAATGGACGCCGCTGAGAAGATGGAGCTGCAAAAGGCTTTCGGGGACACCGAAGCCGTCGCCCTCATCGACCTGTTGTATTCCAAGACCGGGGACTTGCAGGATAATATCCTCAACCTCTACGACGCGATGGGTCAGGGCACCGGAGTCGCCCAGGATATGGCGTCTGCTATCCAGGAGACCGAACCGGAGCGGTTCGCTCGCTTGCAGCAGCGCATCCACAACGTGACGGAGTCCATAGGCAACAGCCTCCTCCCCACGGTCAACGACCTCATGGGGAAGGGGGAGCAAGTGCTCACCAAGGTCGCCTCCTGGATAGAGGAGAACAAGGAGCTCGTCAAGATCATCATGCTCATCGTGCTGGCGATCGGCGGCTTCCTCACCGTGGCGGGCACCGTGATCGCGGTCGTCGGCGGCGTCGGCCTCGTCATTACCAAGGCGGTCTCCGCCTTCAAGATACTCAAGGCGGGGTTCCTATTGGCGAAGGGCGCACTGGCACCGCTTATAGGCTCCGTGTGGAGCTTTACAGCGGCCCTGCTCGCCAACCCCGTGACCTGGATAGTCATAGGCATCGTGGCCCTCATAGCGGCCCTGGTGCTGCTCTACAACAAGTGCGAGTGGTTCCGCAACGGCGTCAACGCAATTCTGGGCTTCTTCAAGGAGAAGCTGGGCGCAGCCCTGGAGGTCGCCAGGAATATCTTCGGCGCGATCGGCGGCGTGATCGGGCGCGTCCTGGGGGCGGCGAAAGCCACCGTCCAGGAGAAGCTGGACAACATGAAGCGAGCCTACGAGGAACACGGCGGCGGTATCCGAGGCGCGGCAGCGGCTGCGATGGAGGGCGTCAAGGGCGTCTACACAGCCGGGTACACCTTCTTGGACAATCTCACCGGGGGCAAGCTCTCCGGGCTGAAGGACGCGGCAGCGCAGCGGCTGGGTGAGCTGAAGGCCGTCTACGAGGAGAACGGCGGCGGCATCCGAGGCGCGGCAGCGGCCACGGTCGAGGGGGTCAAGGGCGTCTTCGGCGCGGGTTACAATTTCCTGGACAACCTCACAGGCGGCAAATTGACCGCAATCAAGGACAAGTTTTCTGAGAAATTATCTCCCATCACTGGCACAGTCGGCAGCATTCTGGACGCAGCAGGAGCCACGGTCAGCGAGAAGCTGGGGAATATGCGGACGGCCTACGAGCAACATGGCGGCGGAGTCCAAGGCATCGCCGCCGCTGCGATGGAGGGCGTTAAGGGCTACTACACGGCGGGCTTCACCTTCCTGGACAATCTCACCGGAGGAAAGCTCTCCGAGATCGGCGGCAAGTTCACGTCCACCATGAGCGGCATCGTTCAGGGCATCGGCCAGAAATTCACCGAGGCTGGGTCGGCCTTTATGACCGGCCTGGGCAATATCAAGAACACGGTCACGGGGGCCGTGACGTGGTTCTTCGACTCCGGCAAGAAGATCGTCAGCACTTTCGCCAACGGTATCCGTTCAGCCTTCTCCGGCGCAGTGGACGCGGTCAAGGGCGGGCTCCAGAAAATCCGCAACCTCCTCCCGTTCTCCGACGCGAAGGAGGGCCCGCTCTCCACCCTGACCCTATCGGGCCAGCGTACCATGACCACCTACGCCCACGGGCTGACCTTGGCCCAGGACGCCCCCGCCGACGCAATGGAGCAGGGGCTCCAGAAAGCAAAGGTGGCCTTGCAGCGCGAGCCGGTCGCCAAGGTCAACATCGGCGGCGACCGCAGCAGCGAGGACACCGACACCGCCGAAGGCGATGGCTCCAGCAGCGGCGGCAAGCAGGTCATCATTCAAAAGCTCATCATGCAGGTCGATCTGAAGAAGATTAAGGACTTGCAGACGCTGCTCTCGCTGCTGAAGGAAGTCGAGGACTACAGCAACGGCAACGGCGACGACGACCCGGACGCCGTACCGAGCCCGGCATAAGGAAAGGGGGGACGACCATGATCTTCATTGAAGACGAACGTATCAAGCTCAACGGGGTCGTCCTCCCTGGCCTTATCAAAAGCATTGAGGTCACGGAGACGGCAAAGGTAGACGAGCAGGAGGTTGAAGGCAGCGCGACCAAGCCCAAACAGGCCACCGGCTATGAGGACGCCAAGGTTATCATCGAGCTCATCATCGACGACACCGAGAGCCAGACCAAATACGAGCGGTACGCCGTCCTGCGTGAGATATTCCGAAAGCCGGGTCAGAATGTCCCGCAGCCCATTCCCATCGTCAGCGAGGACACAGCAGCCCACGGCATTGAGAAGGTCATCTTCAAGAAGCTCACCCATAAGGGGGAGAACAAGAAGTCGCAGCTTACGGCAAGCCTGGAGCTGTGGGAATACATTCCCCAGACCATTACAGCAACCAGCAGCTCGGGTGGTTCCGGGGGCTCGTCCGCCAGCAGCAAAGCCAAGGCTGCGACAGCGGCAGCGAGCAACCTTAACCCGGACTATCAGCAATACCTGGGAACCAAGCGGGGCAAGTCGCCCGCCAGTGACATGGTCACCGGCGCGGCGACCGCCGCCTTAAACAAGGTTATGTCGCAAATGCCATATTGAGGAGGCGCACCGTGGAAACAACAGAGCTCTATTATCCGCAGATCGCGGCCCAAGCCGGAGGCTACTCTTTCGACAAGGGCATCGAGGTCGAAATATACTCCGCCAAGTCATCCTATTTTGACTGGGCAAAAATCCGCTTCACGGAGCAGTTCCGTCCGAAGGTCGCCCTTCCGCGCAAGGCCCCCGGCTCCATCCAGATGGGCTACAACGGTTCTCTGGATGAGGTTTTCTCCGGCTTTGTCGCCAAGGAGTACGACGGCGGGGCCTACATCAACGAGGTCAACCTGAAGGACGAGATGCTGCTCCTGGAGGAGACCATCATCAACGACACCTTCCTGAACACTACGCCCCAGGAGATGATCTCCTTCTTCCTCTCTAAGGCTGGGCTCTCCAAGATGAAGCTCGCCTCGAAGGGGTACCCGAAGCGGAAGATGCTCCCCATCCGGGAGCAGAGCGTCGTCCAGGCGATCAACACCGTCAATGCGGCCTGGGGGCTCAAGGTGCCCTTTTTCTTCTCTGGCGGCACGTTCTATTGGGACGAGAAGCCGGAGCAGAGCAAGGTCTACACCTTCGAGCATGGGGTCAATATTATCAACCTGACCCGGGCGGGCGGCGTGTGGGAGCTGGAGACAGTCTCCGCGCCCTTCGTCAAACACTCCCATAAAATCAACCTTATCCACCCCCAGATTAGCGGGGAGCAGGAGGTGCTGAAGGTGGTGTCCACCACCAACGACTCCGGCTTCATCCGCACCTATATCTA
>OFHA01002621.1_pt1 | contig 10259 bp, 10 predicted proteins | sample 1521891 | NCBI WGS metagenome assembly OFHA01 (sample SAMEA3504089, study PRJEB24116) | mouse gut metagenome | biome: mouse gut; feature: mouse-associated habitat; material: faeces | place: Denmark | collected 2011 | reverse complement strand
AGAGCCGGTGGTCAAGCCGTATGGCTGTGATTTTACGGAAGAACAATTGGCAAATGCCTATGCATATTTGCTTGAACTGGAAGAAAAGGATCTGATACAGCCCCTGGAAGAAACCATGGCATATAACGGAAATATCGATCAGAATCCGGTGTGGGCAAATGGAGAAGCCGCTCTTTTGATCAGGTGGGCATCGGATTATCCGTCTTTGATCAATGACAACGTACAGGATATAGGATGCTGCAGGCTTCCCGTACCGGCGGATGCCGCAGATACGGGCATCAACTGCAAACCGTCCATGGTACTGGCGGTAAATAAGGACTCTGTCAGTGTGGAGGAATGTCTGAAATTTGCCAACTGGATGATGACGGATGAGGAAGCCATCAAAATTCTCGGGGATTGCCGCGGCGTACCGGCCACTTCGGAGGCAAGGACACTTCTGGAAGAAAATAATCTGCTGAATCCGGACCTGAAAACCGGTATTGAGATTGCTTCCCAAAATGCGGGGACAGCCCAGAACGGGTATCATGATAATTCCGAGATCACCTCTATCAGCACGGAAATTTTATCAAGAGTGCTTTATAAAGACCTGACACCCGAGGAGGCGGCAGGGGAGCTGATGGATACGATCAAAGGAGCCGCTTGCGGCGCTGGCAGGCAATTAAACGGCAGAATCTTCGGAGGGGAAAACGGTGCGGACCAATCAATGGAAAAAATGGAAAAGAAAATATACGGGTATGTTTTATCTGACACCATGGATCATAGGGTTTCTGGCGTTTCAGCTTTATCCGCTGGTAATGTCTTTTCTGTATTCTTTTACGGATTTTACCATGCTGAATGATTATAAATTTGTAGGGTTGCAAAATTACATTAAAATTTTTACAAATGACAGATTGTTCCTGAAATCCATGAAAGCGACATGTATGTATGTTGCGATAGCACTGCCGCTGAAAATGATCATTTCGTTGTTTATTGCGGGACTGTTGAACCGGAGGCTGAAGGGGATCGCTGTTTTTAAGGTTATTTATTATCTTCCCTCTATTTTCGGGGGAAGTGTGGCGATTACGATTTTATGGCGTTTTATCTTTATGAAAACAGGACTGCTGAACACACTGATTGGAGCCGTATTTTCCGGATATAACGGATTTGACTGGATAGGGAGCCCTAAAACCTCCCTTCCTGTCATCAGCCTGCTCCAGGTGTGGCAGTTCGGCTCCTCCATGGTGCTTTTTCTGGCAGGGCTGAAACAGGTGCCGGACAGTTTGTATGAAGCGGCGGATATCGACGGAGCAAATGCGGTGCAGAAATATTTCCGTATTACGCTGCCGATGCTTTCACCGATCATACTGTTTAATCTGGTGATGCAGATGATTCAGTTGTTTCAGGATTTTACGGCCGCCTTTGTCATTACCGGAGGCGGTGCGCTGAAAGAAACGTATCTGTACGGACTGATGCTCTATGAAAACGGATTCAGGTATTTTAAAATGGGCTACGCCAGTGCACAGTCATGGATTTTGTTTGTGATCATCATTTTGTTTACGTTTGTGATCTTCCGGTTTTCGGACGGACTTGTCCATTATGAAGATTAAAGGAGAGGAATATGAAGAAATTGTTATCCTATGCTTTTTTATGCCTGGTGGCATTGATTATGGCCTATCCGTTGGTCTGGCTGGTATTTTCATCGTTTAAGCCAAACAGTGAGATTTTCGGTTCTATCCGGCTGCTGCCTCAGAAATGGCAGACAGATTCTTATATATTGGGCTGGCGGGGGACAGGGCAGAACAGCTTCGGCAGGTTTTTATGTAATACATTGGAACTGGTAGTGCCGACGGCGGCATTTACGACCCTTTCAAGCTGTCTTGTGGGATATGGATTTGCGCGGTTTCAATTTCCGCTCAAAAAGATGCTGATGGTATTGATGATTTCCACTTTGATGCTTCCCAACACAGTGCTGGTCATACCAAGGTTTATTCTGTTTAATCGTCTGGGCTGGAATGATACGTATTATCCTTTTATTGTCCCTGCGATGTTCGCCTGTACGCCGTTTTTCATCTATATGATGATACAGTTTTTCAGAGGGATTCCAAGAGATCTGGACGACGCGGCAAAGATAGACGGATGCGGTTCCTTTCAGACACTGATCTATGTGCTGCTGCCGATTTTAAAGCCGGCCCTGTTTTCGGCTTTTCTGTTTCAGTTTATCTGGACATGGAATGATTTTTTTAACGTATTGATTTATATCAGTTCCGTGAGTAAGTATCCTGTATCGCTGGCGCTTCGGATGAGTCTGGATTCGGCATCTGCCGTAAACTGGAGCACGGTGCTGGCAATGTCGCTGGTATCTATGATTCCGTGTATCCTTGTCTATATGTTCGGGCAAAAGTATCTGATCGACGGAATGGCAACGCAGGGAATAAAAGGATAAAAGCAGTCCGGTTGTGAGGATGGTGAATACATGATAAAATGAAAAAATAAGGATGTGCAGTGTCATTGAGTAGAGAGTGCCGGTCGCCGGGAGGGAAATGAAATGTATCGTTTGCTGATTGTGGATGATGAAGTAGGGATACGCAACGGGCTTGCCAATTTTTTCCCGTGGGCGGAACTGGGATTTCAGGTGGCAGGGCAGGCGAGGAACGGCGAGCAGGCTCTGAAGATGATCACGGAGGATAAGGAGCCGGTGGATGTGCTGATGACAGATATTAAAATGCCTGTTATGGACGGCCTGAAGCTGATCGAGGAGTTGAAGAAGCGGGGATTTACGGGAAAGATTATACTTCTCAGCGCCTACAATGAATTTGAATATGCGAGAAAAGGCCTGCAGCTCGGTGTTTATGATTATATCCTGAAACCTACGGATTACAGAAAGATCGCCGGTCTGTTTGAAAGATTGAAAAAGGTGCTGGATTCGAATCAGAGAGAGGAAAAACCGGATGCGGGAAACAGGGGAGATAGGGAAGGATTTGACTATAAGGGAAAGATTATCAGGGAAGTAAAGGAATATGTAAAGAAGAACTACGTGGAGATCAAACTTGCGGACGCGGCGGCACATGTGAGTTTAAGTCCCTCCTATTTAAGCGTGCTGTTCAGCAGTGAGATGGGCATAAGTTTTTCGGAGTATGTGCAGAGGGTAAGGCTCAGGGAGGCGGCAAGGCTGTTATCGGAGACATACAGTAAGGTGTATGAGGTCAGCGAGCGGGTGGGATATCATAATGCCAAAAATTTTACGAGGGCTTTCAGGAAATTTTATGGAATGAGTCCGAGAGACTACAGAAATAAAGGGCAGGAGCGGAATGAAAAGAAATGAGTGGATCAGGTATTACAGGAATATGGTGTTTCCTGTTCTTGCGGTGACGGCTCTGCTGGGGATTCTGATGACGGTTTTTCTGTTGAGAAATGCGCATCAGAGCAGCAGGGATGAATGTATGCATGCGCTGCAGCTTGCGGATGACAACGTAAGTGAGATGATGGGGGATATGGATTATTATATGTATTCCCTCTGGCCCAATACACAGATCATGATTATTTTAAAGCGGCTGTTATCGAGTGAAACCTATACCTACACGGACAGCAGGGATCAGGAACTGATCCGCACGTTTGTCAGTACGCCCGTATATACAAAACTGTACCTGCACTCCGCCTATATCTACTATGTTCATTATGATAAGCTGATCCTCTCGGAGCAGGGACTGATTCCTGTGTCGGATTTTTATGACAGGGAATGGCTTAATATGGTAAATGACGAGAACGATGAAGTGCCGGATGTGATGAGGCGTTCGCTGAGGCAGTATGCTTTTGAGAAAACCGAAACGGAAGTTGTATCTGTGTCCAGAAAATATTACACGTCTAAGAATCATAAAAATTATGGGATTGTTACATTGAATTTTATGGTAGAAAAAGTCAACGAAAGGCTTAAAAGCTTTGTGAACGGTGAAGGGCAGAGCATTTATGTGGGCTATGAGACGGGAGAGATACTGTTTGAAGCGGAGAAGATTCCCGGCGTGGATGAGCAGCTTTTGCAGAGTATCATGGCGTCCGGTAAAGAGGAGATGACGATCCTGGCTGACGGCAGAAAATATATTGTCTATCAAATGAAAAATGAGCATTCGGGATTTACTTATCTTTTTATGGCGCCCATCTCGGAGGAGATGAAGCTGGCGTTTCCTCTGGTTTTTATGATCTTTGGCGTGATGATTGTTACGGCGGTGCTGGGGATTATTTTATCATGGATCATGACAAGGAGGCGTTATACGCTTCAAAATCAGGTGGCATCTATTATAGAGTATTATGAAAAGAGCGGTGAATATCCGGAAAAGCTGCGCCAGATCGGGGAAGAATATGATTATTTTTTTCAGAGCGTCCTGAAGATTTTTGAAGAACACAGAAGGGCTATCATACTCGATTATGAAAAGCAGATCCAGCTTGAGAGAGCGGAGATAAAAACACTGCAGATGCAGATCAATCCACACTTTTTATATAATACGATGGAGACAATCTACTGGAAAGTGATGGAGGCGGCAAAGGGATACTGCCCGGCAAATCAGATGATCGAAAACCTGAGCGACATTCTGCACTACAGTCTGTCGGAGGGAGATGATCTGGTAAAACTGCAGGATGAACTCGAGACCGCGGAAAAATATATTCAGATACAGAAAATGCGGTTTGGAGACTTTTTCGAGGTAATATACGATAAGGATGAGAGATGCATGGATGCGGAGGTGCCAAAGCTTTTTCTGCAGCCGCTGATCGAGAATGGAATCCAGCATGGGCTGCTTGCGGGATGTGAGATGGAACGGCCGGGAAAAATGAAGATAAAGGTGAGAGATCAGGGGAAGGAAGTCGTTATTTCCGTGATCGACAATGGCGTGGGGGTACCTGAAAGCAGGCTGAGAGAACTGCAGCGGCAATTAAAAGAAGGAAAGGCAGGAGAGGGACATATCGGATTGTTTAACACGAATCTGAGAATACGCCTGCATTTTGGAGAACAATATGGGATAAAACTGTATGGCAGACCGGGGATGGGATGCGTGGTAAAGATCAGGCTTCCGAAAAGGCGGCATATGGTTTCAGGGAAAGGAGAAGAGAATGTATCAGGCAGATAATAAGAGATATGGACAAATGAAGTACAGAAGGTGTGGGAGGAGCGGGCTGCTCTTTCCGGTTATATCGCTGGGATTCTGGCAGAATTTCGGCGGGATCAACGAGTTTGAAACCTGCAGAGAAACGGTGACAAAAGCATTTGATAACGGCATCACACATTTTGATCTGGCAAATAATTACGGACCGCCTTACGGGAGCGGGGAGGAGACCTTTGGGCGAATTATGGAAAAGGACCTTAAGCCCTATCGGGATGAGATGCTGATCAGTACAAAAGCCGGATATGATATGTGGGAGGGGCCTTATGGAAACTGGGGTTCCAAAAAATATCTGACCGCCAGCCTGGATCAGAGCTTAAAGCGGATGAAGCTGGATTATGTGGATATTTTTTATCATCACAGGCCTGATCCGGAGACACCTTTGGAGGAAACCATGGATGCGCTTGCCTGTGCGGTGCGAAGGGGGAAAGCGCTGTATGTGGGAGTGAGCAATTACTCTGCGGAAGAGACGAAAAAAGCATGTGATATTTTAAAGGGGATGGGAATCCATCTGTTGGTACATCAGCCTTCGTATTCCATGTTTGATCGCTGGGTGGAGGACGGCCTTTACGATGTGCTGGGAGCAGAAGGAATCGGTGCGGTGTGTTTTTCACCGTTGGCACAGGGGCTTTTGACAAAGAAATATTTTAATGGTATTACGGCAGGCAGCAGGGCGGCAAGGGGGACTTTCCATAAACAGGATTCCCTGATCACGGAAGAAAATATTGAGAAGGCGAAGAAGCTCCATGAGCTGGCACAGGAAAGAGGACAAGCCCTTCCACAGATGGCGCTTTCCTGGATACTGTCCAGGAAGGAAAGCGTATCGGTAATTTCCGGCGCCAGAAACTGGGAGCAGTTAAAAGAAAATATAGGTTTCATAGAAAAGATGGAGTTTACGGAGGATGAATTGAGGCGTATCGATGAGATTTTGAAATAGGAAGAAGAAAAGGGCGGAAAGTGTAAGCCGATATCGGCAGGCACTTTCCGACTGATAAAGAATCCGCCGGATTCGTTATGAGATCACCCGTTATGAGATCCGGCGGGCTAATATTTCTATCAGAAAAATAACAGGTACCTGCGTGGTGAGGTTGCAGTAGGGATCTGTTTTTTTGTCTGTCAGATGATAGGATATGTTCATGTCTGCCATTTTGGCGATAGTGGAAGTCGGGTGGTTTGTGATGCTGAGGATTTTACAGTTATGGCTCCGAAAGTTCTGCAGCAGATTAATTATGGGCATGGACTCCCCTGAGACGGAGAGGGCAATAACCAGCACATGATCCCGCATATCCTGAAGCAGCGGGTAATAGGGATCTTCGATACTGGAAGAAAATTTTCCCAGATTGGAAAAATAGCGCGCGCCGTATGCCCCGAGTGTTCCTGAGGCGCCCATACCCACAAAAATAACGCTTTCGGCGGGGCGGGTCATTGCTGCCGCCTTCTCAATCATCTCTTCAAAAGCGCCGGTGCAGGTGCGGTTAAAATACTGCAGAATCTCTTCCACATCGCTTCCCGGGGGAGTAAATGGTTTCTCCCCCAGTATGCTGCGGATCTTTTCCTTAAACTCGGAGTAGCCGTCGCATCCTGCCTTCTCACAGAATCTCAGAATGGAAGCGGTGGAAACATGGTTTTCTTCCGCCAGTTCCCGGATGGTGAGATAGGCGGCTTTTTCCTTGTTGGCTGTGATATATTTGTAGATGCCGAGTTCCGTCTGATTGAAACGCTGTATATGTTCATAAGAAAACAGGTCATTCATGGTTATTTTTAAACCCTTCCGTTATATGGTGATCATTCAAGATTTGCGTGCAGCTTCATAAGCTGTTTATTATTTTCATCTATCGTGTTTTCGCTGATCATTCTGATGATTATGGCATCTCCCAGAAGCAGTACGGACTGCTCAAAGGTGTTGGCGCCGGGCTGGATGGAACGCCTTTTGTTTTCGCTGTTTTTGGTGGTGGAGGCGGGAATATGGACGATACAGTCAGCCTTTTGTCCGATATTGGAATCGGGCATGGTGGTGATCAGGGCAAGGACGCCGCCGAGGCGTTTGCATTTATCGGCAATTGCCGTCAGGGTTTCCGTATTTCCGCTTCCTGAGGCAATGATAAGCAGATCGCCGGGTTCTAAGGCGGGCGTGGTCGTCTCCCCTACCACATAGGCTTTATAGCCCATATGCATAAGCCGCATGGCAAGCCCCCGAATCATCATCAGAGAGCGCCCTGCCCCTGCTACGAAAATCTTATCGGCTTTCCGGATAAGCAGCTCAAGTTCGGAGAGTTGTTCTTCCTTCAGGTCCGCAAGACAGTCGGTCAGTTCATCGGTTATGGTTAATAAAATTTCTTTTGTTGTCATGAGTGCATTACCTCCTTCATTTTCAGTACGGCAGCTCTTACATTTTTCGCTTTGTAGAGCGCGCTGCCGGCTATGATGACTGCCGGATTTTCCGCTGCATAATCCGGCAGAGAATCCAAATTGACACCGCCGGCGACAGCAGCGCAGGATGTCCCGACGCTGGCGATCAGTTCCCGAAGATCCGCAAGGGGTGTGCGCCCTTCCTGCTGCATATCGACGCCGGTATGTACACCGATATAATCGACGCCCATTTGGATCAGTTCCTTAGAACGCTTTGGAATATCCGTTACGCACAGCAGGTCCGCCAGAACTTTTCTGCCATACTGATGTGCTGTTTTTACCACCTCTTTTATGGTAGCGTTATCGGCAAGAGCAAGGACGGTTACAATATCGGCGCCGCTCTCACAGATATCCTTACATTCCATTGCGCCGCCGTCCACAATCTTGCTGTCCGCAAGAACCGTCATATCCGGCCAGGCTTCTTTCAGCATTTTTACGGGAAGCATTCCCTCTTTCATTATGGCAGGCGTACCCACTTCAAAGATATCGATGATATCTGAGATCTGCTCCGCGATTTCCAGAATTTTTCTGCTGTCCGCAATATCCACTGCAATCTGTAATTTCATGAAAATACCTCCGTTGTCATGTTGTCTATAGTCTCCATATGGGAATCAGGATGTAAAAGAAAGTCATATCGTTCCGGGTGGGTGATAAAGGTATGATAACAGGGGACGCCAAATTCGATACCGAGAGCCGGATTTTCCACAGGGCGGCATAATCTGACCGGCGGAAGGTTTTCGTAATGTTCATTTGGGATTAGCCTGAAAGTATCGTTATCTTTTACCGCGTAAACGGCAAGCCCGTGTTTTTCCCGGACGGGTTCATAGTGCAGAGGGCAGGAAATGACAGCAAGGTTGCTGAACGCGGAAACGCCGTCTGTTGGGTTGATGGAACCATGCCCGCAGTAGGGCGGTATAATGACTGCCTCTCCTTCTTTTACATGGACTGCCCTGCATTCCGTGATGGAAAGTTCCTTATCCCTGTCAAAATGAAATGATTTTTGCAGGATAAAGAGGATTTCACCCCGGATCACTTCGTAGACTTCCGGATAGGGATGAAGCCCGCCCGCAATATAGCCGTGGTAGTGTCCGGAGGTTTTTTTAAATTCACCGTTCACCGTTCCGGGCTGTATTGCGGTGATATCATAGCGGAAGTCAAAACGTTTAAACAGTTCTTCATGTTCGGGGAAGCGGATGTTGCGGTATGCGTCATACATCCGTTCGTCTTTGTCGGGGTAATCAGGATTTTTGAGAAGCCCAGCCATCTGACCGACGTTTTTTGAGGAAGAGCCGTCACAAAGGAGTCCTTCTTCAAAAGATAATATGCCGTCGGCATCCCGCATATGGATGGGAAGGCCTGAATGTAATAGTTTCATGGTATGTTCCTCCTTGCGTTGTATTTTAGGTGCGGATCTGTTACGACGCAAGGAACAAATGTTACTTTTTTATGAAAAGGGCGGGATGCGGAGCTGCTTTTGAAAATAAGGGTTACTGTGATGATACGGGCGGAAAAGCCAGCGCGGCAAGCTTTGCGCGGAGCTCGGCGATTTCGGAGTCTTTTTTGGCAAGAGCCGTTTGAAACTGAGATTCTTTTTCAGCAATGCTTGCTTTTAATTCCGCAATCTCCATACCGGGAAGAATGATAAGCGGTTTTGTCATGTGCTGCACCTCCTTATGATACTTCGGACAGTGGGAAAAAATATGTTCGGAAGCACGGGTGAGCAGATTGATATAGTCACTGCATTCCTGCTTCGTTAAATATCCATTGATTAAATCCTGTTGTAATATAACTATAATATCATCTATAAATTCTGTCAATTCCTTTTTAGTCAGAGGATTCCTTTTTGATGAAATGCGCGGCTTTAATCGGAGCAGCAGATATGGGATGAACAGATTTAAATGTTTTTGATGGATTTCCCGAAGGGAGTAGGACTGAATTTTTACGGCGGGAATCCGGTAAAGATGCTGGCTTTCATCTTGAAAGATAACACGGCACTTTAAACTGTCCGGAATACGATGGTTCTGTTCGGGATAGAGTACCATGGATCGGGGAAAGTGAATGATGATTTCGTCAGCGTTTAGTTTTTTTGACATGCAGTGCTCGATTGCATAGTGCAGGTCGTAGGAGATCATACGGATGGCCATCATTCTGTCGTTTCCCATCTGGCACTCAATATGGTAGTAATCCGTATCTGCGATCAAAAGCGAAATATCCATCAGTTTGGAAGAAGGAGTGCTTTCAGGATCGTCCAGGTAGGTAGAGTGTTCCGTACCCAGCAGTTTGATAGGGGTATCAGGAGGGTATTCTTTACCATAGACTTCTTTGATAAGAGGAAAGAGTTGATTTGGCATGGTGTAGACAATGGCTTTTAGAATTTCATCCCACAGTCTGTCACCGATCATGGTTTGTGAAGACATAAAAATCCTTTCAGCTGCGATATAAATGAGTTACGGTATGTGAAAAGTCGGTGAAAGCCATAACGATACGTCGGATATACGGGACACAGGCGAAAAAGGTGTCCGAAATGCTTTTTAAAGATAACGTGCAGTATGAAATATATATTATAAACGGACAAACTGCAAAGTCAACTTTTTGTTCTCACAAGACGAGTATAACAGAAGAACGGATACATGACAAGAGAAATTAAAAAATATGATGAAGATAACGTAACAGTGCAGCATATAAAAATGTGTGACGGGAAAATAGAATCCGCCCTTTCAC
>OFHA01002619.1_pt1 | contig 10271 bp, 12 predicted proteins | sample 1521891 | NCBI WGS metagenome assembly OFHA01 (sample SAMEA3504089, study PRJEB24116) | mouse gut metagenome | biome: mouse gut; feature: mouse-associated habitat; material: faeces | place: Denmark | collected 2011 | reverse complement strand
GAACGGTTTGTCGATGAGCTGCTTCCGCGCGATGTGGTGACAGAGGCAATTTTAAAAGAAATGGAGAAGGAAGGGGCAGCGCATGAATTTCTCTCGTTTGAGCATGTTCCGGAAACGATTGTGAGGGCGCATTTTCCAAATATCTACAGCCGGTGTCTCGAGGAGGGCTATGATTTGCTCAAGGAGCCGATACCGATTGTTCCGGCGCAGCACTATTTTATGGGCGGTGTGCATGTGGACCGTGATTCCCAGACGACAATGGCGCATCTGTACGCAGTGGGAGAGACGAGCTGCAACGGTGTCCACGGGAAAAACCGCCTTGCCAGCAACAGCCTGTTAGAGAGCTTGGTTTTTGCAAAGCGCGCCGCTGAAAAGATTATGAAAGAGAGGACGGACTATGAATCCAATTACAATGCAGCTTGTTGCTGACAAGTATATTAAAATGGCGCTGGAGGAGGACATCAACAGCGAAGATGTCTCCACCAATGCAGTCATGCCAGAATACAAAAAGGGTGAAGTACAGTTAATCTGCAAGGAGGACGGCATCATCGCAGGGCTGATGGTGTTTGAGCGGGTATTTACACTCCTCGATTCAGACACGCAGGTGACATGCCATGTCAAGGACGGTGACGAGGTGAAAAAAGGCGAAGTCCTTGCGGTGGTCACAGGCGATATCCGCGTGCTGCTCTCCGGCGAGCGTACTGCGCTGAATTACTTGCAGCGCATGAGCGGCATAGCGACCTATACGCGCAGCGTGGCCAGACTTTTAGAGGGAACGAAAACGACGCTCCTTGACACCAGAAAGACGACGCCCGGTATGCGTGTTTTTGAAAAATATGCTGTGCGTGTCGGAGGCGGTGCAAACCACCGCTATAACCTTTCAGACGGCGTTTTGCTAAAGGATAACCATATTGACGCGGCGGGCGGTGTGACGCAGGCAGTGCAGGCGGCAAGGGCATATGCGCCGTTTGTCCGAAAGATTGAAGTGGAGACAGAAAACCTTGATATGGTGCGGGAGGCAGTTGAGGCCGGTGCGGACATTATCATGCTCGACAATATGACCCCTAAGCAGATGGCAGAGGCAATCCAGCTCATCAACGGCAGGGCTGAGACAGAATGCTCAGGGAATGTGACCAAGGAAAATATAAATACCATTACACAGCTTGGCGTGGATTATATCTCGAGCGGCGCGCTGACACATTCCGCACCGATTCTGGATATCAGCATGAAGCACCTTAGAACCGTGTAATGTGAAGCAGCGCAGAGGGAGGACGTATGGAGAAGGAACTGACCGGAGCTGAGCGGAGAAAAATACTTTTGACAATGATGCAGCAGTCACAGACTCCAGTCTCTGGCAATCGTTTGGGTAAAAAAACAGGGGTGAGCCGTCAGGTTGTCGTGCAGGATATCGCGCTTTTGCGGACAGAGGGATATCCAATCCGCTCGACGCCAAAAGGGTATTATCTGGAAAATGCGCGCCAGCAGGAGCACGTGCGGACTTTTAAAGTGCATCACACTAATGATGAAGTGGAGGACGAGCTGAATGCGATTGTGGACTTTGGCGGAACGGTGCTGGACGTGATGGTCAATCACAGGGCTTATGGCAAAATGACTGCGGCATTGCATATCAAATGCCGCAGAGATGTGCATATATTCGTGGAGAATCTCCGTTCTGGCAAATCAACACCGCTTTTGAATGTGACCTCAGGATATCATTTTCACACGGTCAGCGCAGACAGTGAGGCGGTGCTGGACGAAATCGAGCAGATGCTTTCTGAGCGGGGATATCTCGCAGAGCTGCTGCCGTATGAGAAGGAATTTTTGCCGGCTATGAAATCAGCGCTTTTAGACGCTCAATCTCCCGAAGCTGGCTGTTGATGCCCTCGCCGGAGGTGGTGTGGTATTCTTCTTTCAGACAGTTGATAATGCGCTCCCGGTCATGGATTGCGGCAGGGTAGTCCTCTAGTATCTCATGGAGCTGTGCCATAGAGTGCAGCCCGTCGGTGAGCCGTGGGGAATCCTGAATTAGAAAGCATTGTTCATAGTCTGCCAGTGCTTCTTCGTATCTGCCGAGTTTTTGGAAACGGTTTCCCCTGCGAAGATATGCCTGCCAAGTTTGCGGCGAACGCGCCACCGCAGCATTCCAATAGTCCAGGGCTTCTTGCAGCATTCCTTTTTGAAACATCACGTCCCCCATATAAAGCGCATACTGATACGTATTTGCCGCCTCCCGAAGCCGTTCAATATAAGGAACAGCTTCATTGTAGCGCGTATCCTCCAGCAGATTTTCTATGATAGCACGAAGCGCGAAAACATTATCTGGATTTGTCTTGAGAAACGCTTTCAAATATGCGATGGTGCCAAAATGATTGTCGCACCATTCATCGCCAAACACACCGTTGTCCGCCCGCAGAAAAGCTGTCCAGCCCGCTTTTTCGTCTGGATTTAGCAAAAGGACAGTCTTGGCATAGCCGCTTGCTGTCTCATGGTCGGCCTTGGCGCGGTGGTTATAGAGGCGTGCCAGACAGACAAGCGCCCTGATATTTTTGGGGTTATTTTGCACGATGTCCTCTAGGAAGCGCACACAGTGGCTGAATGTTTCTGCGCTAATTTGCCGTTCGTGCCAGAACATATTCTCGATTCGCTCAAACTCCGCTTCATTCGGAAGCTGGAACAGCTCGTCTATTGTAATTCCAAAAAATACTGCAATATTTGGCAGCAGTGCTATGTCAGGGGTACTCGATTCCGTTTCCCACTTTGAGACTGCCTGAAAAGATACGCCCAGATACGCCGCCAGTTCTTCCTGCGTCACCCCTTTGGCGAGACGCAGCGTTTTGATTTGTTTTCCGATATCCATAATTACCTCCATTGAATCATTGCCTATAGCGTTACAAATGATCATCTGATATACTGAGTATAGACCAGACATTTGGCAGATGCAATCGAAGCGTGTTTTAGGGGATTCTAATGATGGTTGAAGCGTAGTATCATAAAAAGTTATAGGAGAAAAAATAGAAAGGAACAAATCTTATGAACATCGCACAAGAATACATACAAGGCTTGAAAAAAGCATATCACGACAATGAAATTGGTGAGGAGTGGGACGCGTTTGCAGCCGTCATGCATGGTGCAGACAAGACCGACCTTGAAGCACTGCAAAAATTATACCCCGACATCCCCGAAAGCCTGATTCAGCTTTTAAGTATGGTGGACGGGACCTATTGGCGGGAATATGACGGAGAAAAGTATGGAATCTATTTTCTTGGTTCAGATATCGAGGAATATCCATATTATCTCTTGTCTGCCCGGGAAATGACAGACAAAGAGGACGCGGACTGGCTAAAAGATTATATTAACAGAAACTATGCAGAAGAAGTCGAAGTAGATGAAAAAATTATAGATGACGCGGATCAGATGTGCTGGCTGCACTTTTCTGACTGCATGAATAACGGCGGCACATCGCAGTTGTTTATAGACTTTTCACCCGCGCCCGAGGGCAGGAAAGGGCAGATTGTCCGATACCTGCACGACCCAGATGAACTTGTCGTAATTGCAGAGAGCTTTGACGCGTATCTGCAAATGCTCATGGAGGACGAATACAATTTTATACAAAATGAAGATTGGATCTGAGGCAGACAACCAACAACACGTAATTTTTATCGAAAGGAGAATTTAAAATATGTTACAGATAGGGACGAAAGCACCAAATTTTTCACTCTCAGACCAGAATGGACAAGTACACACGCTGGAGGAATACAAAGGAAAAAAAGTAATCCTGTATTTTTACCCAAAGGACAACACGCCGGGCTGTACCACGCAGGCATGTGGATTTGCAGAACTCTATCCACAGTTTCAGGAAAAGGGTGCAGTCATACTTGGCGTGAGCAAGGACAGTGTGGCGTCACACAAGAAATTTGAGGAAAAAAACAATCTTCCCTTTACGCTATTGTCCGACCCAGATCTTTCTTGCATACAGGCATACGATGTATGGCACGAGAAGAAAAATTATGGGAAGGTCAGCATGGGGGTGGTGCGGACAACGTACCTTATAGATGAGGAGGGCATGATCGTTCAGGCATACGACAAAGTAAAAACAGCACAAAATCCTGCGCAGATGCTGGCGTGTATTTGAAAACGCAACTGTACTATCTGAGTCAGGAATCCAGAAGGAAAAGCCAAATTCCCAAAATATAGGAGACGCAAAGGAGAGCAGCGATGAAACTAGACAGAATGATAGGAATTTTGTCAATCCTGTTGCAGAAAGAAAAAGTGACAGCCCCCGAACTCGCAGCCAAATTCGAGGTATCGCGCCGCACCATCATCAGGGATATTGACGCGCTGTGCATGGCGGGGATTCCGATTGTGACAGTGCAGGGGCAAAATGGCGGCATTTCTATTATGGAAAATTATAAAATAGACAAAACGCTGCTGAGCACATCGGATATGCAGGCAATTTTGGCAGGGCTGCGCAGTCTCGACAGCGTGAGCGGCACCAGCCGCTACGCGCAACTGATGGAGAAATTGTCTGCCGGGGCATCGAACATGTTATCGGGAGACCACCACATTTTGATAAATCTGTCCTCGCATTACAAGGAAACCCTGTCGCCCAAAATCGAGCTGCTCCACGGCGCAATCCGCACTACACAGACAGTTTCGTTCACCTACTTTGCACCGACAGGAGAGTCCAGCCGGGTCATTGAGCCATATTATCTGATATTTCAGTGGGCAGGCTGGTATGTGTGGGGCTGGTGTACCCTGCGCCGCGACTTTCGCCTCTTTAAACTCAACCGCATGGTAGCATTGCGGACCGGAGAACCTTTTAATAAGCGGACAGCGCCGCCGCCCGATTTTTCGCAGAAGAATATATATCCTTCTTTATATCAGGTAAAAGCAATTATCCAGCCGCAGTTTCGGTGGCGCCTCGTAGATGAATTTGGTCCCGAAAGCTTCGTACAGCAGCCTGACGGGAGCTTGCTGTTCACCCACGGTTTTGCAGATAAAAAAGCTATCATCTGCTGGCTGATCTCCTTTGGCAAGGACGCAGAGCTGATCGAACCTGCTGAGCTTCGGCAGGACATTTTGGCGTTTGCGGAGGCAATACGGCATAATTATTCACAAACATGACATTCAGTTGTCATGTATGACCTGCTAAACTTTGTGTAAGACAAATGAAATCTGCCATGTACAGAGTGCACGACAGACTGTGCAGCCGCAACGATGTATGAGGCAGTACACATTTGTTTAGAACATTGTATTATCAAATGAAAGGCAGGTCATGAGTATGGATTATGAAATTGTAACATTGGAGGAAAAAATCGCGGTCGGCATCGCCGCGCGGACAAACAATGCGTCACCTGAGATGGGGGCAGTCATCGGAGGATTGTGGAACCGCTTTTACAGTGAGGGCATTTATGCGGCGGTACCAGACAAGAAAAATCAAAAGGCGCTGGGCATTTACACCGAATACGAAGGCGATGAAAAATCAGAGTACACCGTTATAACCGCCTGTGAGACCAACAGTGTGCCGCAGGCAGGAGGGTACACCGTTTGCAAAATCCCCGCAGGACGCTATGCGAAGTTTGTTGTTCACGGGGATATGGTGCAGGCTGTCGCGGCGGCTTGGCAGGAAATATGGCAACTGGACTTGCCAAGAACCTTTCAATGTGACTTTGAGGAGTATCAGGACGACAACATGGAGAATGCGGAGATTCATCTTTACATTGGATTAACATCAGATTAAAAAATCTTTCAAACGATGGATAAACCGCGATACACAAGCCAGCCGGCAGACCAAACAACACGCCGCCAAACTCCGGCGTAGAACAAGCGCCAGACGAAAACAGACAGTATAGTTCTGCTGTAGAATTGACAAGAAAAAGTATCCCTGTCAGCAATTCCGGTGATACTTTTTGGTTTCTGATTATATCAAAAAAGTGTTCCACGAAATTGATAGTTTCATGAATAAGATGATAGGCAGTCAGAGAATACGCTGGAAGAAACATACCAGATATGGAGGTAAAGATGACAGAGCAGGAAATAAAAATAGTAGTACACCAAATCAACGACTATTTGAGTGAGCAGTTATGGATGGATTTTGAGATTGCCGAATATTCAAAATATGTTATGAGGATTATTGGCTGTTTGGATTTCAGCGGGCAGCCTAACCTTGAAATTATTTTCCACGATGTATTTTTCGCTTCCGCTGTTTTTGAATGGACAACAGACACGGCCCGCCAAGCTGTAGAACTTATTGAAGGAGAAGAAGCAAGACAAATTAATATGAAATTTCATGTAGAGCAGGGATACCATCTGATTCGGTTTCAAGCGGAGGATTATCCTGATACCTGTGGGTGTATATTTGGGGTAAAAGAGATGGTATTGGAGCTGCCAAGAGTGGCACGAGAGATCAAATGACTGGAAAAATGAACTTGTTATGGGGCATTTGTAGTTTTTAAGACTTTTGCCCATTCGATTGCATACGGACGCCCGGGGAGTACGCTATTTTCCGCTACATTAGAAACTGCATCACGCGGCTGTTGAAATCGGGCGCCTCCTCATAGGCGGCATGACCGAGTCCTTCGTAGAGATATAATTCACAGTTTCTGATCTGTTCAGCGAGTTCGACTGAGGCGGCTGCACTGACAATTTTGTCGCAGCTGCCTCCAATGACCAGCGTAGGACACAAAATGCGGTCTAGCAGCGCATAGGCATTATGGCTGGCGCACGCGTCCGCCTGTGTGAGAAAGCGCCGAAAATCCTTTGGCTTTCCGATTTTAGTGAGGATTGGGTAGAGGCGGCGGTATTTTTTCAATAGCAGCCATTCCTTTTACCGTGGTCAAGCCATCTCCAAGCCCGGGAATCATAACGAGCACCTGCGTTCCTGTGCCAAACGTCACATAGTCCATCGTGGTATCCGATAAGTTTACCGAGCCGCTTTTTGCATTCCAAAACATCGGCGTGTTTCTCCTTTTAAAAGCGATAATTTTCAAATTCACTCTAGCACAGAATAGCGAGACATGCAAGCATTCGTATCACAGGAAAATAAATGAATCCCTAGCGCGGGGTGCTTTTCGTGCAGTCAAAACAGCAGCAAACGAAAAAGGTTATTATAATTCCTATTAATAAATTGCGCTGACAGACGATATATGAAATAGAATGATGAAATGAAACGGATGAAAGAAAGGGAGTGGGTGCAAATGCAGATTCATTTATCAAATGGTTCCTTACAGTGTAGAAATTTTTCTGGCACAGGCAGTATCGGAGGGATTCCTCTGCCTGATTTTCATGACGAGTATGTGTACTCTAAAAAGAAAAGCAGCACAAGCGAATCAGCGTACAAACAACAGATTGCAGAGCAGGCATATCAGGATTTTGCCAAAGGACAATTCCAGAATCAGTCGGAAGGCTTTCGCCGCCTGATGAAACGCTATACGTCAGAGGTGTCTCCAGACCGCAAGGGAATTATCAGTTCTGGCTTAAAGGCTGTTTCAAGAAACAATCAAAAAGTGCTCAAACCGATAGATTTGATACAAACGCTGCTTGAGGGAAAAGTAAAATATCAGAAGCTGCCCTCGGGGGAGAGTGACTATATTGAATTTTATGATAACAATGGGGAAATGGTAGCAACCTATTCAAATAATGGGTGGACGATGTACACCACAAATGCAGAGGCGGCCAGACAGACAAAGATGTGTACAATTTATAATGAAGCATGGGGAAATGCCAAGAGAGGCGTTCCAATGACAGGCTCAGAAAACGTACCAACAGAAAACCCGCAGGAAGGTTTTGATGTGACAGCGTAATATTTTGATAAACGAAGTACCGTTCGTGTGAGAAGTACTTCTAACTGCTTGTGGCAGTTTCCACTCACAGCAAAGGCTGTTTCGTGTAGAAGTACGATGTCTCACACTGAGAAATGCCTGAAAGTCGGCATTTCTCATCTGGATATGAGTCGCGACATGGAGGTTATGGTGTTTGATAATATTGTGCCTGCATATGATAGAGCTCTTGATATATGCCATTTGGCTTACTTATTAAGGAATCATGAGTTCCGGTTTCAACAATGCGACCTTCTTTTAGCACAATGATTTTGTCGCAAAAACGTGTGCTTGACAGGCGGTGTGAGATGTACAGGGTCGTCTTGCCCGCGGTCATTGCATTCAATTGTTGATACAGCTCGTACTCTGCTTTGGGGTCAAGTGCTGCGGCGGGCTCGTCAAGAATCACAATGGGCGCATTTTTGTAGAGCGCTCTGGCAAGTGCGATTTTCTGCCCCTCACCGCCGGACGGCTCAAAGCCGGACGCATCAAATATTTTGTATACGGGGGTGTCAGGTTGTCTGTCCAGACCAACCTTTTGCAAAATAGCGGTGATGCGCTGTCTTGAATGATTGATGCCAGAGGAGCTTTGTCCAGCGCTGTCAGGACAAGCCAGGCAGATATTTTCGGAGAGTGTCATGGCAAATAATTTATAATCCTGAAAGACCGCGGCAAACTGTGCCATATATTCTTGGTAGTCAAGCTCACGAATATCATTTCCGTCTAGCAGGATTCTGCCCTGCTCTGGCTCGTAGAACCGGGTTAGCAGTTTTATGAGTGTTGTTTTGCCAGCACCGTTTTCACCGACAATGGCAAGTTTTTCACCGCACGAAATCGTGAAATCAATGTCCTGGAGTGCGTACTGTGTCTGACCATGATAGCGGAACGATACATGCTCGAAAGTTATCACATGCTGTTGGCCGGTGATGTGTCCGCGCCCAGTTTCCTGCTGCTTGCTTGGAACGTGAACATATTGCTGCACTGCATCAAAATAGATGCCAAATGCGCGTATTTCTATAAAGTCTTGCATGATTTTCCGCATACCGTTTGAAAATGTTGTGATGGCACCGATATACAGCGTAAAATCACCAATAGTCAATGCGTGAGCCTGTATCAGCCTGATCACGTAAGCATAGGCGGCAAGCTGCTGGATAAATGTCATAAATGCCGAGATGATGCCTGAGCGGATATGGTAATGATTCCTGCGCCGGTAGAAGTCCACGGCAGTGTACCCATAATCTTTTTCTTTCTGCAAAAGCCAGTCTCCAAGGTTGTTGATGCGGATCTCCTTGCCATACTGGAAATCTTCCATCAATTGACTGTAGTAAGTCCACCCGCGTTCGATGCTGACTGCCTGTGCGGATAATTCCATCTCTTTCTTTTTTGCAATGCTCTCAACGAAGGTGCTGACCAGCACCAATACAACAGACAAGACGACCATCCATAGATTTAATGACGCGATCATGTACACAATGCCGCAGAGAGTAAGCGCCTGTCCAGCGATATCCAGAGAACAGTCAAACAGGTATGAAAATCCATGCCAGTCTCCGTACAGAAACTTGTTTGCCTTCTCCTTTAGGTCAAGAAACTGTGGGTTTTCCAGATACTCGTAATCTGCATCAATCAGCTTTCGGTGTATGAAAGCGCCCCAGTCCGTTGCCGCTTTGGCCCGCAGGGTGAAGCCTTGCAGGCTAAGCCATGTGCACAGGCTGTTAGCTAGTAATAAAAATGCTGCGAAACCTGTCGTATAAAGCGTGACCACTTCAAGACGTTGTTTTCCCACCAGCTCATCAATGATATATTTTGGCATGATGACACTTACCACGGGAATCATAGAGCGGATGATTTGATTGAGAATATTGTACAGGACGTAGCGCTTGTCAGCGTGCCATCCAAATTTCATAAAAAAGAAAAATCCCTTAAACATTATTGTATTCCTCCAATTTTCTGTATTTTTGGGCATAAAAATACTGTAAAGAGAGATACATAAAAGGGAACAAAAACAAAACAGGCGACTGTTCCTGTCTGCTGTCTATTTATGTGATGCTTTCTTTACAGTACATTAGAAAATGAAGGGCTTATAAGCACAATTTTTCATCGTCGGCACACTCCTTTCGGTGAGATTGTTGATTGAGTTGATTGATTATGCTAACTGCATAACCTCCGTTTCAAGTTCTTTTAGTTCGTCCATTGATCAAGATGGTACATAACGTGCTTCCTTGCCTCACTATTTTTAAGATCTTCCGCTTATGCCTCTAAAATCTGCTCGTCATCAAACAATGTCATATGCTTCTGCATACTTCAATTATACAAGAAAAGTCTCGTATTAACAACGAAATTCATATGAATTTCTTATATACTAAATTTCCTTGTTAATCGCCTGTAAATTTATCATAGCTATTATTTGGTTCTGCATATCCTCAACAGTTTCTATCCTAATTCTGCCTATATTTT
>OFHA01002618.1_pt1 | contig 10273 bp, 10 predicted proteins | sample 1521891 | NCBI WGS metagenome assembly OFHA01 (sample SAMEA3504089, study PRJEB24116) | mouse gut metagenome | biome: mouse gut; feature: mouse-associated habitat; material: faeces | place: Denmark | collected 2011 | reverse complement strand
ACACATGGAATCATGGCCGCCAAAAGAGTAAGAAGCCAGTCTCCCATGGTCATGGGAGTCGTATCCTGCCCCGGCTCATACATCTGATTGTGCTGATTGCCCGTATTGTAGCTATAGTTGTCCTGATAATTATAATTGTTATTCTGATTATAATTCTGATACTGACTATAATTCTGGTTCTGGTTATAATTATAACCACTGTTCTGACCATTCTGGCCATACTGATAACCATTGTTCTGCTGATTGTAGTTATAGTTATTCTGATTGCTGTATTGATATTGCTGAGAATGATCAGGCTGCGCTCCTGCATTGGGATCTGTATACTGGCCCTTCGTATCTGCGCCTTTGTCCTGCTGACTGACCGTCAAGTCTGAATTCAACTGTCCTCCATTGGAATCACTAACAGGCTGGCTGGAGCTGTCATTCTCTTTTGGTGTATTATCATAATTATTTTCCATCGTACATCCTCCTCGTACTGCTCTGATTACTGTTAATATTCATTTTACCACGGAAACAGCATAATTTCAATCAGTAAACAGCTCTGTGAAAAAACCTTAATAAATTCCTACAGTAATCTTTATTGTTTCGTATAGGGCAAAGTGGTAGACTAAGTGTATCATATGTATTAATACACTTAGCGAGGAGGTTATAGGATTGCTGCAATTAAATTATAGGGATGCAAAACCTATATATGAACAGATCAAAGAAGGAATCCGGCATTTGCTTTTGACCAATGCAATCGCTGCGGATGAGAAGCTTCCTTCTGTCCGGGAACTTGCGTCGACTTTGGCAATTAATCCCAATACGATACAGCGGGCATACCGTGAGCTGGAGGCAGAGGGCTATGTATACAGTATGAAAGGGAAAGGCACATTTGCGTCCTCTACGGATTTTATACACAAAAGCAGGGCGCAGGAGCTTTTAACGGAATTTGACGATGTGGTAGAAGAGCTTTTTGTACTGGACGTGACAAAAGAAGAACTGGGATGCCGTATGGAAAATCTGGAACAGGGGAGGCTTGTAGAAAATGGTTGAAGTTAAAAATCTGGTAAAAGAATTTGACGGGTTCCGTGCATTGGACGGCGCCAATATGTTTGTAAAAAAAGGAGCGATTTATGGTCTGGTCGGACCAAACGGAGCCGGAAAATCAACGCTTCTTAGGCATCTGACCGGCATTTACCGGCAAAATGAAGGAACGGTTACGATCGATGGAGAACCGATTTATGAAAACCTTGGGATCAAAGCAAAATTTGCATTTATTCCGGATGATATTTTCTATTTTATGCAGGCGGATACCATAGAAATGAAACGATTTTACCAGGGCATTTATCCGAAGTTTGACGAGCAGATGTTTGAGCGCCTGAAAGAATATTTTCCGACGATCGATCCGAAAAAGAATATCCGCAGCCTGTCAAAAGGAATGCAGAAGCAGGTGGCGTTCTGGCTTGCCGTTTGTACGAGACCGGAGCTTTTGATTTTAGATGAGCCGGTAGACGGCCTGGATCCTGTGATGCGCCGTCAGATCTGGAGTATTATTATGGCGGACGTATCGGAGCATGAAACGACGGTGATCGTCTCTTCCCACAATTTAAGGGAATTGGAAGATGTCTGCGATCATGTGGGAATTATGCATAAAGGGAAAATCATGATCGAGCGGTCGTTAAGCGACCTGCAGGGAAGCGTCTGCAAGATACAGGCGGCGTTTCAGGCAGAGATGCCAAAACTTCCGGAAGGATTTGAAGTGCTTCATATGTCAAATACCGGAAGGGTTTATACGCTGATCGTAAAGGGGGATCCGGCAGAAGCGAAACGGCAGCTTGAGAAAATGCATCCGATGCTGATCGATCTGCTTCCTTTGACACTGGAAGAGATTTTTATATATGAATTAGGAGGGGTAGATTATGAGGTCAAAGACATCTTGTTTTAACAAAACGATTTTCTTCAAAAATATTACGCATTTCTGGCCGATCTGGATGTTGATTCTGGCATGGAATCTGTTTGTCCTGCCGTTTATGATCTATAACAGTTCTCAGCAGTATAAACTGATGAATGATATCGGGAAAGAAGAACTGGAACAGTCTATGTCAAACGATATTTTATCGCTGGTTGCGGTCTATATCAATCCGGTTGTGTTGTTTATATTTTCTGTCGTTGCGGTGATGGCAGTATTTTCCTATCTCTATCAGGCAAGGTCGGCGAATACCATTCATGCGCTGCCTGTGACAAGAAAGGAACTGTTCTTTACGAATTATATTTCCGGCCTGCTGTTTTTGATTGTTCCGGAAATCATCGGATTTCTGATGGGAATTTTAGTCAGCGCGTTTTGCGGTTATGCGTATATGAACCACTTGCTGGCAGGACTTTTGTTTGCATGCGGGATCAGTACGGCGCTTTACAGTTTTAATGTGTTTATTGCCATGTTTACCGGGCAGCTTTTTGCCGTGCCGATTTTTGCCGTAATCATTCACTTTTTGTATGTAGGCGCAAAGACGCTGGTGGCAATGGTAATGTCAATGATTTCTTACGGTTTGCCGATGTCGTTTCCAGGAGGTAAACTGGATGTGCTTTCGCCGCTTTTCTATCTGTTGAGACATGTGAGGTTAGAGTATGACCATACAAAGGATTATGCGGTCATTATCGGAATACAGGGAAAAGAAACCGTAACGGTTTACGTTCTCGTTTCGCTGGTATTTGCAGTGGCTGCGTATCTGATTTACCGGATCCGGAATATGGAATCTGCGGGCAGTTTGGTTTCGATCGCCTGGATCTGTCCGATCTTTCGGTGGGGCGCGTCGTTTTGCGGAGGCGCATTGTTCAGTGCCATTTTCTGCAGCATTATGGGATTTTCTGCGGGTATATCGGTTTTTATAGCGGTGTTGGTTTCGGCAGTTTTCTTTGGGATTGTATTCTTTTTTGGGGCGCAGATGTTTTTGGAAAAAGGGTTCCGTGTCTTTACGAAAAAGAGAATTGCAGAATGCGGTATATTTCTTGTGATATTTGCCGGTCTGTATGTTTCGATTGAAGTGGATTTATTTGGACAGGAGCGGAAAATACCGGATGTATCGCAGGTGGATCGCGCGTATATCGATGCTTATGACTCGATTGGAGGTTCCGATGAGGAGATGATCGGGCAGGTGATGGATATACACAGACAGGTGATTGATTCCAAACGGGAATTTGAACGCCATGAGGCACAGAGCTGGCAGAATTTATATATTACCGTTCGGTATTATATGAAAAACGGATCTACGATCACGCGCAGCTATGCGATTCCGGCAGACGACGGCATGTTAGAGGATAACGATACGGTTCTTCACAGGGTTGCCCAGCTGGCAGCCGTTCCGGACAATTATCGCCGGCTGCTGTTTGGAGAGAAGGATCAGGAGATTGAGCCGATCGGCGGCTGGATCGAATTGTATAATGATCAGGAAGCGGCAGATCAGAAAGAATTTTCCAAAGAGGATGCAGAATACGTATATCGTGCGGTACTTGCCGATATTGAAGAAGGAAATTTTAAAGATGTGATCATGAATCGATATTCGTCTGACAACAGCGACAGCCAGGCGTATGACAATACGCTTGTACTGGAATGCCTTTCAGAGAATAACGAAACAAACGGCGATGCGGGACCGATGTATTCTTATGCCTATGAGAAGGCAAGTGCGGCTTCTATCAATGCCTATATCAGGTTTGACGCCAATTGTCATCATGTGCTTGATACCTTAAAAGAGATCGGAGCGATCCAGGGAGAGGAAGACCTGATTACGGTACAGGAGAGAAGTGAGCAATCCGATGAATAGATAATCCGATAGAGGGCAGGTGTGACTTGCGAAAGTCGAACCTGCCCTTAATATTTTTAAACGGAAAAGAGACGGCTAGCGGCATCTGTTTTCCTCTTGCACTTATCAAACAGACGATTTATAATGTGAAAAGTGTGAGAAAAAGCGGTGTTTGAAGGAGTGAAAAGCAAATGTTAATCAGGAAGTACGCGGCAAGAGATCTTGCAGAAATGATAAAAATATGGAATGCTGTAGTAGAAGAAGGTATCGCGTTTCCGCAGGAAGAAGCGCTTGAGTTATCAAACGGAATGGAGTTTTTCGCTTCACAAAGCTACTGTGGAGTTGCGGAAGAGAACGGAGTAATTGTTGGACTATATATCTTGCATCCAAACAATGTCGGACGGTGCGGGCACATTTGCAATGCAAGTTATGCGGTAGAAGCAGAATGCAGAGGAAAGCACATCGGAGAGCAGTTAGTAAAGGACTGTTTGTTAAATGCGAAAAGGCTTGGCTTCGGGGTACTTCAGTTTAATGCGGTTGTCGAGAGCAACGTTTCTGCGCGCCATTTGTATGAGAAATTAGGATTTACGCAGTTGGGGACGATACCGAAAGGTTTTAGGATGAAGGACGGTCATTTTGAAAACATTTGTCCATATTATCGAGAATTATAAATTGATTCAAATTTGTTTGATGTTGATGCGGTATCCTTAGATTGTATGTCAGCATTGAAAGAAGCCGGTTCAAGGCGGTGGAATGGAGATTAAGAATGGAAAAAAAGCATATCATAAATAAAGTCGAGAAGGGCAGCATCGCAGATGAATTGAACATTGCGCCCGGAGATGCGCTGATTTGTATCAACGGGCAGAAGATCGAAGATGTGTTTGATTATCATTATCTGATTCATGAAGAGGAAGTTACTGTTTTGATCCGAAAACCGGACGGGGAAGAATGGGAATTTGAAATCGAAAAAGACTACGACGAAGATCTGGGCATTGTGTTTGAAAGCGGACTGATGGATGATTATAAGTCCTGCCGGAATAAATGCATCTTTTGTTTTATTGATCAGATGCCGAAAGGAATGCGCGATACGCTGTATTTTAAGGACGATGATTCCAGGCTTTCGTTTTTGCAGGGAAATTATATTACATTGACCAATATGAAGCAGAATGATATCGAGCGAATCATCCGATACCGCCTGGAGCCGATCAATATTTCCGTGCATACGACAAATCCCGCGCTGCGCTGTAAGATGTTAAACAACCGTTTTGCCGGCGAGGCGCTGGCGCATATGCAGCGGTTAAAGGAAGAGAGTATACAGATGAACGGGCAGATCGTTCTTTGTAAAGGGATCAATGACGGGGCGGAGCTGGAACAGAGCATACGCGACCTGACGTCATATATTCCCTGTATGCAGAGTCTCTCCGTCGTTCCGGCGGGCATGACAAAGTACCGGGAAGGACTCTATCCCTTAGAGCCTTTTACAAAAACGGACGCCGGGGAAGTGATTTCCGTGATTCACAGATGGCAGCAGTATTGTATGGAGCGCTACGGCATTCATTTTGTCCATGCAGGAGACGAATGGTATCTGATGGCAGAAAAGGAAATTCCTAAGGAAGAGACCTATGACGGATACCTGCAGCTGGAAAACGGGGTAGGCATGATGCGCCTGTTAGAGGACGAATTTTTGGAAGCGCTGGATAAAACAGAAAGAAAAACAGCAGGGATGCGGAAGCTTACCATAGCGACCGGAACGTTGGCGGCTCCCCTTCTGACGAAATTATGCGGCCGTCTGATGCAGAAATTTCCGGATATTTTTGTACGGGTCATTCCGATCCGGAATGATTTTTTCGGAGAACAGATCACGGTTGCCGGGCTTTTAACGGGGCAGGATCTGATCGCACAGCTAAAAGGTGTGGATTTAGGGGAGAAACTTTTGCTTTCGAGCCATCTTCTGCGCAGCGGCGAAGAAGTGTTTCTGGACGACGTGACGCTCACAGAGCTGAAAAATGCTTTACAAGTACAGGTAGATATTGTAAAATCAAGCGGACAAGATTTCGTAGATGCATGTATCGGCTGATTTTGGAAACGTCTCTTCCGCCGGCTGCATCTTGTATCGACGGTAACAAACATCTGCCGGAAGACCTTTTTCCAACATATCCTGGGGCAATTGTGGAATACGTCCGGCAGAATACATGTTTTGGATATGCCCCGGAGAATAGGAGATTGTTATGAGTAAACCGGTGGTGGCGGTGGTAGGACGTCCCAATGTGGGAAAATCAACGCTGTTTAATGTATTGGCCGGAGAAAGAATTGCGATTGTAAAAGATACGCCGGGAGTGACCAGAGACAGGATTTATGCCGACGCTTCCTGGCTGGATCATAATTTTACATTGATCGATACGGGAGGGATTGAACCGGACTCCAAAGATATCATTTTGTCTCAGATGCGGGAACAGGCGCAGATCGCTATCGACACTTTTTCTTACCGACGTGCGGCAGGGACTGTTGGATGCGGACGATAAAGTGGCGGATCTGCTGCGCCGTTCGGGAAAACCTGTGGTCTTGGTCGTCAATAAAGTGGACAGTTTTGAAAAATTTATGCCGGATGTGTATGAATTTTATAATCTGGGAATCGGAGAACCGGTTCCGATTTCCGCCGCATCTATGCTTGGGATCGGAGATATGCTGGATGAAGTCATCCGTCATTTCCCGAAGAAAAGTGGCGAAGAGGAGGAAGACGATCGTCCGAAGGTAGCGATTATCGGAAAGCCCAACGTAGGGAAATCTTCTCTTGTGAACCGCCTGCTTGGGGAAAACCGGGTGATTGTATCCGATATTGCCGGCACGACCAGGGACGCCGTTGACACGGCGATCCGGTATAACGGAGAAGAATATGTCTTTATCGATACCGCGGGGCTGCGCAGAAAGAGCAAGGTAAAAGAAGATCTTGAGCGTTACAGCATTATCCGTGCCGTAACCGCCGTAGAGCGTGCGGACGTGACGCTTTTAGTGATCGACGCAACGGAAGGCGTAACGGAGCAGGATGCCAAAATAGCCGGGATTGCGCATGACCGCGGAAAAGGGATCGTCATTGTCGTAAATAAATGGGACGCCGTCGAAAAGGACGATAAAACGATGCAGAAACATACGGAGCGGATCCGGCAGATTTTAAGTTTTATGCCCTATGCAGAGATTATGTTTATTTCGGCAAAGACAGGGCAGAGAACCGGAAAGATTTTCGACATGATCCGGATGGTTATGGAAAATAATTCCATGCGGATTTCCACAGGCGTGTTAAACGAGATTGTAACCGAGGCAGTCGCTATGCAGCAGCCGCCTTCCGATAAAGGAAAACGGCTGAAGATTTATTATTCGACGCAGGTATCGGTAAAACCTCCGACGTTTGTGATCTTTGTCAACGAAAAACAGCTGATGCATTTTTCATATGTCCGGTATCTGGAAAACCGGATCCGCGACGCATTCGGATTTCGGGGGACTTCTTTAAAATTTATCATTCGGGAGAGAAAAGGAGAATGACGCTATGCTGAGTAATCGGTTGGTCGTACTGGTGATCGGATATTTCTGCGGAATATTTTTATCGGGATATGCCTATGGAAAGTCGAAACATAAAGATATTACTACAATGGGAAGCGGCAATGCCGGAACGACGAATACGTTCCGCATGTTCGGATGGAAAGCGGGACTGATTACGCTGCTGGGGGATGTTTCCAAACCGATCGCCGCAATTTTGATCACATGGCTGCTGTTTCATAAGAGTTGTCCGGAGGGCGTGAGGCTTCTGGAACTTTACGCAGGGCTTGGAACGATTATCGGGCACAATTATCCGTTTTATATGAAACATTTCAAGGGCGGAAAGGGGATTGCTTGTACCGGAGGGATGATGATTGCATTCTGTCCGATCGAAGTGCCTCTGGGCCTTGGGCTGTTTCTTATTATGACTGCCGTGACAAAATACGTATCGGTAGGCTCGATCGTCGGACTGATCAGTTTTTTTGTGCAGACGGTCGCATTCGGAGAACTGGGGATATTAGACGTAACAGAGAAGTACCGGATGGAGGTTTATCTGCTTGCTGCAGTTATTATGCTGATGGGCATCCTGCGGCACCGGGAAAATATCAAACGCCTGATCAACGGAAACGAAAATAAATTCAGTTTAAAAAAGAAAGAAGGAACGGTTTAATTATGGCGAAAGCAGGAATCATCGGAGCCGGGAGCTGGGGATGTGCGCTTGCCGGCGTATTGGATACGAACGGGCATCAGGTAACGGTATGGTCTGTCATGGAAGATGAGATTTCCATGTTGAAAGAGACGCATGAGCATGCGGATAAACTGCCGGGCGTTTTGCTGTCGGAGAAGATTTCCTTTACCTGCGATATCAAAGAAGCGGTTTCGGACATGGATCTTTTGGTCCTTGCCGTACCCTCCGTTTATACAAGGAGTACGGCAAAACAGATGGCGCCTTACATCAGGCAGAACCAGATCATTGTGAGCGTGGCAAAAGGAATCGAAGAAGAGAGCTTGCTGACGCTCTGTGAGATTATCGAAGAGGAAATTCCGGCTGCAGACGCCGCCGTACTCTGCGGACCAAGCCATGCGGAAGAAGTGGGAAGAAGACTCCCTACGGCATTGGTGGCGGGAGCAAGGACGAAGAAAACGGCAGAATATATCCAGAAAGTATTTATGAACGACGTATTTCGTGTGTATACCAGTCCGGATGTGCTGGGCATGGAACTTGGCGGGGCGCTGAAAAACGTCATTGCGCTTGCGGCGGGCATGGCAGACGGATTGGAGTACGGGGACAATACGAAAGCCGCTCTGATCACCAGAGGCATTACGGAGATTGCGAGGCTTGCCGTGGCAATGGGGGCGAATACGGAGACGATCAACGGACTGACGGGAATCGGCGATCTGATCGTGACTTGCGCCAGCAGGCATTCCAGAAACCGGAAAGCCGGTATGCTGATCGGCAGGGGATATACGATGCAGCAGGCGATGGATGAAGTAAAAATGGTGGTAGAAGGCGTTTATTCTGCTAAAGCCGCGGCTGCACTTGGAAAGAAGTATGGAGTTTCCATGCCGATCATCGAGCAGGTGAACCGCGTGCTGTTTGATGATAAACCGGCAAAAGACGCCGTCAGGGAATTGATGCAGAGAGATAAAAAGACAGAACATACCACGTTAGAATGGGAGAACTGATCAGAGATGGAAACGATTCGGATAAAATATTTTTCAGACGATGTAAAAAAGCTTTGTTATATAGACGGAAAATCCGACTGGATCGACCTTAGGGCTTCGGAGCGCAGGGAGTTAAAGGCGGGTGAATTTGCGCTGATTCCCTTAGGCGTTGCCATGCAGCTTCCAAAGGGATATGAGGGGCATCTGGTGCCGAGAAGCTCTGCTTTTAAACAGTATGGCATCCTGCAGACAAACAGTCTGGGAATCATAGACAATTCTTACTGCGGAGACGAGGATATGTGGCGTATGCCGGTCTATGCGACCAGAGATACCGTAATTGAGAAAAACGACAGAATCTGCCAGTTTCGTATTGTGAAAAACCAGCCGCAGATCGTATTTGAAGAATGTAAAGAACTGGAGAAAGAAAGCCGCGGGGGCTTTGGAAGTACAGGCAGGCAGTAGAACGGAGCGTTGCGATGGCATTTACCCACTTACATGTGCATACCGAGTACAGTCTTTTGGACGGCTCGAATAAGATAAAAGAATATGCCGCAAGAGTGAAAGAACTGGGCATGACTGCGGCTGCAATAACAGATCACGGCGTGATGTACGGCGTGATCGAATTTTATAAGACCGCAAAGGCACAGGGGATTCAGCCGATTTTGGGATGTGAAGTCTATGTGGCGCCCAATTCCCGTTTTGACAGAGAAACGGTGTATGGCGAGGACAGGTACTATCATCTTGTGCTTTTGGCGGAAAACAACGAAGGATACGGCAATTTGGTGAAAATCGTATCCAAAGGGTTTGTAGACGGTTATTATTATAAGCCCAGGGTGGATTTTGAGGTTTTAAAGACGTATCATGAGGGAATCATTGCCTTAAGCGCCTGCCTGGCGGGAGAAGTTCAGCGTTATCTGGTGCGCGGCTTATACGAAGAAGCCAAGCAGACGGCGTTGAAATACCAGGACTGCTTCGGCGAGGGCAATTTCTTTTTAGAGCTGCAGGATCACGGTATTTCACAGCAGCAGACGGTCAACCAGCAGCTGCTGCGTCTTTCCAAAGATACGGGGATTGCGCTTGTGGCGACGAACGACGTGCATTATACGTATGAAACGGATGCGGATTCCCACGATATCTTACTCTGTTTACAGACAGGGAAAAAGCTCTCCGATGAAAACAGGATGCGTTATGAGGGAGGACAGTATTATGTCAAATCCGAAGCGGAAATGAGAGCGCTGTTTCCTTATGCGCTGGAAGCCGTGGAGAATACACAGAAAATTGCCGACCGCTGTAAGGTG
>OFHA01002615.1_pt1 | contig 10275 bp, 10 predicted proteins | sample 1521891 | NCBI WGS metagenome assembly OFHA01 (sample SAMEA3504089, study PRJEB24116) | mouse gut metagenome | biome: mouse gut; feature: mouse-associated habitat; material: faeces | place: Denmark | collected 2011 | reverse complement strand
ATTTTGCTGGCGACCCTGCCGCAGGGGCGTCATCTTAGCCATGATCAACAACAACTGGTGGATACCCTGGTTGAACAACTCACCGCCACGCTGGCGCTGGATCGCCATCAGGAACGTCAGCAACAGTTGATCGTGATGGAAGAGCGTGCCACCATTGCGCGCGAACTGCATGATTCTATTGCCCAATCTCTCTCTTGCATGAAGATGCAGGTGAGTTGCTTACAGATGCAGGGCGATGCGCTGCCAGAAAGCAGCCGCGAACTGTTAAGTCAGATCCGTAACGAACTGAATGCATCCTGGGCGCAGTTGCGTGAATTGCTCACCACATTCCGCTTGCAGCTCACCGAGCCTGGATTACGTCCGGCGCTGGAGGCGAGTTGCGAAGAGTACAGCGCCAAATTTGGCTTCCCGGTGAAGCTGGATTATCAATTGCCGCCTCGTCTGGTGCCTTCGCATCAGGCAATCCACTTGTTGCAAATTGCCCGTGAGGCATTAAGTAACGCCCTCAAACATTCGCAAGCGAGTGAGGTCGTGGTGACGGTGGCGCAAAACGATAATCAGGTCAAACTGACCGTCCAGGATAACGGCTGCGGCGTGCCTGAAAATGCCATCCGCAGCAATCACTACGGTATGATAATAATGCGCGACCGTGCGCAAAGTTTACGAGGCGATTGCCGCGTCCGCCGTCGTGAATCAGGTGGCACCGAAGTGGTGGTCACCTTTATTCCCGAAAAAACTTTCACAGACGTCCAAGGAGATACCCATGAGTAATCAGGAACCGGCTACTATCCTGCTGATCGACGATCACCCGATGTTGCGAACTGGCGTAAAACAGCTTATCAGTATGGCACCAGATATCACTGTGGTTGGCGAAGCGAGTAATGGCGAACAGGGTATTGAACTGGCGGAGTCTCTTGATCCCGATCTGATCCTGTTAGATCTCAATATGCCCGGCATGAACGGTCTGGAAACGCTGGATAAACTGCGCGAAAAGTCCCTCTCCGGTCGCATTGTGGTATTCAGCGTCTCTAACCATGAAGAAGATGTGGTCACCGCACTGAAACGCGGCGCGGATGGCTATCTGTTAAAAGATATGGAACCGGAAGATCTGCTGAAAGCGTTACATCAGGCAGCTGCTGGCGAAATGGTATTGAGCGAAGCATTAACGCCTGTTCTGGCCGCCAGCTTGCGCGCTAACCGTGCCACTACTGAGCGCGATGTTAACCAGTTAACCCCACGCGAGCGCGATATTCTCAAGCTGATTGCCCAGGGTTTGCCGAACAAGATGATTGCCCGCCGCCTGGACATCACCGAAAGCACAGTAAAAGTTCACGTCAAGCACATGCTGAAGAAAATGAAGCTCAAGTCTCGCGTGGAAGCTGCGGTATGGGTGCATCAGGAGCGCATTTTCTGATTACGGTTCCCAGCGCAGTTCGTCGTTTGACAATGCGTCGAACGGTTCGACAAGCGTTAGCGTGATCTCATTGGAGGAGACACGCTGCCCCTGGTTATCTTCCACCACCACTGACAATCGCCAGTGATTGCTTGCGCCTTCCCCGTTTTGCCAGTCAGGCATGATCAGCGTCCAGCCCTCCTCACTGTTGGCTTGTGCGCCCGGCGTCAAACTTAATATCTGCGTATCGCCCTGCCAAATCAGTTGCCGAATACCGTAACGACTGCGGATTTGTAATTTCAGCGGCACTGTTTCGCCAGGTTTTAGATCCCACGGAGGTGTCGCCAGAAACACCGTTAACGTTTTTCGCTGTCGGTACTCAAGAGTCGGCAGATTATTTCGCTGCGGATTGTCATAGCGACTACCACGTAACGACTGACTTTCGGCAACCTCGCCCGCAGAAAGTTGTTTTTTGAGCGGTACACCAAAGCGGTAATTAAGATTCAGCCCGAGGTTATTTTGATTTTCGCCACTTTCACCCTGTTTATGCTGGGCCGTCACAGTGACTAAGGGCACAGGGGTGTAATTTAATCCCAGACTCAACGCGACGGGATTGTGATAACCCGTACCAGAGTTAAACAAATCGACACGATCACCAAAATACTGTTCTACGCTGACACTGGTATTGAGGTGTTGATAGAACGGCATGCGCATCCGGGCTGTCAGGTCGTACCCGCGCGCCATCCGTTGTTCCTGCGTGGCTGTCTGTTCATGCCATGCAGCAAACGGCTGATAAAAGTTTGCCGATAGTCGCAAATATTCGCCCCACGCTTCAGCGCCAAAGCCCGCTCGCTGAAGATTTTCGTCCAGCAAGTTGTCATAAAAAGTGTTATAACCCACCAGCCAGCTGCCGCGCGCCCAGCGTTGCCCAACGCCCACATTGCTCACCAGCCCATCATCCTGCTGAGTAAGACCAAGCTGGCTCCAGGTGAGATAACGATCATTATCTTGTAACGGCACAAACCAGCTTCCACGACTGCCGGTGAAATGTCCTTCGTTATCCACTTTGACGTCAACACTGGCATTTCCCCACGGTGATAGCCAGGACTCTACGTGCTGATTAACCTGTTGACTAAGCGCATCGCGGACTTTTCCCAATGCGAAAGCTTTTGCCTGCTCGCCAGTATCCAGCCCGTTATCATTCATACTGGTTTCGCCGAAATCTTTCACAATTTCAGCAAAGTGTTTTTCCCCATCATGATTTTCAGGTGCCATGCCTAAATCCGGCAGACCATCATTGTTATTATCAAAGGGATTTGCCGCTTTTTGCTCGAAGGTAGATTGTGCGTTAGCTGTACCGCCTGCCGCCAGCAAGAGTAAATAAAACGGAATAATGCGAGGAATGAAACGGCTCAAAACGTCGGTAACTTCCGGTAAAAATGAAAAACCATAGCCTTAAAGAATAACGATTACTGCACCTTTTGTCGTATTTTCTCGCGCTTTCAGGAAAATCCTTAAAAATGTGACCGATTGGTCAGACGCTGCAGAAGCAGTAAGATAGAAGATGAGTGTCTAATTCCCTGAATACAGGAGTAAATAATGCAAAAAATCGTGATCGTTGCCAATGGCGCACCTTACGGGAGCGAATCCTTGTTTAACAGCTTGCGGCTGGCCATTGCGTTACGAGAGCAGGAGAACAATCTGGATCTGCGTCTGTTCCTGATGTCTGATGCGGTCACAGCCGGGTTGCGCGGGCAAAAACCAGGGGAAGGCTACAACATTCAGCAAATGCTGGAGATCCTTACCGCTCAGAATGTACCGGTGAAATTGTGCAAAACCTGTACCGACGGGCGCGGGATTAGTACACTTCCTCTGATTGATGGGGTGGAAATCGGTACTCTTGTTGAACTGGCGCAATGGACGCTGTCAGCCGATAAAGTGCTCACATTTTAATGTTTGAGGGGGCGTCGGACGCCCCACTATGAGGGAAGTTTACTCAGGCGAATCCCGGCCGTAACACACCATCCGGATAATTCTCCGCCAGCAGTTTTTTTACCGATACCAGCAAATCATTCAGCCCATCGTCCTGCATTCCCAGTTTGATAAGCTCCTGTTCCAGTGAAAACAGGTATTGTGCATTGGTTCCCAGCGGACCGCTCGCCGCCGCAATCAACGGCGCTATGACCTGAGCGCGAGTGTCAGATTCATATTCTGGATGTCGCGGGTCCATAATAAACACAATGGCGTTTACTGTGCGTCCATCATCAAGATCAAGCTGACACCAGGTTGGCAGATAACAGCCGGTAATCATCTCGCGCTTCCACAGCAGGGTTAGTTCCTGCTCCAGCGTCTCTTCTGGCAGTCGATAGGCGACGCCTGTGGTGCGTCCGCCCTCTTTCAGTGCAAGCATTCGTCCCGGCTGGTGCGCAGTCCCGCGCCCGGCGGTCAGGCGCAGGGAAAACGCGCGATGCCATCCAACCAGTGTACCGGTGCACGACTCGGTAAACTCCAGTGCCGGATTCCACATCAACGATCCATAACCGAAGATCCACACCGGTCCCTCATCAGGTCGACAAGCCAGCGTCGCCGCCAGCGAAGCCGCCCGTTGTTCTGCTGACCATAAGAGTGATTCTTCAATGGCACCAAATGCCGTTTTACAATCGGCATTCATCAAGAAATCACGCGTTATCACCTTACACCTCCGCCACTGCATACTTCCCTGCGACAACTTTTTGGTGTCTTCCGGACATTTTTACTGCTCATTTTGAAACCACTAACGGGACAATATGCAATCCACGGACCACTTGCAAGGCAACACCGCACGAATAGCTTTAGTTTTACGATTTTTTATGCCATTTATCATCATCCCCTTTGGCATATTCATGCTTCACAGCAGCCCAGGCCACTTTATGCGCTGTTTCTTCGCGACTGGCGTCATCACGCCGATCTTCTTTATCTTTATATTGATCCCATGCGCTGTTGAACGCTTCTTTATAGATATCCTGGGCATGAGACGGAAGCACGTGCTTTACGCTTTCCGGCAGATCGCTTTTCGTTTTATACGGCATCGTTGACTCCTTTTACAAAGTTGAACATTAAGTGTGGTCAGCAATATCTACTCTTGCCAAAACATAAGAATTTTCATGTCAGACTCTTCTTAAGAAGTGCTAAAACAAACATTGTCTAAACGTATTACTTATTTTTATGCCCAAATGAGTAAAAAATCGACAGCGGGGTAAAAATTCGTAAAATGTTACCGATATCCAGACAATTTCTGTTATTTTTCCTACCTATTTTTTACATTTTCGATAAATTCATCTGCAAAGGGATAACCATAATGTCAAATGCTCAAGAGGCGGTAAAAACCCGCCACAAGGAGACTTCGCTTATTTTCCCGGTTCTGGCGCTGGTAGTGCTGTTCCTGTGGGGAAGCAGCCAGACACTACCAGTGGTCATTGCCATCAATCTTCTTGCGCTTATTGGTATTTTAAGTAGCGCCTTTAGTGTTGTCCGTCATGCGGACGTATTAGCCCATCGCCTGGGAGAACCTTACGGTTCGCTTATTCTTAGCCTTTCAGTGGTTATTCTTGAAGTCAGTTTGATTTCAGCTTTAATGGCAACCGGCGACGCCGCGCCAACGCTAATGCGTGATACGCTCTATTCAATCATTATGATTGTTACAGGTGGGCTGGTTGGCTTTTCATTATTGTTGGGCGGACGTAAGTTTGCCACCCAATATATGAATCTGTTTGGTATCAAGCAGTATTTAATTGCGCTGTTCCCCCTGGCGATAATCGTACTGGTATTTCCAATGGCTCTGCCTGCGGCGAATTTTTCAACAGGTCAGGCGTTACTGGTAGCATTAATTTCTGCGGCAATGTATGGCGTATTTTTGCTGATCCAGACCAAAACGCATCAAAGTTTGTTTGTCTACGAGCACGAAGATGACAGTGATGATGACGACCCGCACCACGGTAAACCGTCTGCCCATAGCAGCCTGTGGCATGCCATCTGGTTGATTGTCCATCTGATTGCCGTTATTGCAGTCACCAAAATGAACGCCAGCCCGCTGGAGACATTGCTCGACAGCATGAATGCGCCTGTCGCCTTTACTGGCTTCCTGGTGGCTCTGTTGATTCTGTCGCCGGAAGGTTTAGGTGCGTTAAAAGCAGTGTTGAATAACCAGGTCCAGCGCGCGATGAATCTGTTCTTTGGTTCAGTGTTGGCAACCATTTCGCTTACCGTACCTGTCGTCACGCTAATTGCCTTTATGACGGGTAACGAATTGCAGTTTGCACTTGGTGCGCCAGAAATGGTGGTGATGGTGGCCTCTTTAGTACTGTGCCATATCTCCTTCTCCACCGGACGAACTAACGTGCTCAATGGCGCAGCGCATCTGGCACTGTTTGCCGCCTATTTGATGACGATATTTGCCTGACAGTTATATCTCCTCCGATGACGGAAATCGGGGGAGATAATATAAATTCCTGCTTATTGTATTTCTTCATACTACCTGGACAGGTCGTTAATCAGAATTGCGAGCCTGTACCACAACCTGCACGAAACCACTGCAACAGCTGTTGAAAAGCCGGAATGTACTCTTCAATGCAAACATTTCAGGGATGAAGTGAAGATGAATTGCGACGTAGTATCCACACCAAGCCGGCGTTATCCGGTGAGGCGCAATGTTGCGGGGGCTTTATCCCTGGTGGCATTGGTTGCTGGAGAGAGAAAACCCCCGCACGTTGAGAGGTAAAACCTGACAACAGAACGGGGGCTAATCTTGAACCATCAACAATCCAAGAATAGCCGCAAAATGTTGTCATTACAACAAGGCGGCTATATGACGCTCGCGCAGTTTGCCATGATTTTCTGGCACGACCTGGCAGCACCGATCCTGGCGGGAATTATTACCGCAGCGATTGTCGGCTGGTGGCGTAACCGGAAGTAAGGTGAAAACGGGCGTCAGGCTGCCGTGATGGCAATATGCGCCCGAAACCGGCCGCAGGGGTAACAGCCTGCGGCCTTTTTTGTATCCGGCACCCATAAAAAAAGTCTTAACGCAGAACGCTAAGACTTTATTTTTCAAACAAAAAGATTACTTGCTGGTATCCAGTTCTTCGAAACCTTTCACCAGATCATCAATCGCTTTCATTTGCTTGAGGAACGGTTCCAGTTTAGCCAGCGGCAGCGCGGATGGACCATCACATTTCGCATGTTCCGGATCCGGATGCGCTTCAATAAACAGCCCCGCCAGACCTACCGCCATACCGGCTCTTGCCAGCTCAGCCACCTGAGCACGGCGACCGCCGGAAGCTGCGCCAAATGGATCGCGACATTGCAGTGCGTGGGTAACGTCGAAAATCACCGGCGAATTACCAGACACTTTCTTCATGATGCTGAAGCCCAGCATATCAACAACCAGGTTGTCATAGCCGAAGTTAGCACCGCGATCGCAAAGAATCACTTTTTCGTTGCCGCCTTCTTTGAATTTATCAACGATATTACCCATCTGTCCCGGGCTGACAAACTGCGGTTTCTTGACGTTAATTACCGCACCGGTTTTCGCCATGGCTTCAACCAGGTCAGTCTGGCGAGCAAGAAACGCCGGCAACTGAATCACATCTACAACATCAGCAACGGGCTGTGCCTGGCTTGGTTCGTGAACGTCGGTGATAATTTTCACGCCAAAAGTCTGCTTCAACTCCTGGAAGATTTTCATCCCTTCTTCCAGGCCCGGTCCACGATAAGAGTGGATGGAGGAGCGGTTGGCTTTGTCAAAAGAGGCTTTGAACACGTAAGGGATACCCAGTTTCTGGGTCACGGTTACGTAGTGCTCGCAAATGCGCATCGCCAGATCGCGAGATTCCAACACGTTCATACCGCCAAACAGTACGAACGGCAGGTCATTTGCTACGTTGATGTCGCCAATGCTAACCACTTTTTGTTTCATAGGATCGCCTTAATCTTGAGTAAAATGTCGATTAATTAATGCAGCACAATATGTTTATGCGCGATGTTATTTATTTGCGCACGGATCATTTCGCTGATCGGGTCTTCCGGACACTGTTCAACGAAATAACTTAAATCGTTCAACGCAACGTGTTCGCAATCCAGTTGCGCATAAATCAACCCGCGATCGCGAATTTCATAGGGATCTTCCGGGTTGAATTGTAATAAAGCTTCGCTGGTGCGTAACGCCAGCTCCATCTGATTTTCTTCCATCAACGAAGCTTTGAGTGTATCCAGCAATTTGCGGATTACCTCAATGTTATCAGCTTCATCAAGGTCTTCATAAAACAGTTCCGCCGACGGGCTGATATTTCCCTTTAACCACACATCCAGCATATGTTCGCTTAACGATTCACCGTTAAAAGGATTAATCAGCCAAATTTCGCCATCCGGACATTCAATGCGCAATATCAGCTGCGTAGGGAAAATCACCGGCAGCAGCGGCAAATCGAGACGATTCGCGACCCATAATAAAACCGCACCTAATGATACCGCACTGCCCTGTCGATTCTTTAACACCTGGTCCAGCCATAATGCATCGGAAAGACGATAAACGCCGCGTGAGGCTTTAAACCCCCATTCGCCGTAAAACAGCGCGATTAATTTTTCTAGCTGCTCTTCTAATGGCAGAAGCTGGCTAATTTCTTCCTTCGCCAGACTAACGAGACGCTCCAGTTCGTCGTAAACATCTTGCGAGGGAAAATCGCGGCGGATTGCTTCGCAAGCCAGGATCATGCCTTCGCACAATGGCGCTTTATTAAATTCGAAATCAGCTAACGATCTCATGACTTACCCCAGTAACGGTACTTTTGTGGTGGCGAGTTTAATGATGATGTACAGCACCACCAACGCCAGCGGGAAGGCAATAATGCGCGCCTGCTGACTGTGCATACGACGATAATCGAGTGCAATAAAACCCAAAACAATATAAATGATAACTCCAAACAGCTTTTCAGTCAGCCACTGTGCCTGCCCGGAAAATGGCTGGATGTGCGCTTTAGCCATCAACGCAATGCCGCTTAACAATAACAGCGTATCGACAACCGGCGGCACAATGCGCGTCCAGCGAGCAAATGCCTGTGGATGCTTCTGATAACGTAGCCAGAAACGTAAGGTCAATAGCCCAACAGAAAGCGCGATACTAATGAGATGAACGCTAAGCAACGTAGAAAAACTTGTCATTGATAATAGCGGCCGAGCGTTACGCGCTCGTTATCCCCATAGTCACGGCAGGGTTCGACGTCATGATACCCCGCGAGGATAAATGCCTGTCGCACCGCTTCACCCTGCTGCCAGCCATGCTCCAGAAGCAGAAAGCCGCCGGATACCAGCGCGTTACGCGACTGTTCGATGATATGCACGATGTCTGCCATTCCACTGTCTGCCGCAACCAGCGCAGTGAGCGGCTCAAAGCGGACATCGCCTTGTTGAAGATGTGGGTCCTGCTCGTCAATATACGGCGGATTGCTGACAATCATCGCAAACTGCTGCCCGGCTAGCGCGCTAAACCAGTCGCTTTGCAGAATGTGGATATTTTTGATAGCCAGATGCTGGGCATTACGTTGCGCCAGAGAGACAGCATCTGGCATACGATCTACAGCGGTAATTTCGCAGTCCGGACGCTCGCTGGCCAGCGCCAGCGCAATCGCCCCGGTACCCGTCCCGAGATCGAGAATACGGCAAGGTTGTTCAGGCAACCGCGCCAGTGCCTGCTCCACCAGACACTCCGTATCCGGGCGCGGAATTAAGGTCGCTGGCGAAACAAATAACGGCAACGACCAGAATTCTCGCACCCCGGTTAAATGAGCAATGGGTTCACCATCGCGACGACGCGTCAGTAGCGCATCAAGTTGCTGACATTGTTCGTCAGTCAGCTGCGTTTCACCAAAGGCGAGAATAAAAGTACGCCCTCTGCCGGTAACATGCTCCAGCAGGATTTCAGCATCACGCCGCGGGCTTTCGCTCGCCTGAAGTTGGCTTATTGCTTCACGTAACCAGTGTTGATATTCCATTATTCCTGCTCGGACAACGCCGCCAGTTGGTCGGCCTGATGTTCCTGGATAATCGGTTCAATCAGCATATCCAGCTTACCTTCCATCACTTCATCCAGGCGGTAGAGCGTCAGGTTGATGCGGTGATCGGTAACGCGCCCCTGCGGGAAGTTGTAAGTACGGTTACGGTCGCTGCGATCGCCACTCCCCAGCAGGTTACGACGGGTAGACGCTTCGGCCTGTTGCCGTTTTGCCATTTCAGCAGCGTGGATGCGAGCACCGAGTACAGAAAGTGCTTTAGCTTTGTTTTTATGTTGTGAACGTTCGTCCTGACATTCAACAACAATCCCGGTCGGCAAGTGAGTAATACGAATTGCCGAATCGGTGGTGTTAACGTGCTGACCACCCGCCCCTGACGAGCGGAAAGTATCAATGCGTAAATCTGCTGGGTTGATGTCCGGCAGTTCTGCATCAGGCAGTTCTGGCATTACCGCAACGGTACAAGCAGAAGTATGAATACGACCCTGCGATTCCGTAGCAGGAACACGCTGTACGCGGTGTACTCCCGATTCGTATTTTAAAATTCCGTATACATTATCGCCTGTCACACTACAAACAATTTCTTTGAATCCACCAGCTGTTCCTTCGTTTGCATTGGAGACTTCCATTTTCCAACCTTTGGTTTCACAGAATTTGGCATACATACGGAAGAGGTCGCCGGCAAAGATAGCTGCTTCATCGCCTCCTGCACCTCCGCGGATTTCGAGAATAGCGTTCTTGCTGTCTTGCGGGTCGGCAGGAACAAGCATCAGTTTGATTTCCTCTTCCAATACAGGAAGACGTTCCTGACTACTGTCCATTTCTTCTTTTGCCATTTCG
>OFHA01002612.1_pt1 | contig 10283 bp, 7 predicted proteins | sample 1521891 | NCBI WGS metagenome assembly OFHA01 (sample SAMEA3504089, study PRJEB24116) | mouse gut metagenome | biome: mouse gut; feature: mouse-associated habitat; material: faeces | place: Denmark | collected 2011 | reverse complement strand
CAAGAGACAAAGAGACAAAGAGAGAGACAGAGAGAGAGACAGAGAGAGACAGAGAGAGAAAGAGAGAGACAGAGAGTGCCTGCCCAGCCTAATGCCTAAGTGAGAGAGTGGGCCTGAGTGGCCAAGCACATAAGTGAGAGAGAGAGGGCCTGCACTGCATAGCACACTCTTCTAATCAAGCTGAGGACTAGGAAAGTAGAGACAGGAGAGTACCAGGGGTTGAAGGAAATGTGTATGCTCCCTTCTGAACTCTTAGGGCAGCATAGACTCTTCTGGTGTGCGTGTGTACATGCAGAAGTCCACATTATTAAATGTTTATGCACATAAATAAATAAAAAACCAAAAATGCTTACAAGAGCCTCTACAGCTGAAATTAAGTAGAGCCATTTGCTGTATTTCATATGTTACATATTTGTTCTGGATTTTCAAGTTTGTAAGCACTTGTCAACCAACAAACTGGAAATCATTTGTCTTAAAGCCAGTAGATTACTCCCACCTTCTAAAATCTCCCTTCAAAGTACTTGGTATTCCGTGAACGCATGCGCAGGGTGTATTCAGCCAATCAGCACAGTCCTTTGGTGAGACCTATTTGCTCCAGCTGGCATCACAAAGGATCCTCTGAGGCTTCTGTCCGGGTGTGGCCCCTGACAACGGGTTTTTTTTTTTTTTTTTTTTTTTTTTTTTTTTTTTTTTTGCCATTGAGGAGCTAAGCACAGAAGGGTGCAGTTGTGAAGGTGTTCTCCTCATACATGACCTGTAAGTGATAATCTGCCCTGATCAGGGTTGTTGTACAGTTAATCGAGGTGTGACAGGGTGGGGAATCTCAGGCCCAGGAGGCCACTATGTGAGGAAAAGCCTCCTGATCGCCATTTTCTGTGGAATCTGAGGGTGAATGGAAGGTGGAGGACCATATTCATGGAAGAGGATCGAACAGGTCAGGGCCATAGAGAATTGGGAACCCTTGGAAGAGAAAAGCTTGGGGCCTGGGGATAGGATCAGAGAACCAGCTGCAGGACTGTGGGTCAGGGAACAGGGAGCCATGGATGAGATGCCTTGGCGCTTGTCCTGTGTGCTGTACAGGATCCCTTAGAAACACACTGAGGATTCCTCCCTCCTCATTGTCTTCTCTATGGTGTGTTCCTTTGGTATAGACTGTATGAACATTGCAGACAGTAGAATGGCATAGGAAGATGAATGAAAAGAAGAAGAGGAGATAATTGTAAGAGATTCATAAGTCATTGGGGATGGATTCTGACCACAGATCTTTCTGTCTCAGTCTCCCATGTATTGGGATTAAAGACTTGCACCACCAAGTTCAGCTTTTTCTCTCAGTTTAGGTTCTGTAGGATGGGATCTATCTTTGTAGTTTCAGCTGGCCCAGCTTGGTCTGGCCTTTAACTTACAATCTTCAGATGTTTGAAATCCTCGGCTTCCCCAAATCCCTAATTTCTCCAATATAAGGTCTTTCTGTGTGGGTGGTGGTGGTAGTTCATGTTTTTTTGTAGACTTAGTGGTGGATCTTTTTGATATGAATATACAGTTACCATGTTCTTTATCTTTCTGGATAGAACTGTGAGTATACCTTAGACTGAGATAAACTGTTAAACAGAATTGCTGATGTTTTGTTTAAAAAGAATCTGTGGGAGATAGGACCAAAATTCAGATGCCTCAAAGGTTAAAGGATGTTGCTCATTGTTTATTGGGAGGAGGGGAGGACTCACATGTTGAAGGTTGGCCAGTTTTTGTCTCTTTTTAAACTGAGAAATGGCAGATTGATAACTTAGGTTCTAAAGGAGGTTTTTAAAGAAGTGAGTTAAAGAAGTTTTTAAAACAAGTTGTGAGGGAGAGGGACATGATAAATGGGATACACGGAGGAAATGGTACGGGTAAGTGTATATATATATGCATCACCATATTGAATATGTACACAGAACTCTCTGATAAAGGCAATTGATTAAAAATATACATGTTAAGTAAAAAAAGAAATGATCTTTCATTGAGCTAAAATAATTATTTGATGTTTTGTTATTTTTAATTATTTAAATGATAATTTTTAGTCAGGTAACTAAGTTCTTTTTTTTCCTTTTTATTTTTATTGTTTGTTTTTTAACTAAGACTACTGAGTTCTTAAGAGAAGAATGGCACTTAAGAAATTGATGGTGATACCAAAGGAAGGTTACTTATTACACTTGGACTTTGATGATGAGCACGATGACATAAAAGTTTCAGAGGAGGCTCTTTTGGAAGGTATAGCATTTCCAGTGTCAGGTATTAATTGTGTCCTGCAGTTCATTAGATTTTACCTAGTCACCTGAAATGGAGGAAGTCTTGTTAAGTTTACATATACTTCATTTCTAATTTTACCTATATTTATCTATTCTTATATACAAGGTTTAGCAGCACATATACCTACTCTTGGAACTATATCACCATATTTTGAGAAAGAAGAACTTTTTTGATTTTGCCTCAACAAAAGACCTGAACATTGTTCGTATAATATGTTTGCCAAACATGAATTTATCTCATAAAACCTTCAAATAAATTATTTCCTTTCTTTTTCTATTGTATATTTTCCTTATTTACATTTCAAATATTATCCCCGTTTCTAGTTTACACTCCAAAAATCTCCTGTCCTCTCCCTTCTCCCCCATCTCCCCAACACACCATCTAACAATTCCAGCCCAGGTATTCCCCCATACTGGGGCATAGGATCTTTACAGGAACAAGTGTCTCTCCTCCCATTGATGCCTGACTAGTCCATCCTCTGCTACATAAGAAGCTGGAATCATATATCCCATTATTTGTTTTCATTGATTGGTGGTTTAATCCCATGGAATTGTGGGGTACTTGTTAGTTCATGTTGTTTTTTCTTCTAGGGGCCTGCAAACTCCTTAAGCTCCTTAGGTATTTTCTCCAGCTCCATAATTGGGGACCCTGTGCTAAGTCCAAAGGATGTCTGTGAACATCCACTTTTTTATTTGTCAGGCATTAGCAGATCCTCTCAGGAGACAACTATATCATTCTCCTGCACCCAATCCCTTGTTGGCATCTTCAGTAGATTTGGTGGTTGTATATGGGATGGATCCCCAAGTGAGGCAGTCTCTGTATTCTTTTATTCTCAGCTCCAATCTTTGTCTCTGTAACTCCCTCCATGATTATTTGGTTCCCCATTCTAAGAAGGAACGGCATATCCACACTTTGGTCTTCCTTCTTCAGTTTCATGGGTTTTGCACATTTTACCTTGGTTATTCTGAGCTTCAGGGATAATATCCACTCATCAATGTGTGAATATCATGTGTGTTTTTTGTGATTGGGTTAACTCTCTTAGGAAGATATCATCCAGATCCATCCATTTGTATAAAAATTTCATGAATTCATTGTTTTTAATAGCTGTGTAGTAATTCATTAAATAAATGTACCATATTTTCTATATACATTCCTCTAAAGAGAGTCATCTGGGTTCATTTCAGCTTCTTGTTATTATACATAAGGACATAGTGAAGCATGTATCCTTATTACAAGTTTGAACTTCTGGGTATAATCTTATCAATTTTATGAGGTCCCATTTGTCCATTTTTAATCTTATAGCACAAGATATTGCTGGTATTTTTTTTCAAGAATATTCCCCCTTTGCCCATGTATTCCAGGCTATTCCCCACTTTCTCTTCTATAAGTTTCAGTGTCTCTGGTTTTATGTGCAGTTCCTTGATCGACTTAGACTTGAGCATTGTACAGGGGATGAGAATAGATCAATTTACATTCTACTACATGCTAACTGCCAATTAAGCCAGCACCATTTGTTGAAAATGCTGTCTTCTTTCCACTAGATGGTTTTAGCTCCTTTGTCAAAGATCAAGTGACTATAGGTGTGTGGGTTTATTTTTCTGACTTCAGTTCTATTTCATTTATATACCTGCCTACCACTAAACCTGTACCATGTAGTTTTTATCACAATTGCTTTGTAGTGCAGCTTGAGTTCAGGCATGGTGATTCCACAAGAGGTTCTTTTATTGTTGGGAATAGTTTTTCTTATACTAGGTTTTTTTTGTTGTTGTTGTTGTTGGGTTTTTTTTTTTTTAATTCCAGGTGAATTTGTAAATTGCCTTTTCTAACTCAGTAAAGAATTGAGTTGGAATTTTGATGGGGATTGCATTGAATCTTTAAACTACTTTTGGCAGAACACACATTTTTACTATATTAATCCTTCCAATCCATGAGCATGGGAGATCTTTCCATGTTCTGAGATCTTGTTTCATTTCTTTCTTCAGAGACTTGAAGTTTTTATCATATGTATCTTTCACTTTCCAAGTTAGAATCACACCAAGCTTTTTTATATTATTTGTGAGTATTGTGAAGGGTGTTTTTTCCCTAATTTCTTTCTCATCCTCCTTTTCCTTTGTGTAGGGAAAGCCCACTGATATGTTTGAGTTAATTTTATATTCACCTACTGCACTGAAGTCGTATATAAGGTTTATGATTTCTCTTTTTTGCATTTTTGGGTCACTGATACATACTATCATATATTCTGGAAATAGTGATATTTTGACTTCTTCCTTTCCAATTTGTATTCATTTGTTTTCCTTTTGTTGTCTAATTGCTCTGGTTAGGACTTCAACTACTATATTCAATAGGTATGAAGAAAGTGGGCAGCCTTGTCTAGTCCCTGATTTTAATGAGATTGTTTCATTTAGTTTAATGTTTCCTACTCGTTTGCTGTCTATTGTATTTTTTTTTTTTATGTTTAGATATGGGCCTTGAATTCCTGACCTTTCCTGGACTTTTATTATGAATGGGTGTTGTGTTTTGTCAAATGCTTTCTCAGCATCTAATGAGGTGATCATGTTGTTTTCGTCTTTGAGTTTGTTTCTATAGTGGATTAAGTTGACAAATTTCCATATATTAAACCATCCCTGCATCACAGGGATGAAGCCTACTTGACCATGATGGATGATCGTTTTGATGTATTCTTTTATTTGGTTTGCAGTGATTTTATTGAGTATTTTTGCTTCGATATTCATAAGGGAAAATGATCTGAAGTTTCCTTTCTTCATTGAGTTTTTGTATGGTTTGAATATAATTGTAATCTGGCTTCATAGAACAAATTCAATAGTGTTCCTTCTCTTTTGATTTTGCATAATAGTTTGAAGAATTTTGGTCTTAGGTCTCCATGTGTAAGACCCTGAAGATGGACCTCCTCTCAAGTCCATTAAAGTCCTCAGATGAGATGGCCAGCACCCAAATGACTTGAGAGAAATCCACACCTGATGCAAACTGCAAGAGGTTTTATTATCAGCTAGCTAAGGACAAACTCCTTCCACTGTGCAGGGCAGGGGCGTATGACTCTGAGATGTGACAGAAGAAGGTTTTTATTAGCTAGCTGAGGAATTGGGATGAGTTGGGAGGAGAGTTTGGAGGAGTTGGGAAGAGATGGGAGGAGTGTTCTTCTCTGCCCAGATGTCCTTGGCAAAACTCCAATTTTCGAATCTCTAGCTGTAAGGCTCAGAAACCAAAATGCTTTTTGGTGGCTGTAGAGAACATAGAGCTTCTTTCTGGCTGTATTTTTAGAGCTCAGGGAATACAAGCTTGGAGAATGTCCAGGGGCTTCACCTTCCAGGGAGAAATGCTCTAAGTTGGGGTCTCACATTTCCCACTCCTTCTAGTACATAGTTCTAATTTTATAAGTTAGAAAATTAAACCTCTGGCCCAGCTGCCAAATAAAGCCAACCTGAGGTCACAGCTTTAGGATTTGTAAGATTGAGAACCTCAGAAGCCCCTTGAATGAGACGAAAGAGACTCTTGCCAGTGGGAGGAGGGAAGAAGGGGGGATCCTGTGCAGTGCCAGGCCAGTGGGCCATGGCAGGCCAGAAGCGGTTACATGCTGGAGGTGCGGCAGCAGGGCTTGTCAGAAGCACCAGGGAGCATCCTTTTGATCTGAGTTCAAGTTTGCCAGAATGGTGGCACCGGACCCGGACAGGATCTTCTGTTTGAAATTTATGTGGCACGAAGATGGTTCCTGGTTAGTATGTTTTTTTGTTTTTTTGTTTTTGTTTTTGTTTTTTATTGTGTTTCAGCATTTCCAAGGCATCTTTTCTGACCAATTGTAGGGCCTTCAAGTGAGCTAGAGGGGGTTCTGAAAAAGAAACATCAAGTTCAAACATTGCACCTGCTTCTGTTAAAGGGAGGGGCGTCCCAAGTTGAGGAGTTTGAATGGTGTAAGTTTAAATTTCCCTGTGGTGTTCCATACTCAGAACAAGGCAAAGGGAAAAAGAGCTGCATAATCTTTTCTGTAGGTCTCTAAAACCAATTTAGTCAAGGTTTCTTTTAATGCTCTATTCATCCACTCTACCTGTCCTGAAGTCTGGAATCTGTAAGAACAATGTATCTTCCAATGAATCCCCCATTGTCTGGCTAACCCTTGGCTTACCTGGACAATGAAGGAGGGGCCATTGTCTGATGAAAGTACCTTAGAGATGCCAAATCTTGGGAAATTTTCCTCTAATATCTTCTTTCCCATGGCATGGGTGTTCTTGTTATTAGTGGGGAAGGCTTCGACCAAGCCTGAAAAGGTGTTTACAAAAAAACAAATAGATATTTATTACTGTACTTGGCTGGTTTAACTTCAGTAAAGTCTACTTTTCAGTATGCTCATGGCCAGTCAACTCTTATCCACCTTCTGGGGGGGGTGTTCTTGTGGTGCCCAGCAATGGTGAGGGCACATGCTTGGCATTCATTAACAATCCCCTGGGCAACATCTGGCAATCTTATAACATTGCAGTTTGAGCTCTCAACATTTTCTTTGACCTTCTCAATTTCCAAGTGCATGAGGTGGTTTAGATTGGAGACATATTGTTACCTTTCTATTGTGGGCAGGACAGAGCAACCATCTTGGTCCTAGAGACTCCCTGGGTAGTACACCCACATATATCAGGTATTTTGCCTGTTAATTTCTGATCTTCTGGAGTATAGTCAAAGCCTGCATCTTTGAGTTTATAATGGTCTTCACGTTCTTTATTTTATTCATTTATTTTTTTTAGGCCAGTCAGTTCAGGCATCAGATTTCCCTTCACTATGGCCTCATGGACTTTGTGGTGACAATGGCAATGTATGATGTCCAGTTTTTTGCAAAGTGTATGGCTTCTAATAGTCTCAAGGTTTCCTTTTTATTTTTAATATCTTCCCCAGTAGAAGTGAGTAGCATCCTTTTTCTACAGATACTACCATGCATGTGGCAAAGGCATACATGCTGTCTGTTTAGATATTGATGTTCTTTTCTATGGCCAGCTGCAAGGCTTGGGTATGTGTGATTAGCTCTTCTCTCTGGACTGTCATTTCTTCAGTAAAGCTGCTTACACGGATGGTTTCTTTTCCGTTGACCACTGCTGGCACCACTTTTCTTTTACCTTCAATCAAAAAGCTGATACCATCTGTGTACCAATTGGGGCAACCTGACCATGGCTGGTCAATGACTTCTTTCTTAGTTTTGGTTTCTTCTGCCAGGATGTCTATACACCTTCACTGGTAGGGAGTTGTCAGCTTCAGGCAGCAAGGTGGAAGGATTCAGGATAGCAGGGGTGCAAATTACACTCTCTCTACACTCTCTCAGTCAGAAAGAGGCTCTGATAATGGGTCCTGTGAGCATTAGTCATCCAGCAATCTGGCAGCTGCCTAACAATGCTTTCTAAGGCATGGGGGCAGAGGGGGGCTACTACTATAGTTCCTTGACCTAGAGTCAGTTTGTCAGCATCTTTGAGAAGTATTGATATCTTTTAAGAAAGACGGCCATCCACTGGGCATTGGGTCTATTTTTTTTTTTACAAGTAGGCCACAAGTCTTTTCTATGTCCCCAGAGCTTAGTTCAGGACCTATCTCACTATTTCTGCTCTTTTATCTAAATAGAGAGTGAATGGCTCGGTCACATCTGTCAGGACTAGGGCTGAGGCACTAAGCACGATTTTTTAATCTTTTTAAAGGCCTCCCCATATATGGGGTCCATGAGAAAGTCCCAGTCTCTTTAGTAAGGGGGGATTATTAGGGAGTGCCAGGTGGCAAAGCCTTGCTTTTTAACTGGTAGCAACAGAGTATTCCAGGAAGACTGACAAAGGACCAAACACGCCTAGTTCTAAGAGCCTTTGAAGGTGAGGTCTGATGCCCTCACTGGCCTCTTTGCTCATGGTGTATTGTTGTACCCCGAAAGGAATCTCACCAGTTTTCAATGTCACAATGATGGGGGGGACACCATTTTTGTCTCAATTATACCACCAGTCTCTGCCCAGGCTGTTGGATATCTCTCTAAATAGGTCCATTCTAGTACTTTTCTTGACGGGGCTTGAGACTCATGTAATCTATATTCTTCTTCTAATTTTAAAGTTAAATTTATAGGGACAGGCTTGCCAAGGGATTGAAGTTCCTTCCAAAGAGCAGCTTATTTGGGATTTTAAATATGCTAGTATGTCTCTCCACAACAATGTGGTGGGGCTTGAGGAATGATGAGGGAGGAATGAGTTACTTGGCTTATTCATAGATTAACTTTCTTATCAGTGGTCTAAGAGTATGGTTTCTGACCAGTAGCCCCGAATACTAAGGATTTCTGGGTCCTCAATTTCTCCAGTGGCTCTGTCAGGACTAAAAACTCTGCTCTGATATCATGAAGGGAAGCCATAAGGGTCTCTTCCACAGCTGGGGTTACCCTAGTGTCACGTAGGGTGTCTGTTCCCCATATCATGTAGTCATCATCCTCTGAGAAAAGGACTTAGGTGGTCTGGTATCTGTCTCTTTCTTGGGGCAGTCTCTTGCTCAGTGTCTCTTTTCTTTACAGTACCCACATTGCAAATAAGTCCTACCCTCCCCAACTTGTGCTTGGGTTATAGTTTTTGGTGACAGCAATACAAAGATTAACACATTCTACATTACATATGTGATGGCCTGTCTACAATCTGTAGATCCAGTGAAGTTAGGTATAGAGGAAGGACTTGGGTGCATACATTGATGCCCATGGTATGGGGATATAGAATGGATTTTATTAGTGGACAAAGGTGGACAAGAAAGAGAAGATCAGGTGGCATAGTGGAGGGAGATGGGGTTGAATAAGGAAATGCAGGAAGAGATATTTGAAAGAGAAGTATTTGATGAATGATGACCGAAAGGGGGAGGAACTGGAGAGGATGGGAGGTAGTAAAAGAACCGTGGGGAGTAAAATTTGGGGGGACTGTAAGCAGGGTCTATTAAATGAGAAATTAATATTATTTTTAATTTTACTAGAATATTAAGCATGGCAGAGGGGCTCCCAGGAATGTACATTTTACCTCCAAAATACTGGGCTTTGATGGATTCTTGGTGAGGTGAACCACTTAAAAGCTCTTACCACTCTTAAACACTTAAAAGCTGGTACCACTCTGTTACCACTCATGCTGTTGTAGAGTTTCTCTCTACTTGCTGCCCTCACATCACATCCCTCATAATCTATGGATTGTATGAAAATTTAAGGGGGGTTCCAGCCCCTCACTGGGCAATATCATTGCCACCCACAGTGTTAGTTAGATCTAACTTTCTCAAGGATTGCAGCTGATGCAGATTAATACTTCAACCACGATCTTGGAAAGAATTACTACGAAAAGCATGCCTTTTTTTTTTTCAAAAGTCAGGCTGGTGTTCAGATGATTATTATTTCTTTGTACCTATTTCCTCCCTCTGATTCCTGATATGATTTAAGAAAAACATGGTTAATGAACAGATGTGCACCCTGAGGATTCAAAGTAGAAAGGGATGATAGGTTTTTACATAAAAGTTTAGTTTTGTGATTCTTTTAAGATTTTTGAAGGATTAATTTTTGAGATAGATAAAAACTAATCCTTTATGTATAACAGCAAATTTCAGTCTACCAGTAAGAGAAACTGGCTGAAAAAAATACCTTACTTGCTTACAACTTGTTAATCTATAACAAGTTTTTTAGTTAGAAATGTGTGTTGGTTCTTGGGGATAATATTGGATATTTATAAACATAATTTATAAATAGCTCATCATAAAAGTATAGTGAGAAGATGCTTTTCCTTATATATTCTCATAATTATTCACTAGAAGAAAATAGAAAGTAACCAGTATAAATTTTATACTAATTGAAAGATTGTGCAGAGATATATAAGCAGTGTGAGAAAAATAAAGTTGGTGCTTTGTTCCATCCACCAAATGTGAGTATATATGGAAAGTGGTTGAAGCTTTGCACTGTCCAACAAATGTGTGTGTGTGTGTGTGTGTGTGTGTGTGTGTGTGTGTGTGTGTGTGTGTGT
>OFHA01002611.1_pt1 | contig 10293 bp, 7 predicted proteins | sample 1521891 | NCBI WGS metagenome assembly OFHA01 (sample SAMEA3504089, study PRJEB24116) | mouse gut metagenome | biome: mouse gut; feature: mouse-associated habitat; material: faeces | place: Denmark | collected 2011 | reverse complement strand
CCACCGGACGTTATCCGGCATCCTGCCCTGTGAAGCCCGGACTTTCCTCACCTGCGGCCTTTCGGCACATGCAGCTGCGATCATTCATCCTGCTTGCTTTCTCTATTCAATCACAAATAATGGAAAATGTAAAGTACTTTTTTCGTAATAAACTGTACCAACCGCTGCTATACATGAAAACAGCTTCCCCCGATAAATTCCCGTAAAATCGAATTTCTGCCGACTTCTTCACTTGGAACCTGCAGAAAATAATCTAAAAATTTCAGCAGCCGCTTTGCCTGCATGTGCTGCGGACTATCCGGTTCAATCGCAAACAGCAGCGGCTCTGCATACATCTTTAGCACTGGCAATTCATAAATAAGAGCAGAATTAAACATCACATCCGCCTGCTCCTGGAATGGGAAAATATTTTTTTCCTCTCCCCTGCGCACCGACTGCCACATTTCAATCGTATGCTCCGCCGAGGTTCCGCGCATAAACGCGTCACGCACAATACGCCGAATCAGACGTCCGTCCGTCGTTGGAATCGGATTGTGCTCGTCAATATTGATCTGTGTCAGCGCGCTGATATAAATTTTAAATTTGGTTTCTTTTGGAAGTGTGGACAGCAGTCTGTCATTTAAGCCGTGTATGCCTTCTATCACAAGTACGTCGTCCGGCCCAAGCTGCAGATATTCTCCCTTATATTCCCGTTTCCCGTTTTTAAAATTAAAATGAGGCAGTTCCACCTGCTCTCCTGCCAGCAGCTTTTCCATTGTCGTGTCAAACAGCTCCATATCGATCGCTTCCAGGCATTCAAAATCATACTGACCATTTTCATCCAGCGGCGTTTTATCGCGATTTACATAAAAATTATCCATTCCAATCGGATACGGCGTCAGTCCGTGTGCCCGCAGCTGAATCGACATACGATGAGAAAACGTCGTTTTACCGGATGAAGAAGGGCCTGCGATAAGAATAAACTTCTTATTTTTCTCCAGCGCAATCTGCTCCGCGATCTTCCCGATCCGTTTCTCCATCTCTGCTTCCTGCAGCAGGATAATATCCTGAATCTTCCCTTTGACAATCTGCTCGTTCAATTCTCCGATCGTATTAATATGCATCTGTTTTGCCCACGCCGCGGCCTCCATCAGCGTATGATACAGCTTGTCGGACTCATGAAACGCAGATACTTTTCTCGTGTCCTCATTCGGAAATATGAGAACAAATCCATCTCCATACCGCAGCAGCTCAAAATATTTCAGATATCCGGTCGAAGGCACCATATATCCGTAAAAATAATCCTGAAAACCGTCCATATCATACAAATTCACATGAGAACTTCTGCGGAACCTGAATAATTTTGCCTTGTCTTCCATTCCACATTCCATAAATCTTGCAATCGCAGCATCTGTATGAATCGTATGTTTTTGAATCGGAATATCAGACGCAGCGAATCTGCGCATTTCTGTACTGATTTCGTCCAGCAGCTCCTGTGTCAGATCCGCAACGCCCTCCAGCTCGCAATACTGTCCCTGTCCAAGCGTATGCATCACACGCAGCTTCGCTTTCGTGCCATACAGATGAAACACTGCTTTTTCCAAAAGCATTACCATACTTCTGCGATATGCTTTTCTGCCTTTTGTATCTGCTGTCGTTAAAAATGACAGAACGCCGTCTGCCTCAATTGTACGGTTTAATTCTCTTAATTTATTGTTAAATACTGCCAGCACGATCTGATCGCGATACTGGCTCTGATATTGCTGCGCAATGTCCAAAAACGTCGTACCCTGCGCATATTCTTTTTCTTCCTGATCAAATAAGATTTTATAAATACGCTCTTCCATCTGCTATTCCTCATACATACCTGTATTCTATACTATGATTCGGTTCCATTTTAACTGCCGGAAATTACAAAAGATAAAATGTCCATCCAAATCCGGGGCAGTCTCTTTGACAATCTCACACAATCTGAAACGGATCCATTCTGCCCTGCTTTACTACTTCCAGTTCCGGTGCGTGTTTCTGCAAATACTGTGCCATATAATCAATAAAAATATGCTCGATGCCATAATGTCCCGCGTCGATCACCGTCAGACCGCATGCCGCTGCATCGATTCCGGTATGATGATCGATATCTCCGGTAATAAATACATCCGCACCTGCCCGGATCGCATGCGGCACATAACTTTTCCCGGAACCCGGACAGATCGCGGCGCGTTTTAGCTTCTGATCCCCGCGGGCGAATACTTTTACATGATCCAGTTCGAATGCCGATTTGACGAGCTCACAGCAGGCAGCGACCGACATATCCGTTTCCAGTTCGCCCACTCTGCCGATTCCGTATGCCGCATCATCCACAGCACCGGTCGTTTCCAACGGCGTCTGCTGCGTCAGATGGATTTTCTCTGCCGCAAGCTCTGCCATGCCCATGACGTCAAAATTCGTATGCATGGCATAATAACAAAGATCGGCACGAATCATCGCAATCACTCTTCGTCCGATAAAGTCCTCCTGCGTAATCCGTTTCATTCCCTGAAAAATCAGAGGATGATGGGTCAATATCAGATCTGCCTGCTTTTCTATCGCCTCTTCCACGGCTTCGTCCGAAGCATCCAGCGCGATATATACTTTATGTATCTCCTTTTCCAGACTTCCCACAAGCAGCCCGACATTGTCCCAGCTGTACGCATAAGACTCATCTGCCTGCTTTCGCAAAATCTGTATCAAATCTGCACATTTCAATTTTTCATTCTCCTGTTTTCTTTCATAAATAATAAAATGAGATCGGAATTTCTCAGGAACATGAAACCGTTAGCTCATACACATTTTTTCCGTCTTGTTCTAAAGAAAGATACGGTTCTATATGTAAGACCTCTTCCCCCCCATCCGGATACAATTATCCTGAAATTCCTGAATTACTTTTCATCCGGCTTCTTCTTTTAACAATTTTATTCTTTTTTTCTCTGCAATTAATAACGGCATCCGTTTTAGCTTCTGTTTTTCATCCGTCAGACGGGCAGTTTTTTTAGAAATTGTCTGTGCAATCCGATCTCTTTCCAGATTCCCGGTTACATATCCGATATGCTGTTTTTCCTCATATCCTTCCAGATATGTCGTTATTGATTTTTTATGTTGGACGCCTGTCTTTCCAGAGCCAGCGTTTCCACCAATACCTGAATCTCCTCCAGCCGCAGCTGCACTTCCTTTTTCCGTACCTGCAAAGTTTCTTTTGCACCCTGTTTTGCACCGGCTGCCCGGATTCCCTGCTCCAGTCCGCAAAGAATCTCAAGATCGCGCTTTTCATCCCGTTCCAGCATTTTCAAAAGCACCGGATGTCCTGAACCGATCAGACACCCGCCGTACTGATCGAACAGATCGTCTGTCCGCTTTGTGTCTTCCAGCTTTTCCAGCAATAACTGATACATCTGCTGTTCTGCCTGACACATACGCTCCTTCTGCCGCGGCTGCACCGCCACATGTAAGACCGGATAAAACTTTCCAGCCTCATATACCAGATCTTCTTTGTCGATATACATCTGATGTTCCCGCACATAGCTGCGTACCTTTGCAATATCCGACTGCGGTTCTAATATGATCTCTCTAAAATCTGCAAGCATCTCCTGCGCGTCATCCAGAATATGAAGCACCGTAAGTCCTCCCATTCCGGTCATGATCACACTGTCCGCTTCGCCTTTTTTCAGTTCCCTCATTCCGTCAGACAGCCGTACCCGGATCTGATGTTCCAGTCCGGCCGCCGCAATATGTTCCTGCGCCCGTTCCAGCGGTCCTTTTCGAATATCCATCGCGACCGCCCGCGGACATTTTCCGCTCTGAATCAGGTAAATAGGTAAAAATCCATGATCCGTTCCGATATCTGCCGCACAGCTGCCGACCGTAACAAAATCTGCCGCAGCCTGCAGACGTTTTGATAGTTTCTGCATGTTTTTACTCCAGATAATCCTTGAGCTTGCGGCTTCTGCTTGGATGACGCAGCTTACGCAGCGCTTTTGCTTCGATCTGGCGGATACGCTCACGAGTGACGTTAAATTCCTTGCCGACCTCTTCCAGTGTCCGCGCCCTGCCATCCTGCAGGCCAAACCGCAGTGTCAGCACTTTCTGCTCACGTTCTGTCAGCGTTCCAAGCACTTCTCCGAGCTGCTCTTTTAACAAAGTAAATGCAGCGGCGTCTGCCGGTACCGGCACATTGTCGTCCTGAATAAAATCGCCCAGATGGGAATCTTCTTCTTCACCGATCGGCGTTTCCAGCGATACCGGTTCCTGCGAAATCTTTAAGATTTCACGTACCCGCTCTACCGGCATATTCATCTGTGCCGCAATCTCCTCCGGAGACGGCTCACGCCCCAGCTCCTGCAATAGCTGCCTGGATACGCGAATCAGCTTGTTGATCGTCTCTACCATATGCACAGGAATACGAATGGTGCGGGCCTGGTCAGCGATCGCTCTCGTAATCGCCTGACGAATCCACCAGGTCGCATACGTGGAAAATTTGTAGCCTTTGCGATAGTCAAACTTTTCCACAGCTTTAATCAGGCCCAGGTTGCCTTCCTGAATCAGATCCAGAAACAGCATTCCACGTCCGACGTACCGCTTTGCGATACTGACAACAAGACGCAGATTCGCCTCTGCCAGCCGCTTTTTCGCATCCTCGCCATGATCCTGCTCCAGAATCAGCCTGTTGATTTCTTCGTTGATCTCCCGCTTTTCTTCGGCCGTCGTTTCCGGTTTTTCCCTGCGGCCTCTTAAAATAATAATCTTTTCATGCGCAACGGCCCCATTTTCCATCTTCTGCGCAAGATCGATCTCTTCTTCCGCGCTCAGCAGCGGTACTTTTCCGATTTCTTTTAAGTACATACGTACCGGATCCTCGATGCTTACCCCGTCCGGTACGGTCAGATCGATGTTTTCTACTTCCACATCATCTTCTTCTATTAAAATATCATCATCGTCATCATCCGAGATACGCAGGACATCCACATTATGAATTTCCAGATATTCCAGCACATTTTCCAGCTGTTCGGCAGACAGACACATACTTTGGAACGCGTCGCTGATCTCCTGGTATTCCAGCATATTTTTTTTCTTTTTGGCGCGTTCTACAAGCGTGCCTAAAATTTCCAAAAATTTCTGCTGGTCAAACACTGCGTTTTCTGCATGTTCTGCCTCTGCTGTCTGATCCTTTTTTTTCATTTTCTTTCTGTTTTCTTCCATATTCGCCATTGATTTCATCCTCTCTTGGTTTCACATGCTTATCCTTCTTCCGGCATCTGCGGCAATAATTCTTTCCTGCGCAGCGCCTCAAGCATCTTTTTCTCCTGAAGCATTTGTGAAAAACGCTCCTGCATACCGTTCGGATCATGATTTTCTCTCAGTATCTGAAGGTGATGTTCTTTTAGCTTTAAAATCGTGTCTTTTAATGCCTTTCCGCGTTCTGTACGCGTTTTCACTTCACGAATTGTTTCGTGAAAAGCGGATACGATCTCCCGCTGTTCGGTCAGGTCTTCAAAATGTCCGGGAATCCGGGCAAGATTCAAAGATCCTGTTTCCAGCTGTTCAAACAACGCGACAGCCGCATGTCTGCAGATCTCATCCGGAAAATCCTCCGGAGTAATATATTCATGAATCACCGGATACAGCGCCGGCTCTTCACTCAGCCAGGTCAGCAGCAGTTTCTGTGATTTTAAAATGCCGTCCTCCCTGGAGATTTCTTTTTTTCGCACTCCTGATTTTAACGGCTGCGGCCTTTGCACCAGGCCGGTCTGCGTACTGACCTGCGCAACCAGACTGCGCAGATTTTCAAATCCGATCTGATACTTTTGGGCAACCGCTTCGATGTAGTTGTTTCGCTCCAGAGTTTCCTGAAACTCCAGCAGTTTTCTGGCTGCTTCCTGATAAAACGCCGTCTTATCGTGGGGATCATTCATATTATAATTCTGCTCTAAAATACGGATTTCAAACATAAAACTGTTTTCTGCCTGATCGATACGTTCCTGATAAGCGTCCGCCCCGAGCGCCCTGATAAATTCATCCGGATCTTTATAAGGTTCCATACGAATCACCTTTGCCGCAATACCCGCCTCTTTTAGAATCGGAATTGCCCGCAGCGCCGCTTTTACACCCGCATTGTCACTGTCAAACGTCAGATAAACCTCTTTTGCGTATCGTTTGAGCAGGCTGGCATGACCGCTTGTAAAAGCGGTTCCCAAAGACGCCACCGCATTGTCAAATCCAGCCTGATGCAGCGCGATCACGTCCATATACCCCTCGCAAAGCAATAGCTGCGCACGTTTGGACGCTCTTGACAGATTCAGTCCGTACAAATTTCTGCTCTTGTCAAAAATCTGCGTTTCAGGCGAATTCAGATATTTGGGTTCTCCTTCTCCCATTACCCGACCGCCAAAACCGATAATCTTATTGTGTACATTCATAATCGGAAACATCGCCCGGTTCCAGAACTTATCATGCGCGCCGCGTTTTTCATCGATCATGATCAGGCCGGAATCTTTTAACAGCTGATCGTCATATCCTTTGGATCTTAAATACCGATACAAATCGTCGCTGTATTTATCCGCATAGCCAAGGCCGAATTTCTTCATCGTTTCGTCTGACAGCTTTCTGTTCCGAAAATAGTCCAGCGCATGCGCCCCACGGTCGCTGCGCAGCAGCAGATAGTAGTATTTTCCTGCTTCCCGGTTCACTTCCAGCAGTCTTGCACGATAATCCGATTCCCGTTTTTCCTGCACAGAGAGCTCCTGTGCAGGCAGCGTAATACCCACGCGGTCCGCCAGCTGCTCCATGGCTTCCCGAAAGGAAAAGTTCTCATATTCCATTAAAAATGCAAATACGTCTCCTCCGGCGCCGCAGCCAAAGCAGTGATACAGCTGCTTGTTTTGCGATACATGAAAAGACCCTGATTTTTCATTATGAAACGGGCAAAGGCCGACATAACTGCTGCCCTTCTTCTGCAGTCTTACATATCCGGATATGACATCCACGATATCATTCGCGGAACGTACTTCTTCTTTTAAATCTTCTGAATAATACGGCATCTGTACGACTCCCTTTCCTACACCTGCCACTGTACAGGCACATAATACTCATTAAATTTTGCAATCGCGTACTGATCCGTCATTCCTGCAATATAATCGCAGACTGTCCGGTCCGCACGTTCTCCTTTTCTGATCATATCCGTAAACTGCTCCGGCATCTTTTCCGGTCTTTTCAGGTAATACTCAAATAACCGCTCCAGCAGCTCCTCCGCCTTTTTCTCTTCCCGCTTCGCTTTTGGGTTATGATACAGATTTTTAAACATGTACTGCCTCAGCCCCTGCATCGCCTGCTCCACTTCCTGCGACATTAAAATGTCGTCTTTCCCCATACTGTTTGTAATAATATTATGTATTAAAGTATTCAAACGCATACGTACATTTGTACCAAGTATTTTCCGATACTGCGCCGGAATATCTTCTTCACACAAAATTTTGGCACGTATGGCGTCGTCCACATCGTGACTGATATACGCAATCTTATCAGACAACCGGACAATTTTCCCCTCGAGTGTCGCGGGCATACTGCTCATCTGGTGATTTCGGATTCCGTCCCGCACCTCCCAGGTCAGATTGAGTCCTTTTCCATGTTTTTCCAGCTTTTCCACAATACGCACACTCTGCTCGTTATGTTTAAATCCTCCCTCGCACAGTCTGTTTAGCACAAACTCACCCGCGTGGCCAAACGGCGTATGTCCCAGATCATGGCCAAGCGCAACAGCCTCCGCCAGATCTTCGTTCAGACGCAGCGCCTTGGCAATCGTTCGCGCGTTCTGCGACACCTCCAGCGTATGCGACATGCGCGTCCGATAGTGATCCCCTTTGGGCGTCAGAAAGACCTGCGTCTTATTCTTTAATCTTCGAAACGCTCTGCTATGCAATATCCGGTCCCGATCCCTCTGAAAAACCGGACGAATATCACATGGAACTTCTTCCTGCTGCCTGCCGGCGGACTCATCGCTAAATGACGCATAAGGACTTAATATCTTATGTTCCCTCAGTTCCATTTCTTCCCGTATTGACATTAGGATTGCCCCTTCCTCCGTTGTTTCATTCCCCCCTTATTTTAAAAATTCTGTATTTTTAGCAAAAATCCTTTATTTTTTTCAAATTTTTTGTATAATCATATGTTAGAGTATGTATTGAGGCAGATACTGCCGCAAGAATGAAAAAACCAGGAGTCCTTATCATGATAAAATCGTTCAAAAATCACTACAAATCACTACTGTTCCTGTTGTTTTCCACAATCATCTTTATCTCTCGCATCTGGTACATTCGCGAATCGAATGTCCTTGCCATCCGTAATGATGAATATGGATACTGGACGCATGCGGCACTGTTTACCGGTCACGACTGGTCAGATGTATTTGCTGGTCACATGAACTGGTATTCTTATGGATACAGTCTGATTCTGACGCCGCTTTTCTGGTTCTCCCATCATCTGCACCTGATGTATAAAACCGCCATTGTACTCAATGGCATATTTGCAGTACTGTCTTTTTTACTATGTATTCACTGTGCCCGTATTTTGTTCCCGGAAATCAAAGACTGGCTGCTGCTTGTCGTTTCATTTATGGTCTTAATGTATTCTTCCTATCTTACGCAGGGACCGATTGCATGGAGCGAAACATTCCTTTATCTGCTTGTCTGGCTGCTGCTGTATCTGTTTTTACAATTTGAACGGTATCCGTCTGTCAGCTATGCGATACTGCTCAGCCTGAGCGTGGGCGCCTGTTATATCACACATAACCGCACGATCGGCATTGTAACCGCCTACTTTATGATCGTATTGTTTCTTCGTCTGACGGATGCCATAGACTGGAAACTGTTTGCCGCGATGCTGCTGCCTTTAATCGTGATTTTATTTTTCAATGTAGATATCAAGGCTTATTTATGTACCGTAGAAGGATTCGGACTAAAGCCCAAAAACGGCATGGGCGCGCAAAAAGATCACCTGCTCTCCCTGCTGACGCTCCGGGGCTGGTGGAATCTGATCCGATCGCTCAGCGGACAGATGTGGAGTCTTATGACCTCTACCTTCGGACTGCTGTTCTGGGGACTGATTCATTGTGCCGCGCACATTTTTCACGCTGTCCGGACCAAAAAATCAGAAAAGCATACCACCTTTTATCTGTTTACGCTGCTTGCCTCTGTCGGCACATTTTTAATATCCGCCATCAGTCTGATCGATCCGGCTTCCATCACCAATCTGAATGACGATACAGATCTGACTTATTTTATTTATACGCGGTATGACGAATGCATCATCGGCATCCTGCTGCTGCTTGGCTTTATGGAACTGGCATTTTGTTACAAAAACCGGAGATTTGTACTGCAGATCATAAACGAGGTCTGCGTTTATACGGCTGTCAGCCTTATTTTGTACTTTAATCTGCAGCGCATTACAGATACCTGGCATTACCGCTCTTTCTGCGCCGCCGGCATCGGATTCTATCGGTTGTTTTCGGAAAAGTTTTCCCTGCGCTGGTGCATTCTGATCGGAACGGCGGGCGCCGTGCTCCTGATGCTATTGCTTTCTTTTTGTAAGCGGCGTTTTCAAAAGCTCCACATTGCCGCCGCGTGCCTGTTACTGACGGCTGCGTTTATTCCGACCGGCCTGTATTCGGCAAAAATCGGCACGATTAACTCACAGCTTGGCAAAGTGTCTTCCGGAAATCTGGCTATGTTCGATCTGCTAAAAGAAGTGGTCGGCGACCGCGAAGTATACTGCACACTCGACGATACCAAAAACTATCGGATTGCCTACGAACTTCAGCTGAACCTGATCGATACGCATGTATATTCGACTACAATGGAAGATCTTCCTGTCGCAGAGGACGGCTACTTTATCTGCTGCGGCAACGGAGATCTGGATAAGTTTCAGGGAGACGACTACTATATGCTTACCCAGAGCCGCTACTACATCATCGTTATCAAAGGCCATGATCTGATGCGGGAACTGGCTCCGAAAGTGGAACAGGAACTTGTGAATCTGAACGTCCTGAAAAAATAATTTTTCGAATACGCTTCTGACTTATGGCAACCGCCTGCTGTCAGAAGCGTTTCTTAATATTTTAGCATGCTTAACAGAAACCGTTCTTAACCAAAACAGTCCTTGCCAAAAACAGTTCTTAACAGGAAAAACAAACCCGCCTCCAATTGGAAACGGGTTTGTTTTATTTATAATGCAGAAGATGGGACTTGAACCCACACGATATTGCTACCACAGGCACCTGAAGCCTGCGCG
>OFHA01002607.1_pt1 | contig 10299 bp, 9 predicted proteins | sample 1521891 | NCBI WGS metagenome assembly OFHA01 (sample SAMEA3504089, study PRJEB24116) | mouse gut metagenome | biome: mouse gut; feature: mouse-associated habitat; material: faeces | place: Denmark | collected 2011 | reverse complement strand
TCATAAGACGATGCCGCCCTCTCATCCACCATATCCGGATGCAGAAAATCGCTGATCATCACCGTCACACCGCCTCCTGCGCACCGCATCTTCCTGACCGCCGAGAGCATGTTGATCTCGCCGGAAAATTCCATCTGTTCCAGCCAGTGAAGCACTTTGGCAAAGGCGCCTCTTCCGCCGCCCACGGAAAGTGCCCGCCCCATATCCTTCATATCGTATAACAGTACCCGGTCCATATTGTTGAGCGCCAGAAAACTCACCACTGCCGCCAGATCTTTCGCCAGTTCCGCCTTGCTGGCGGCGCCGTAATCCATGGACGCACTGGTATCGATCAGTACCCGGACCTGCGCCTCCTTTTCTTCCATATATTCCCGAATATATAATTTATCCAGTCTGGCATATATGTTCCAGTCCATGCGGCGCAGATCATCTCCCGGCATATACTCCCTGAAATCCGAAAATTCCGTTGAACTTCCCTTTCTTAGAGACCTGTGGCTGCCGGAGCTGTTTAAGCTGCTCTTATGCGACATTTTAAGCTGCAGACGGGACAATCCGTCAAAAAATGTGTGATCAAGCATACGGATTTTTTCCCTTTGTCTCCATGATTTGGCGGATCACGGTATCTTCGCTGACGCCCTCCGAGACCGCATCAAAATTCAGCAGCACACGATGGCGCAGTACCGGATATGCCATCTTCTGCACATCCTCAAAAGAAACGTTCAGCCTTCCCTCCATAAAAGCCCGGGCCCTGGCGGAACGGATCAGAGACTGTGCCGCACGGGGGCTGGCGCCTTCCCTGATATACGGATTCGCCTCATGTGTTGCCATCACAAGTTCCAGAATATAGTCCATAACCGCATCCGCAATGGGCATCCCGGATATCAGCCTGCGGACTTCCAAAAGTTCCTCCCCGCTGATAAGGCTGCGGATTTCCGGCCTCTTCAGCCCTTCCGTCATCTCCACAATGCCCCGCAGTTCTTCCTTCCCCGGAAACATCACCAGCACCTTAAACATAAACCGATCGAGCTGCGCCTCGGGCAGGGGATAGGTTCCCTCCTGCTCAATGGGGTTCTGGGTGGCAAGCACAAAAAACGGCTCCTCCAGCCGATGGCTCTCATTCCCCACCGTCACCGTATGCTCCTGCATCGCTTCAAGCAGGGCGGACTGCGTTTTGGGCGTCGCCCGGTTGATCTCATCCGCCAGCACCAGATTGGCAAAAACAGGTCCCCTCTCAAAACGGAAACTGCTGTTTCCTTCCTCTTTTACCATAATATTCGTGCCGGTCACATCACCCGGCATCAAATCCGGCGTAAACTGAATCCGTTTAAAGGACAGCCGAAACACCTGGGCGATCGTGCGCACCAGCATCGTCTTCCCAAGCCCCGGCATCCCCTCCAGCAGCACATTTCCCCCGGAGAGCAGCGCCAGCATCACCTGCCGGATCACCTCCCTCTGCCCGATGATCCCCTTCCCTATCTCCTGCTCACATTCCATTATTTTTTTCTGGTACAATTCGATATCCGCCATCATATTTTTCATTCCCGCTTTCAAACTGATTCCTGCTTTCCATATCCTTCAATCCATATACCGGACTCTCCGCCCAAATCAAAGCCGCAGCCTTTATTTGTTCAGATTTTCAAAATAGTCCCTGATAACCGTCTCCATCCCGCTCGGATATTTCCCGTTTGCAATACCCTCGTAGGCGCTGTCCGTATACTCGCCGATCACAGAACCATAATCCACATGATCGCCTTCCCAGGCAAGGCCGTTTTGCTGACGATAATAATCCGACTCCTGATCTCCGCTTTTATTTCCCGTCAAAGAAGTATCATCCGCCGTCTCACCCGGAATGCTGACATAATCATGGGGAGTGTCACTGCTTCCGGTACCGCGTCCGCCGCCGCTTCCGCTGCCCAAGCCTCCGTCTTCGCCAAAACCGCCTTCTCCCTCTCCGTTTCCACCGCCCTGTCTACCTCCGTCCCCGGAAGAATTTCCACCGTTTTGGCCGTTATCACCATCTGTGCCGTTTCCACCGCCGGCGCCATTTTCCTCACCGGAACCGTTTCCACTGCTCCCGGCATCTTCACCGCCGGAATTCTCATCTCCGCTTCCGGTATTTTCACCGCCGGGGCCATCCCCGCTGTCGGGGGTTCCGGATGCTGTGCCCCCGGAGGCCAACTGCTGTCCGTTTTGTTCCGCTCCCTTTGACAATGCCTTAGCCAGAGCCTCCGCCCCGGCAAGGCCTGCCGCATCCGGATTCTCAAGCTGCCCCGCAATTTCTTCCAGACTCCGGGCTGCCTGCTGATACTTATAATCCAGCCGTCCCGTGGCGGCAGAAAGGCTCTCCCAGGAATCCGCCCCGGCAAGTTCCTCCCGGGACAGTTCCATAGTTTCCAAAAGTTCCTGAAGTTCCGCCTTCTGAGCCTCCGTCAGGCTTTCCATATCCACTCCCTCGAGTGTCTCCAAAAGTTCTTCCAGTTCTTCTTTTTCCGCCTCCGCCTCTTCCTGTACCTGGTGCAGAAGCTCCGCCCGCTCCCTCACCGGAGATGGAATCACCCCAATACCTACCGTCGCAATCACCGCAATAAACAGTGCAAGAGTGTGCCGCTTATCCGGAAGAAGAGATATCCTGATCTCTCCCCTGATCTTCTCATAGTGACGAAAGGCATCCCGCCTCTGGAGCAGGGCAAAGCCATCCTCCTTCCCCAGATTCTCATAAGCCGTGAGCATACGTTCTTTCAGTCCGAAAGAATCCAGCCGCCCTGCCGCCTTTTTCATATCCGCCCGCCTGTACACCGCATAACAGGCGCCCGCAAAGAAACCTGCCGGAAAACACAGCACCGCGATCTGATGCACATGGTAAAAAGGCAAAAACAGAGAAACCGCCTCACAGAATATACCGGCTATCCCGCCCACAGCCGCCCACAGAATCCCATAGTCTATTGCCTTTGCCAGGTTCATCTTATGTCTGCACTTTTTGATCTCATCCAACAGATATTTCCCGATATCCATATCTCCCTGTTTTTCCACCTCCTTTTATACAAGCCTATGCTGCAGAAGGGTACTTTTCATCCGGATACCTGCAGCATGCCTACCGTTTCTTTATGCGCTTCCTGACCGGATCGATGCGCCTTGCGGCAAGCCGTAGAAATAAGAAGGAGACCGCCAGAAACAGGATCGTCGAAGTTATGATCCAGCGGTTTCCGTCAGCCAGAAAGCGAATCGGTCCTCCCACTCCTGTCATATCAAAGGAATTATTCCAAATTGATTCGCCTGTCATGACCAATGTAACGAACTCCGCCAGATATACCGCCGGGTTAAGGAGCAGGGGCAGAGCAACATTTTCCCAGTAGCTTTTTCCGCTATATACCGAACTTCCCGTATACCAGTAATTTATACTGTATATCTCATACAATATGATTGGCACCAGCGTACCGATGAAAAAGATAAGATAAAACCCGTAGGACATGATCACTGCGCTGACGCTTTTTTTGCAGAGGGAAGAACATAAAATCCCTATGCTCGCCGAAAAGATCGATATGAGAAGCGCGATCGCGAAAAACCAGAACAGATAGCTCCACGACATACCGCCGACTACGAAGGAGAGCGCCATAATCGGCAGGCTGGCGGCGATAAACAGCATACTCTGCACGATTGCTGTCATCACCTTACCTGTGATCACTGAAAAGGGCGTCATGGCGGTGGTCATCATAATATCGAAGGTCTGGCGTTCCTTCTCTCCCGATATGGCGGAAGCCGTCCTGACAGGTACGATCACGCCGAGAATCACAAACTGCGTGATGGCAAGCACCGGATAGAGTCCCACCAGATCACTGTAAATATTGTCGGTATAATAGGTGCTGTTCTCCTGAATGATAAACATGGCAAGAAAAAAGACAAGCGCCAGTATCAATTCGTACGCAAGCACGCCAAAACAGATCTTCATACTGCGCGACTGCACTTTCACGTCCTTCTTAACAATCGGATTCAGCCACATCTTTGTTCTCCCCCTTCCCTGTCTTGCCGCCATTACTTTCGATGCCACCGTCACCTTCGATGCCACCGTCACCTTCGCCGCCACCGTCACCTTCTCCGCCACCGTCACCTTCGGTGACGCGCATAAACAGTGTTTCCAGATTGCCTTCCTGCTTGTGAAAACCGGTTACGACCACATCATGCGCTATCATCGTTCCGATCATTCTTGCAATCTCCTGTTTTGTCATCGTATGCGACAGCCTGATCTCGTGCTCACCTGCGGAGCGCACTTTTACTTTCGCATGTTCGCTGGCAATACGCAGCGCCGTCTCGCGCCCTTCCTCCAGCGTAATGATAAGCTGATCGTTTCCGAATACATGGTCCATCACATCCTCAATGCGCCCCGCCGCCACCAGATTTCCATGGTCCATGATCCCGATGCTGTTGCACATCTCGGAAAGCTCGGATAAAATATGGGAACTGATTACAATGGTCTTGCCCATACTTTTCAAATTCAGCAGAAGTTCCTTCATCTCCACCCTCGCTCTGGGATCGAGCCCGGAGTTCGGCTCATCGAGCACTAAAAGCGCAGGATTGTGGATCAAAGCCCTTGCCACGCACAAACGCTGCTTCATGCCCCTCGAGAGCGTATCCACAAAAACTTCCTTTTTGTCGGAAAGATTGACCAGTTCCAGCAGATCATCGGAAATTCTTTCGATCTCTCCGGAACTCATGCGATACATGGAACCATAAAAATCCATGTACTCCTTCACTTTCAGATTGTCATACACACCAAAAAAATCCGGCACATAACCGATCTGTTTTCTGAGTTCCTTCCGGTGGTTTAAAGCATCCACGCCATTGATCGTAATACTGCCGGAAGCGGGAAGCATCAGCCCGCACACCATCCGTATCGTGGTGGTCTTTCCCGCGCCGTTCGGCCCTACAAAGCCAAACAGATCTCCCCGGGGGATATGGAGCGTTACATCTTTGACCGCCTGAAATTTTCCATAATTTTTATACAGATGATCAATATGAAGCATACCGCCCTCCCTCTATCTCCTCAAAGGAATACAGACACCCGTAAGAGATTTCACTGTATTTTCCCTCTGTCACTCTGTCATAGTCTCTCACAACTCCCACGATAACCGCCTGTTCCGGTGCCGACGGTTTCGCACTGCCTGCAGCAATCACCTGATCCGATACCGACGGTTTCTCGCTCTCCGCAATGCCAAGCCCGACCAAAAGGGCCGCCATATCATCCTGCTCATATCCGAGATCGGTACGATATCTGTAAACGGATACCATATCATAGAGCAGATCATCCACATAATAAAAAGTATTGTCAAATACGCATTTGCCATTTTGCTTATCCCGCTTCAGATCGATCGTCTCCCCGGCTTTCACATCGGAGAACACCATAATATCATCCTGATACCATACCGCCATATAAGACATGTCACAATCGGTCCCGTTCGTGATCTTCCCGGCGATTGTTCCTTTTCTGTCATATTTCAGATCTTCACAGGAAATCTCTCCCCTGCTCTTTGTACTCCCTTCCGCATAAAACATGCCGCTGTCAAAATTTTCTTCCGGTTTAATCCCCGCCAGAAGTCCATCGCCGTCATCGCTCACCGTATAGAAGTAATCATCCACATCCCGAATATAACTTCCGTAAGAATAGCCGCCTCCGCCGGAACCGGGGCCTGCCAGACCGTAATCGGTGTGCAAACGTACCTCCCAGGGCTTCGTTCCCGCCTGATATGCCATAAAATAAGTATCTTTTCGGTCGCCGTCCGCCCTCTGCGCCGTAACGGAATAGACTTTTGTCTCTTTCACCCGGGTGCCCTGCCCGAGAAAATATACCCCCACAATGAACAATACCCCCAGCACAGGTACGCCGATCCAATACCACTCACACTTTTTGCATCTGCGCAGGATCAGATACAGTACCGGTCCGACCAGCGCAACATACACAAGGATCATCACCTTTAACCAGGTAAAATTCACATTGGTATTGATTTTGTCGATAAAAGAAAGGGCCCTCTCCCTGCTGTACTCCCATTCCGAGTATTCATCATATTTATAACCGAAATTTTGGAAATCCTCATACATGGAAGCAACCGTATAACCATTCAGTTTCTGCAGCTCCGCGTCGCTGAAAGAAAAGAAATAAACCTCTGCGCCCCCATTGCCTATCGAACCGCATATTGCCGGATGATCAGAACTTTCAAAAAAACTTCCATAGTCCAGTTCCGCAATCGCCATATTGGTAAAATCAACACCGTCATTCGTATACATCGTAAAAGAATAGCCGAATGGTTCCGCCTGAGCGGAAGCAATATTTTCCTCCCCAGGCACGCTGATCTCCAAAACACCCACATCCAGAAAATCTTTGTCAAAACCGGAGAGCGTCTTATCCGCATATTCTCCTGTCCCGATCATCAGCCAGCCGCCGTCCTTCACCCAGTCCTGAATCGCCTCAATATTCTCATCGCCAAGGGACGAAACATCAAACCGGTCAATGATCAGATAGTATAATTCATCCAGATGTTCTCTCAGATTTTCCTCATTCAGCTCCATCAGCTTCATGGGAAACTGCCTGCTCTGAATATTGATCGTCTCTCCGTCCGCCTCCATAAAAGAGAGCCCTGCAAAATCATCCGACAAAACGCCCGCCAAGGTTTCGGTTATTGTATGTTCCAGCACATTTCCCAGTTCGATGGACTGCAGGATCTCTCCCTTCTCATCAAGAAAATTGAGCGCACATACACCGCCCCGCGTGGTATCCGCCGCCGTATCGGTTATATTGACCGTAAACTGTTTTTTCCCCTGTGAAGGCAGCGTGATCTGCGTCTGATAGGCACAGTTTCCGCTGTCAAAACCGGCAAAGATCACCTGCACCGTGCCGGTGAAATCCGCCCCGCTGTTTCCGACGGTCACCTGCATCACATATCCATTATGTTCCTGTTTCAGCATTGCCACATCCCCGGTAAACATATCCGCCGGCTTCTCTTCTTTCGCATATGCCGTATTTCTCTCTTTTCCCGCCAGAAGGCCGAGCACACATAACAGTGTGAAAGCCGCCTTTATAAGTTGTTTCCGCATTGTTTTCCTCACCTTTGTTTTACTTCTTCTATCATACCACTCTGACATACTAAAGTCCTCTTAATTCTATAAACTTTTTATAAAATAGTGAGAATCGTCTATCCTGCGGGATTTGCCCGTTTGAAAAAACAAAGTGCCTTTCTTTGTGCATAATTTCCATCTCTCTCCATATACTTATCCGGTGAGGTACTTTCCATGAAAAATCTAAAACGTTTCACCATAATCGGAATCCTGTTTGTCCTGCTCATGGGAACATTGGCGCATTTTATATATGGCTGGTCCGGCAATCATCCCGCAGTCGGTCTCTTTACACCGGTGAACGAATCCATATGGGAACATATGAAATTATTGTTCTTCCCGATGCTGATATATGCCTTCTTTACAATGCTGCGCCTGAAAGAAGCTTATCCCTGCATCATTTCTTCCCTGTGCTTCGGAATACTGACGGGAACCCTGCTTATTCCGGTTCTTTTCTATGCCTATACTTTTATACTGGGCAGGAACTATCTTATATTGGATATTGGTATCTTTATAGTAAGTACACTGACCGCGTTTCTGCTCTCTTACAGGCTTACGCTGTCCTGCGGGGCAAAATCTTTTACCGTTATGCTCTGCATTCTTGTATGCATTCTCTTTGTCTGCTTTCTCTTCTTTACTTACCATCCGCCGGATCTTGATCTCTTTGCGGTACCCTGTCCGGCAATTTCCATTTCATAAAAACCGGGAAAGCTTTACCGGTTTTTTTCTGTATTTTACTCCCGATGTCATCTCCCCTCCAAAAGCGAAACCACCCACTCCTGATATTCTTCCCCTGTCTTTAATTCCAGATCCGCCTCCAGCCGGCTGCGCAGTGCCAATACCTCCTGTCCTTTTACCGGATCATACCCTTTCTTATTATAAGTAACATAGTGCACGCCGACTCCCCGCTTCTGCCAGCAGGGCAGGTCATTATAATTAATATGTTCGGAAAAGAGCAGCTCGTTTTTCCAGGAGACGGATTTCCCCTCTATCTGCGCCGTGGCTTCCCTCACATCCAACCCCTTTTTCCGCAGCATCCAGTAGCAGTGGGCATTCAGCGAATTTCTGTGCGCATCCTCCTGCCTCCAGGAAAAATAATCTTTTACACATTCTAAATTGGGCAGAGGAACCACTCTGCTGTCAAAACAGGACAAAATTCCCAGCTTTAAGGACATACAGGCGCTCGCCTCCCCCGCCAGCACCGAATTGATCTTCCTCACCTTTCTTCCGAATGTATTGTCATCCGGGTGAAACAGCAACGATATCTCATCGCTCTCCGTATAACCGTAGACGATCCTGAAACCACACTGCATCAGGTGCTTTACGGTATCGATCATGGCATCCCGGAAACGGACATCAAAAGGAGCCTCAAACTTGCAGATCTCTTTTGTCAGCCTGGTGAAATTCCTGCCATCCAGCCGTACCGTCAGATACAGTTCAGGCAGTATGATCTGATCCAGTGACTGCTCAAATCTTCTCATCTTTGCATCCAGTTCATCAAAATTCATTCTCTCTCCCTCCATTTCTCAACTATAAACTCCCCCTGTTCTATCCTGACAAAATAAAGCCTGTCGAATCCCTCCCGACCAGAAGGCATCTCTAATTTATTGGATGTACACACGATCGCCTTATCGGGAATACAGGCTTTTCCTGTTCTCTCATGATTCCGCTTCACACAGTCCGCAATCACAGACTGAAAAAAATATCCTTCGACCTCATAACCGTACTGTTTTGCCCTGAGAATATACTTTTCCCTGTCCGCAGCAGTGGGATTCGTATTGTCCACCACAAAAGAATATCCCTTCCTCAGGCAGTCCTCCAGAAGCAGATTCTCTTTGTTTCTCGTGTGCAGTGTATCCAGATTAATATGCACATAATCATTTGCCCACCTCCGGCGATAAAAGGTGGACTTCCCGCTCGCCTGAATACCTGTCAATATAATCGCTTTTTTTCTGTTCGCTGTTTCCATCCGGCATATTCTCCCATCCCGTAATACAACTAAGGCAGAACACGTAACATGCTCCGCCAAAAAAATCGTTCCTTCCGTTTCCCGCAATTTCTACATTCCGCTCTGATTTTTCTGACAATTTTATTATACACAGCGTTTCTACAAATTGCAATAAACATGAATTTTGAATTAGTTGTATCGTGATAACCTGATATTTATTCCCTTTCCCGATGTTTTTTCCGCCATAGATAAAGCAATACCAGGCAGACAGCCGATATGGTCCCGGCGATAAAAGCGAACCGTGCAAGCCATGCCATCCTGTCCCCTGTCTGCGCACCGCCTGTGGCTCTGCCCTGACGGCCTCTGCCGGGCTTTGTCAAACCAAAGCCTTCCTCCTCTGTCAGCATATGTTCCGATATGTTCCCTGAAATGCCATCCCCGCAGGCTATATCCGGCTCGCTCAAACTGCTCGCATGGCCGAAGCTGTCCGCACTGCCGGAAGAGGCGGAACCTTCCGTCCCTCCGAAATCTCCATCGCTCCCTGAGCCGCCGGAACCTCCCGTATTACCGGAATCCTCCGTACTGCCGGAGCCGCCGGTATTCCCTGTTCCTCCTGAGCCGTCCGGTTTATTTGTATCATCCGCTTCATTCGTCAGTTCCAGCTTCCGCTCCGAACCTGCTAATCCCGCCGTGATCAAAAGCCCTCCGCCGCCTTGTGTTATGCCCTCGGGAAGCTCCGCCCACCCCGGCTCCCGGCACTGATCGGTAGATATACCGTAAAACTGTTTGCCGCAGGATCACAGTCGTCGATCTTAAGCGGCTCACCGTTTCCGATCTTTGTATACACCGGCTTCTGTCCCAGACTGCCGCTGTTTCCGGACAGATTCGCCTTATAAAACCGCAGCGTATCCTCATCAATCTGCAAACGCTTATCCAGCGTATCCACAAGAGCGGGCGTCTGCGGCAGGGAAAGGCCGAAAGGATTGATCAAAACTTCATACTCGATCCACTCATTTTTGTTGTCCGTTTTACTGCTCTTTAAAAGCCCGTGGTTGACAAATTTCTGTTCCACTCTATGGGAGACTTCCATAAAAATAACGCCGTCTGCTTTCCCTTTCATGCGGGCAGTATTTTCTATTTTGACATCCCCGTCACTGTTAAACCCAGCCTTCTCCGGATCAACCTTTGTGTCAAACATAACAAGTGTTTTTGTATTTACATCCCCCAGTTCAAAGGTCAGTTCCTGCCCC
>OFHA01002605.1_pt1 | contig 10311 bp, 6 predicted proteins | sample 1521891 | NCBI WGS metagenome assembly OFHA01 (sample SAMEA3504089, study PRJEB24116) | mouse gut metagenome | biome: mouse gut; feature: mouse-associated habitat; material: faeces | place: Denmark | collected 2011 | reverse complement strand
ACACTGCATATTTGAGCAAACAATTTTAACATTTTTCTTTCCTTTTTCTTCCATATAGCTACCGCACTGAGGACATTTTTTTTCTGAAGGTTTATTCCATGACATAAAATCACATTCTGGATGATGTTCACAGCCAAAATACTTTCTACCTTTTTTTGTTTTTTTAATCAGTATTTTACCTCCACATTTTGGACAGCTAACACCAGCATATTCATAATATGTTTTTGAATTATGACATTCTGGGAATCCAGGACAGGCAATAAATTTACCATAACGCCCATATTTAATTACCATATTTCTACCACATTTTTCACATATAATATCTGTTACTTCATCTTTGATATCTACTTTTTTGAGTTTTTCTATTGCGTCAAGTACTTCTTTTTCAAAAGGAGGATAAAATTCTCTTATAATTTGCTTCCATTCTCCTTTGCCTTCTTCCACCTCATCTAATTTATTTTCCATTTCTGCCGTAAAATGGATATCCACAATATCGGTAAAATACTGTTTCATAATATCATTTACCACTTCACCCAATTCTGTTGGGAAAAGGCTTTTCGCCTCTTTTGTGACATAATTTCTTGCTTGTATCACACCTAATGTAGAGGCATACGTACTGGGACGCCCTACCCCTATTTCTTCCAATGTTTTTACAAGTGATGCATCTGTAAATCTTGGTGGTGGTTGTGTAAAATGCTGTTGTGCATCAATCTCTTTTTGATACAATACTTGGTGTTTTACCATACTAACAATTTTTTCTGTTTCTTCTTTTTCTTTATAATCATACACTTTCAAAAATCCGTCAAATTTTAATACAGAGCCATTTGTTCTAAACTGATAGTCATGACATTTTATTTTAACAGACAATGTATTATAAATAGCTGGATTCATTTGACTCGCAACAAATCGCTTCCATATAAGTTGATACAATCTAAACTGGTCTTTTGTCAAAGATTCTTTTATATATTCTGGTGTATAATAGACATTTGTAGGTCTAATCGCCTCATGGGCATCCTGTGTTTTGCCTTTTGATTTATATACTATTCTTTCTGCGTTAACATACTCCTTGCCATATGTTTTATCAATAAATCCTACACACATTTCGTATGCTTCATCAGAAATACGAAAAGAATCCGTTCTAATATAAGACACCAGTCCGACGGTACCCTCTCCCTTTATGTCAATACCTTCATATAACTGTTGTGCTATCATCATTGTTTTTTGTGCTGTCATATTCAGGTGTTTACTTGCTTCCTGCTGTAATGTACTTGTTGTAAAAGGTGCAACTGGTTTTTTTATTCTTGTTCCTTCTTTTACATCTGTTACAACAAAATTTTTCCCCTCCATATTTTGCAATATTTCATCTGTTTGCTGTTTATTATGGAGTTCTATTTTTTCCCCTTCTGTACCATAAAATTTTGCCTGTATATCATTTTTATTTTCATCTGTCAAATTTGCTGTAATTGTCCAATATTCTTCTGGTATAAAACTATTGATTTCTTCTTCTCTATCACAAATAATTCTTAATGCAACAGACTGCACACGTCCTGCACTCAATCCTCTTTTTACTTTTTGCCAAAGCAAATCACTTATGGTATATCCTACCATTCTATCAAGCATTCTTCTTGCCTGTTGTGCATTTACTAAATCCATATCAATTTCTCTTGCTTCTGAAATAGACTTTTTTACTGCATTTTTTGTAATTTCATTAAATGTAATACGGCTAATGGGCTTTTCTTTTAAATTTAAAGCATGAAGTAAATGCCAGCTAATTGCTTCGCCCTCTCTGTCGGGGTCAGTTGCAAGATATACTTTATCTGCTGATTTTGCTTCCTTTCTTAATTTGCTTAATAGCTCCCCTTTTCCCCTTATTGTAATATATCTTGGCTCGTAATCATTTTCCATATCAATACCAAGCTGACTTTTAGGTAAATCTCTTACATGACCCATAGATGCCTCAATTTTATAGGTATTACCCAAAAATTTTTTAATTGTTTTTGCTTTTGCAGGCGATTCCACAATCACAAGATGTTTTTTGTATGCCTTTGCCTTTTTGGGTTTTTCCTTTTGTTTTTTCTCTGCCATAAATCACACCTCTTACTATTCTCTAATATAGCCTGTTTGAGGCAATTTTTTAATTTTTCCCATAATTTCTAATAATGTCAAAGAATATTGTACTTCTTGTATTTCTCTCTTTAGTATTCTGCTAATGGTTTCTGCATTAATAGCCTCTTGCCCAATACAATTATAGACTTCTTGTTCTTCTTTTGCTATATTATTCGACATATTTTGTTTTAATATTTGTTTTTCTGTTTTACTGTATGCTATACCCAATGCTTGTAATATATCATCAGTTCCTGTAATAATAGGACAGCCTTGTTTGATTAAGGCATTTGTGCCTTCACTAAATTTACTTGTAATATTTCCAGGCACAACAAAAACCTCTCTGCCATTTTCCAGAGCTTGGTCTGCTGTAATAAATGTTCCACTTTTTTTACCTGCCTCTACCACAACAGTAATAGAAGATAAACCACTTATAATACGATTTCTTTTTACAAAATTTTTAGGATAAGGCTTTGAACCTGGAGGATATTCTGACACAACACAGCCATTTTGTATAATACGCTCCATCAATGCTTTATGTTCCACAGGGTAACAAATATCTACTCCTGTACCCAATACAGCAATGGTTTGTCCTCCACCATCTAATGCTCCTTTATGTGCCATACCATCAATACCTGTCGCCATACCGCTTACTATAACAATATTTGTTTGTGCTAATTCTTGTGCAAATTTATGGGTAACATAGGAACCATAACTAGAACATTTTCTTGCTCCTACCATACTAACTTTTTGTATATTCTCATCAGGGAGAAATCCTTTTACATACAATCCAATAGGTGGGTCAAAAATTTGTTTTAATAAATTTGGATATCGTTCGTTTTTGATAGAAACATATTGAATGTCTTTTTGTTCCAGTTCATCTATCCAATTTTGTAGTTGTTCCTCATTTTTCGCTTTTTGTATAGATTGACTGCATTGCATGCCAACTCCTTTTACTTTTTGTATTTCATATTCAGATGCATTCCATATTGCTTCTGCTGTCCCAAAATAATTTAACAAAGCATTTACTTTATGAATCCCTACATTTGTGACACGTGAAAGCCACATCATATAATACTCTTCCATACTATCTTCCCCTCTCTCATCATGCTTCATAATGAAATCTATCCTATCATAAATCCTTTTTCAAATAAATTCAATATAAATTTTTTAAAAATTGTATTTTTTGATATTTTCTTATAAAGCGATTCATATTTTTTTATATAAATTATTGTTTTTTCTAATAGTAAAAGACTGTTTTTTTAACAGTCTTTAGTTTGTCAGTAAATTTTTTTATGGATTTCGTTTAAGCCTGCAAACTTTTATAGAAAACTTTGTTTTTTTAATAGTAAACAATAAATTATATTGTAATTTCTCTCCATACAAAACTATCTACAATATTTTTTGCTACTTTTTCTACATTTTCCATATCCTGCTCTCCAAAATCTGTTATTTGTACCAATATATGTGCCTTCTCTCCTGCAATATAATATTGTACTGTTCTAACAGGCGTATCACTTTGTTTATCATTTACTTCAACACGAAATACAGAATAACCATTTTGAGATATAAATGATTCTGAAATCAAATTTTGATACAATTCTTGTTTTAATTCCAATTTTAATTGATACAATATTGCAGATGTTAACACGTTATATTCTTCTTTTTTATATTGATTTTGACGATATTCTACAAAAATATTTGTTGTTTTATTTGTGATTTCCTCTCCCTTTTTGCAATAATAAGCACTTTGTTCATTGGAGTTATCTTCTACTAAAACCCAATCCTCATATACATCATATGTTCCAAACATTTTTTGTTGTTCAAATACAGTTGGTTGTGTCTGTTGTTCTTGTTGTTCTGTTTGTTGTGTTTGTTGTTCTTGTTGTTGTGTTTGTTGTTGTGTGGATTGTTCTTTTGTGTAAGAACAGCCCCCTATTAAAAATAATGATATAATACAATGTAATAAAATTAAAAATTTTTTCATATATTGCCTCCTACATTTGTATATTTCTCATTGTCATATCATATCACATTCTGTTAAAAAGTACCATACATATACATTATTTTTGTTGAAAAATTACAAAATTACTGTTATCATGAAAAGAGTAGTAAATAAAAAGGGGGAAAATTATGCTTTCTAAAATGATAAGTAGTGGTATATTAGGTATTGAGGGCTATATGATAGATGTGGAGGTAGATTTAAGCGATGCTATGCCCAGTTTTGATTTAGTAGGGCTACCTGATTCTGCTGTAAAAGAATCTAGAGAACGTGTCAAAACAGCTATAAATAATTCTGATTTTGTATTTCCCAAAAAAAGAATTACAGTCAATTTGGCACCTGCTCACATGAAAAAAGAAGGAGCAGCTTTTGATTTACCCATTGCATTGGGTATATTGTGTTGCATGGGACTTTTTGACGCAACTGCAAGCAAAAATATATTGATATTAGGGGAATTATCTTTAGATGGTTCTGTACGTTCTGTAAATGGTGTATTGCCTATGGTGTATCATGCAAAACAACATGGTATACACTATTGTATTGTTCCAGCCGAAAATGCAGAGGAAGCGGCACTTGTAAAAGGTATGACAGTATACCCTGTTTGCCATTTAAAACAAGCACTTTCATTTTTACAGGGCAACAACCATATTACTCCTTTTACTGTGGATTTTGATACACTTTTTTCAAAGCAAACAGAACAAAATACTTTGTTAGATTTTTCTGACGTGAAAGGACAGCAAAATGCCAAAAGAGCATTAGAAATTTCTGCAAGTGGTATGCACAATATATTGTTAATAGGACCACCAGGAACAGGCAAAACAATGCTTGCAAAAAGAGTTCCTACAATATTGCCTGATTTGACATTTGAAGAAAGCATTGAAATTACAAAAATATATAGTGTTGTGGGATTGCTTGCGTCTAAAAATACATTGATTAGAGAAAGACCTTTTCGCTCTCCTCATCATACCATATCCTCATCTGCATTGACAGGTGGCGGAAGAATACCACACCCTGGTGAAATATCATTAGCGCATAATGGTGTGTTGTTTTTAGATGAATTACCCGAATTTCAAAGAAGTGCATTGGAAATTATGAGGCAACCTTTAGAAGACCGTAAAGTAACTATTGCCCGTGTAAGCGGAACATTAACTTATCCTGCTAATTTTATGCTAGTTGCTGCAATGAATCCCTGCCCCTGTGGCTATTTGGGAGATGCCAACCGTTGCCACTGTTCTTTGCATGAAATTACAAAATATCATAATAAAATTAGTGGTCCTTTACTTGACCGCATTGATTTGATGGTAGAACTGCCTGCGCTTTCTTATGAATCATTAGAAAGTTCTTCTCATTCAGATAGTTCCAGTGAAATCAAAAAAAGAGTATTACAAGCGCAACAAATACAATTAGAAAGATATCAATATGAGGATTTCTTTTTTAATTCTCAATTAGGTGCGGCACAAATAGAACATTATTGTATTTTGGGGCAAAAAGAAAAGGAATTGTTGCAATCTGCATTTACACATATGGATTTAAGTGCTAGGGCATATCATAAAATATTAAAAATAGCACGTACTGTCGCAGATTTAGAAGGCTGTAAGAATATCAATACAAAACATATTGCTGAAGTGATACAGTATAGGAGTTTGGATAGAAAATATAAAATGTAACAGACATAATTGTGTTTGGAATTGTTACGAAATTTTTTATAATTGCAAACTATAATTGCAAACTATAATTGCAAACGTGATTTTATTATTTCATTAAAACAAAAAGGCGATATGTAGCAACATATCGCCTTTACTTATTTCAAATCATATTATTTTTAATATACTTCGTTTTCATCATAATAATTTACTTCACTTAAATCCTTCAATTTAAACTGACCAACCATTTGTTTCATCATTTGTGCCTGTCCAGAGAGTTCTTCACTAGCTGCGGCACTTTGTTCTGCTGTTGCACTGTTTGTTTGTACAACGCTTGCAATTTGGTCCATACCTGTTGTAACCTGTGATATAGAGTCAGCCTGTTCTACTGTAGCCTCTGTAATTTTTCCAACTAATCCCACTACTTCATTTACAGCATTTACAGCTTCTGAAAGATATTGTGCAGTAGTATCTGCAATTTTTGTTCCTTTATTTACCAAACTGATAGAACGTTCAATCAATGCTGCTGTATTTTTACTTGCCTCTGCACTTTTAGATGCAAGATTTCTAACTTCATCTGCAACAACAGCAAACCCTTTTCCTGCTGTTCCTGCACGTGCTGCCTCTACTGCTGCATTTAAAGCTAAAATATTTGTCTGGAAAGCAATATCTTCTATTGTTTTAATAATTTTACCAATTTCACTGGAACTTTGGCTAATTTCATGTATAGAATCAATCATTTGTTCCATTTGCTGATTGCTTTCTACCATTTGTGTGCCTGCAACTTCTGCTTTTTCGCTTGCAGATTTTGCATTATTTGCAGTATCCTGCACCTGGAAAGAAATATTGTTTATTGTTGCTGCTAATTCTTGCACAGCACTAGCTTGTTCTGTAGAACCTTGTGAAAGTGCCTGCGCACCAGCAGAAACCTGTTCACTTCCCGCAGAAACTTGGTCAGCAGAGGTATTAATTTGACTCAATGCAACACTTAATTTTCTATGTAATTTTCTTACAGAAAGCAATATATTTTCAAAATCGCCTATATAGTTTTGTTCTGCTCTTGTTTTTACATTAAAATTTCCTTCTCCCATTTCTCCTAAAAGAAAATCAATATCTTCTACAATAGTAGATAAATTTGCAGTCATTCCCATAAATGAATTTGTCAGTATACCAATTTCATCATTTGATGTTACTTCTGGAAGTTCTGCATTTAAATGTCCATGTGCAATATTTTGTGCTGCAGTAACAATGCCCTGCATTGGACGAAGTATACGTCTTAACAGTGCAATAATTGTCAATATAATTACAACTAAAGCAATTATAGATAATATTACCATAACCCAAGCAGTTATTTGCACAGATGCATTTACATCAGTAGAACTAATTGCTGTTAATGACCACCATGTTTCTGAACCAGCTTGTATTGGTGTATAAAAACGACTTACTTTTCTACCATCTTCTCTTGTTGCCACCAAATTAAATGCCTGCCCTTTTTGCATATTATCAATAATACTTTGATATTCTTGTGGGTCTGGTGTAAAGTCAGAAACTTTTCTACCAATATCGTTTCTTGTTTCGCTATCATATACTACTGTTTCTTTATTATCATATATTGTACAATACATACTAGGATAACTTTCATTTGTTGTTTGAATCTGGTCAAATTTTGAAATATCAATATCTGCCATAACTACACCAATGACTTCATTGTTTAATATAATTGGGCTTGCATATGTAATCAATGTTTCTCCCTCATATTCATAAGGGTCTGTTACAACTGCTGATTTTGCAGTAACAGCATCTTTATAATATGCTTCTTGTGAATAGCTCTCATATTCTGCAAAAGGTGTGACATTTGCTTCTGCTGTTTTTTTGTTAATATAAAATGAATAGCTTTTCATATCCTGTTGGAATGCATAAGGCTCAAACATAACACCCACACCAGTAATATCTTCATTTGTTAATGCAGTATTACGAGCTGTTTCACGCAAATATGTTTCTATGTCATAATTCATAGGTGTTAATATTGTACCAGTATAAATTGCACTCATAGACAGCGCAATTGCAGCAGGGTCTGTGGGTATGGTACTTTGCACAATATCAGATGCATATGTTTCATTTGTTCTTTCTATATAATTTTTTATGTCTGTTGCAACTGTTTGTGCTTCATTAAATGTTTGCTGAATCTGTGTAGCATTTAATTCAGATATTGCAGTTAATTCTCCGCCAATAGATGAGGAAATGGCACGTTTTGACATAGAAACAGTACATATAATTAATATCGAAAATACAACTGTTAATATTCCCCCTATAGTGACTGCAAGTTTAGATGAAAGTTTTAATTTTTTTAACATCTTATATTTCTCCTCCTAATTCTATCAACAATATACAAAATATTTTCAATAATAAAGTGTCTATTTCAAAGCATTATAAATAAATTATCTATTATCATTTTAAATCGCAATAAAAACATGAAATCAATTTATAATTTATGATGTACAGACTTTCCCCCTAAAAAATTTACAAAAATATTTATATTTTAGTAGTTTTTTATAGACTTTTACTATTTAGAACTGTATTGCTGATAATTATATTATTGAAAATAAAACTTTATTATACTGTTTTCATTATACAACTATGCACAGAATTAATCAATAAAGTAAATATGAAAATAAATAAAAAGTAAATTTTACCAAAAAATATAAAAAATAAAAAAATAAAGGGAAACTTTTTTTCATTTGTAAAAAGTTTCCCTTAAAAATATGCTATTATTGTATAGTATTGTCATTTTTATAGTCGCCATTTTAAAAATTTCTTTTCAAGCAGTACAATCAACTGATACATAATTGCAGCCATAATTGCAAGCAATATAACAGAAAGCATTACCCAATCCAGTTTAAATATTTGAGAACCATATACAATTAAATAGCCTAATCCATATTGTGCCACTAAAAATTCTCCTACTATAACACCTACAAAAGAAAGTCCGACATTTATTTTTAATGCACTGATAATAGTAGGAACACTTGCGGGTAATATCACTTTTGTTAAAACCTGTTTTTTTGTACCACCGAATGTTTGTATCAATTTTATTTTATCGCTGTCAATATGCAGAAAACCATTTAATACTGTCATAATGGTAACAACAATGGACGTCATAAGCGCAGTGGCAATAATAGAAGTCATATTATTGCCCAGCCATACAATAATAATGGGTGCTAATGCGGTTTTGGGTAGAGAATTCAATACCACTAAATAAGGCTCTGTTACATCTGATATAAAATCATTCCACCAAAGTAATATAGCAATTAGTGTACCAAATATTGTACCCAATAAAAAACCTAATACTGTTTCATATAATGTAACACCAATATGTTTAAAAAGTATACCACTTGTAGCCATATCTGTCATAGCGCTTATCATTCTGCTAGGTTGGCTAAATAAAAATGGGTCTATTATATTTTGTTGTGCAGCAATTTCCCATATCACAAAAAAAACAATCAATATCAACACTTGTGTACTTCTTACAAGGCATTTCCTTTTTTTCATTTTTTTTAAATAGTCTAATTGCTTTTGTGAAATGCATTCTTTATGATACATGAACGTCCAACTCCTTCCATATTTTATTGAAATAGTCTTTAAACTCAGGTGCTTCTCTTGCTTTCATAGGTGTTCTTTCTTCTAATGTCAAATCAATATTGTGTATGGATTTTAATGTAGCAGGACGGTGAGAAAGTACAATCACTCTGTCAGAAAGGCTGATAGCCTCCGAAATATCATGAGAAACTAATATTGCTGTTTTTTTCTCTTTTCTGATAATTGTACCAATTTCATCAGAAACATAAAGCCTTGTTTGATAATCCAGTGCAGAAAAAGGCTCATCTAGTAAAAGCACATCAGGCTGTATGGCAAGTGTGCGTATGAGTGCCACTCTTTGCCTCATACCTCCCGAAAGCTGTGAAGGCATATGATATTTAAAATCACCTAATCCGTAAAGTTCTAATAATTCATCTACTCTTTTTATATTTTCGGTTGTGAGTTTATTTTGAATTTCAAGCCCTAAACAAGCATTGCTGTGAATATTGCGCCATTCTAATAAATAATCTTTTTGTAACATATAGCCTATATTTGTTTTGGAATGAATGTAAAAACTCCCCTCAGAGGGCTTTATCAATCCGGCAAGCATGGACAATATAGAAGATTTCCCGCAACCGCTTGGACCTACAATACATACAAATTCTCCCTGTTCCACAGAAAAACTTAAATCAGAAACGGCTTTTGTTTCGCCAGATATGCTATGATAATGAATGCTGATATTTTTTAATTCTACCATAGAAGACATTATTGTATACCTCCCTTTTTCCATTTAATCTATTATATTGTATGAAAGGACAAAAGGTGCTTTTCTATATAAAAAAAGAGAAGTGATTGAATGAGAGCGTTGCTTTCTAAATAATGACATAATTGTGTTCACAAAAGTTAAAGTTCTTTGTCAAACTTTCTTTCAAGAAAGTTTGTAGGTGTGGGCAACGCCCACAAAAATAAAATATATTCTTTTTATCA
>OFHA01002602.1_pt1 | contig 10323 bp, 8 predicted proteins | sample 1521891 | NCBI WGS metagenome assembly OFHA01 (sample SAMEA3504089, study PRJEB24116) | mouse gut metagenome | biome: mouse gut; feature: mouse-associated habitat; material: faeces | place: Denmark | collected 2011 | reverse complement strand
GATGCGGCGATGGAAGTGCGGCAGGTCCAGAGCGGCAGAGTGATGCGGCTCTCCCAGCCTCAGCAGATCATGGCGGATGAGCGGAAAATCCTTACGGAAGCCTACGCCGGGGATATCATAGGTGTCTTTGATCCGGGCATTTTTTCCATCGGCGATACGCTCTGTATGCCGAAGGAGAATTTTCAGTATGAGGGCATTCCGACATTCGCGCCGGAGCATTTTGCCAGAGTGCGCCAGATGGATACGATGAAGCGGAAGCAGTTTATCAAGGGCATCAGCCAGATTGCCCAGGAGGGCGCCATTCAGGTATTCCAGGAGTTAGCCGGCGGTATGGAGGAGATTATCGTGGGCGTTGTGGGCGTTTTACAGTTTGAGGTGCTGAAATACCGGCTGGAAAATGAGTACCGGGTGGACATTGCCTTAGAACAGCTTCCGTATGAGTATATCCGTTGGATCGAAAATAAGAATGAGATAGATGTGACGAGGCTTCAGGGCACTTCGGATATGAAGAAGATCCAGGATCTGAAAGGAAATCCGCTGTTATTGTTTATCAATGAGTGGAGTATCCGTATGACATGCGAGCGGAATAAGGATCTGAGACTCTCCGAGTTCGGAAGAAATTAGAAAAGAGCCGGCATGGGAGCAAAACAGGTGCCGGATATTGTAAAAGAAAGGCTGTATTATTAATAACATGCGATATTGTATTCATGGAAAGAAGGCAGGACAAAGGATAAAGAGGCGGTTTGCTGCGGCAATGATGGTATTTTTGCTGTGTGTGCCGTGCCTTTCGGGCTGTGGCAGTATCACGGATTTTTCGGACAATCAAAGGGAGCCGGACAGAGAGGAGCTGCCGGAGGATACCGCGGAGAGTGAGGCGGCGAAGGGCGGCGATGCGGAGGCGCTCTCGGAAGAGGCAGTTCCCGCAAAGGGCAGCGCCGGCCAGGAATATCTTGATATCGAAGAAAACAAGGTGGAGGAAGGCAGCGGCAGTATCTCGAAGGAGGAACTGGAAAAAAAGCGGGAGGAGATCGGGCTTTCTCAGGCCGGGATTATCGGGCTGCAGGAGTCTCAGAGCGGCAACTATTATTTTGAGCAGCTCGGGAGCGAGGAAAAGATTCTTTATGTGGAGTGCTATCAGATTTTGGTTATGCTGGCCGGCGATACCCTGTTGTCCACCACCGATGCGGCGCTTCTGCCAAGGGTGTATCAGTGCGTGATCAATGACCATCCGGAACTTTTTTATTTAAACGGCTATACCTATACCCAGTATACCAGATTGGAGGAGGTACAGTATATTACCTTTTCCGGCAGGTATATCTATGATGAACGGGAAGTGGCAAGGCGGCAGGATGCCATCGATGCGGCGGTGGAGGAAAAGATCGGAAACCTTACGAGCAGCAGCGATTATGAAACGGTAAGACAGATTTATGAGGACCTGATTCTTTCCACCGATTACAGTATGGAGTCGCCGGACAATCAAAATATCTGTTCCGTTTTTCTGGACAAAAAATCGGTCTGCAACGGGTATGCCAAGGCGCTGCAGTATATGCTGAATTATATGGGCATTCCCTGTATTATTGTAAACGGCAGCGCGGGCGGCGGAGCCCATGCCTGGAATATTGTGCAGATAGACGGGGCATATTATCATATAGACGCAACCTGGGGCGATCCTTCCTATTATTCGTCGGCACAGGAGGAAAAGGACGGAGCGCCGGATATCGACTACGGTTATCTCTGCGTGACCACGGCGGAGATCAGCAAAAATCACGCCATCGATACATCTTTTGCGGTGCCGGAGTGCTTTGCTCTCAATGCCAACTATTTTGTCAGGGAAGGGCTGTATGTGCAGGGATATGAGGAAGAAAAGATCAGGGAGATCTTCGAGGCGGCAAAGGAGCGGGGGGAGCGTGTTGTGGCGCTCAAAGCCTCCGGCAGCCAGGCATATCAGGAGGTTTATGAAAATCTGATCAACAAGCAGAAAATTTTTGATTATTTCGGGACATATCAGGATGATGGAGAGTATAAGATTGCCTATTCGGGGAATGAAGATATGTATACGCTCAGTTTTTGGGAGTGAATGTTGCCGCTATCCGGGACGGCGTCGGCGTAAATAAATATGCTTTGCAAAACAGGAGTTTTTTGGTATACTGATGCGAAGGGGAGATTTTCGCGCCGGGGATTGTGTTGTGTTCCGGATGCGGAAAATTGAGGCGTAAATAAGTTTCAGGAAATAAATAAAACAGGAGAAGAGAATATGAGTAAAGAGATGGAGAGACAAAGTCTGGAATTGAGGGAAGATGACAGTATGGGTTCCGTGAAGATTGCGGACGATGTGGTGGCTATGATCGCGGCGCTTGCGGCTACCGAGGTGGAGGGGGTTTCTTCCATGGTCGGTAATATTACCCATGAACTGATGAACAGGATAGGATATAAAAATATTGCCCGGGGCGTGAAGGTGGAGGTCTATAATAAGAAAGTCAAAGTGGATATTTCGGTGCATATTGAGTACGGGTATAATATTCCGACCACCGGGCGCAATATCCAGTCCAGGGTACAGAGCGCGATTGAGAGCATGACAGGGCTGGAAGTGACGGATGTAAATATCAGGATTGCCGGTGTAAACATGGCAAGGAGCACGAAGTAGGGCGGCAGATGGGAAAAGCCGCGCAGAAAACGAACAAAAGAAATAGCCGGGGGCATTATGAGCAGACGGGAAATAAGGGAACGCATCTTTAAGCTGCTGTTCCGTGTGGAATTTTATGAGACAGGTGAAATGGAGGAACAGAAGGAACTGTTTTTCGAGGATGCTGAGGATTTTCCGGAGCAGGCCGGGGAAAAGGACAAGCAGGAGATCACCGGGAAGTTTGATGCGATCGTAGGAAAGCTTTCCGAGATCGATAAGATGATCGATGAGAAGGCGACGGGGTGGAGCACGAAACGTATGGGGAAGGTGGACCTTACGATCATACGCCTTGCGGTATATGAGATTTGTTTTGACGGGCAGGTACCCACCGGAGTGGCGATCAACGAGGCTGTGGAACTTGCGAAAAGTTACGGGCAGGACGGCTCGGCGGCCTTTGTAAACGGGGTTCTGGCAAAATTTGCAAAAACAGGGGAGACTGCAGAGGAATCTGCGGTACTGGAAACAGCAGATGAGCCGTAAGTGCACAAGACGATATACGGACGGTAAGCGGCCGCATATCGTCTTCGGAAAAGGTGTACTGTAGGGGAATCTGCGGTACTGGAATAGAGGTATATTGTTGTTATGGCGCAGAATGTTTATACCGTCGCCCAGGTAAACTCTTATATTAAAAATATGTTTACTCAGGACTATATGCTGCAGTCCATTTCCGTAAAAGGCGAGGTCAGTAACTGTAAATATCATACATCAGGACATATTTATTTTACCCTGAAAGACTTATCCGGGACGATTGCCTGCGTGATGTTTGCCGGCAGTCGTTCCGGTCTTGCGTTTCGGCTGGCGGAGGGACAGCAGGTCGTGGTCACAGGCAGGATCGATGTCTATGAGCGGGACGGAAAGTACCAGCTTTACGCACAGAAGATCACAAGGCAGGGGATCGGGGATCTCTATGTCAGGTATGAGCAGTTAAAGAGAGAGCTTGAAGAGCGCGGCATGTTCGCGGCGGAATATAAACGCAGCATTCCGAAGTATATCAAAACCCTCGGGGTGGTGACCGCCCAGACCGGCGCGGCAGTGCGGGATATTATCAATATCGCGCATCGCAGGAACCCCTATGTACAAATTATTCTGTATCCTGCCATCGTACAGGGGGAGGCGGCGGTTCCGAGTATCATAAACGGCCTGAACGCGTTGGAGGCGCTTGGTGTGGACGTGATTATCGCGGGGCGCGGCGGCGGTTCCATCGAGGATCTGTGGGCATTTAACGAGGAGAGCGTGGCGGAAGCCATCTTTGAATGCAAAGTTCCGGTGATCTCCGCGGTGGGACATGAGACGGATACGACGATCGCGGATTTTGTGGCGGATTTAAGGGCGCCTACTCCCTCTGCGGCGGCTGAACTGGCAGTCTATGATATCAGGGAATTGTCGGAACGGTTGTATGGCTTACGGGAGATGCTCCGCCGGGGGATGGATGGGAAACTCAGGGAGGCGTCCATGCAGCTTCAGAACAGGAAGACAAGGCTGCGCTACTTAAGTCCCCTTTCTCAGATACGGGAAAAACGGAATTTTGCCATGAAGCTGGAAGAGGCGCTGCAGGATGCGATGGAGCGGAAGATAACGGAAAAGAGACAGGAGATGCTTCTGTATGTTGAGCGGATGAAGGGACTCTCTCCCCTTGAAAAATTAAGACAGGGTTATTCATATGTTGCTTCGGAGCAGGGAAAGACACTGGTTTCCGTGGAGCAGGTGAAGTCGGGAGAGCGGCTGAAAATCTATGTGACGGATGGCTTTGTGGAAGCGGAAACGATCAGAGCGGAGAAATTGAAGTACTGAACGCCGAAAGCGTGACGGCGGGACCGGAAAAAACGGTAAAAAATTAAAAATACCGAAAAACAGCAAAAAACAGTAATAGCGGAGGCAATTATTGTAAAAGCTATCATCATAAAGAGACAGGGAAAGTCAGGATCAAAGGAGAAAAGGAGCCGGGAGTATGGAAGAGACGAAAAAAGAGATCAGCCTGGAGGAATCATTTGAAAAACTGGATGAGATGCTGAATGAACTGGAATCTCCTGACATTTCCTTAGAGGAATCTTTCAGGGTATACCAGGAAGGGATGAAACTCTTAAGACAGTGCAACGAAACCATAGACAGAGTGGAAAAGAGTGTGCTGAAACTAAATGAAAACGGTGAGCTGGAGGAGTTTTAATCAGCAGAAACTCTGCAAGCGCATAACTCGATTTCCAAATGCAAGGCAGTTGGAAATTGAGTTCGGGATAAGATGTGCTGGAAGAGGTTCTGCGGAACCGGAATAAAAAACAGCAGATACCCGTGAGGGTGTCTGCGGAACTGGAATATAATATGTTATTTAATTCGTATATATTTATATTTTTGTTTCTGCCGCTTGTACTGGCAGGCTATTATTTCTTAAACAGCATAAAAAAGTATACCGCCGCACAGGTTCTTGTGATCGGCATGTCCTGTTGGTTTTATGCTTATTTTAATCTTTCCTATCTGCTGCTTCTCGGGGTGAGCGTTGCGGTGAACTATTTTTTTCATTGCAGGATATGCGGGGAGAGAAAAAGAGGCTGCCTCATCGCAGGAGTCAGTTTTAATTTGCTGCTGCTATGCTATTTTAAATATTTTGACTTCTTTACGGAAAATATCAACGCGGTTTTCGGCACTTCTTTTCTGCTCAGGAATATCATGCTGCCGCTGGGCATCAGTTTTTTTACCTTCCAGCAGATATCCTTTCTGGCAGATACCTATAAGCAGGAGGCGGCAAAGTGCGGGCTCATCGAGTATACGCTGTTTGTCGTATTTTTTCCCCAACTGATCGCAGGTCCCATTGTGACGCACGGGGAGATGATGGAACAGTTTCGCGCGCCGGAGAGAAAAAGGCCGGATGCAGACTTGTTTGCAAAGGGAATCCTGCTCTTTACGATGGGGCTGGCGAAAAAAGTTCTCCTGGCGGATCTGCTGGGAGGGGCGGTGGACTGGGGATTTGGCGCCATAGAGGTACTGGATTCCACGAACGCGATCATTATTTCCGTGCTGTATACGTTTCAGCTTTATTTTGATTTTTCGGGTTATTGCGATATGGCTAAGGGGATCGGCCATATGCTGCATATCGAACTGCCCGTCAATTTCAATTCGCCTTATCAGTCGGCGGGAATCATCGAATTCTGGAAGAGATGGCATATCACTCTGGGGCGCTTTTTTACAAAATATGTCTATATTCCTCTGGGCGGGAACCGGCACGGAAAGTTTAAGACCTGCCGAAACAGTTTTATCGTGTTTTTCTTAAGCGGGCTCTGGCATGGGGCAAGCTGGACTTTCGTGCTCTGGGGTGTGATGCATGGGATCGGCTATATCATAGATTATCTGGGGAGGCCTTTCCTGAAAAAGCTCCCCCGTCCGGTGATGGTATTTCTGACCTTCTGTTTTGTGGATCTGGCGTTTGTGGCGTTCAGATCGCCCGACCTTGGCACGATGTGTGATATGTACAGACAGATTTTCACAGGAGGATTTGGGCTTCCGATGGCGGAGATCGCGGTATTTTTTAAGGGAAGTGCATGGGATTATCTGTTTCAGGTGGTGCCCTGCGGCTCGGTATTTCTTGTAAATTATCTGCCCTATGCGCTGTTTTTGTGCCTGGCGTTCTATCTGGCGTTTATCGGGAAAAATGCGGTGGAGAGAGCGGAGAGGAGCCGGTTCGGCACGTTGAGAGGATTGTGCACGGCAGTATTATTTTTATACTGTGTGATTTCTCTGGCAGGGGTGAGCTCCTTCCTGTATTTCAATTTTTAGAGGAAATCATTCTTTGTATCTATCCGCTTGCTATGCGGTATTACAGTTTGTAAAAGGAACGTAAATTATGAAGAACAGTAAAAAGAAATGGCTGGCGGTTTTCGGAGCGGTATGCGGCATCTGTCTTGGGGCGATGGCGGCGCTTGTCATTTATGTAGATCCGTTTTTTCAGTATCATAAGCCTCTGCCGGATTTCCCGTATGTGCTGGATAACCAGCTTACACAGAATCCCGGCATTGCGAAAAATATGGACTATGACAGCATTATCCTTGGCTCTTCCATGGTGGTGCAGTTTAATACCCTGTGGTTTGAGGATATTCTGGGGCTTCAGACAATGAAGCTGCCATATAATGCGGCCCATGCCAAAGATCAGGACCGGATCATGAGCGTTGTTGAGGAGCACCATGAAATGCCAAAGGCGGTGTTTTTGGGGATTGATCTGCTGCCTTACACAAACGGAACGGATGTGGAGGCGTATCCTGTTCCTGAATTATATTATGACAATCATATTTATAATGATGTGGAATACTGGTGGAACAAGGATGTGCTGCTTGACTATATCATAGCGCCCTATGTGGGGAAAGATGAGGCGGATGATTTTCATATTATTTATGGAAAGAATTATTACGGGGAATACTATAATAAGGAATATGTTCTAAGCAATTATGTGCCGGAGGAGAAGGCAGAGGAGACTGTGCCGGAGGACGCCTATGTGGAGGCGGCGTTATCAAACATGGAGGAGCATATTCTGCCTCATATCAGAAATAATCCGGATACGGAGTTTTTTGTGTTTTTTCCGCCCTACAGTATCTTGTTCTGGTATGACTGCCTGCAGAATAATGAGGTGGATGCGCGACTTAAGGAATATGAAGTGATTATGCAGTCTTTGTTTCCCTGTGATAATGTGCGGGTGTTTTTCTTTCAGAATGATCCGGAACTGATCTGCAACCTGGACCGGTATACGGATTATACCCACTATGACAGGGAAGTAAACCTCTATATGGTGGAATGCTTTGCCAGCGGGGAAATGGAAGTGACGGCGGAGACTTATCAGAAGGAACTGGATGAATTGAGGGATGTAGTCAACCGGTTTGATTTCAGTATCTGGGGGTTGTGAGCGCCTGCCGGGAGAGAGAAAGGTAGTCTGAGCGGCATTGGCAATGCATACTGTATGGGGAAGAGGTTTTGGTATGAAGGTGGATCTAAGGCTTTCGGCGGGGATTTTTCCGGAGAAGGACCGGCTTTCAAAAAACGGCAGGGATACAGACGGCACATCGTTACAAGGGGGGACAGCAACAGTGGAATATATCGTGAGCGCTGAGGAAATGCAGCGGGCTGATGAAAATACAATAAATTATTTCGGTATGCCGCAGCTTGTTTTGATGGAGCGGGCGGCGCTTACGGCGAAGGAACTGATGGAACGAAGATGGCAGGGCATATTGGGGGAAGGTGCCCGGGTTTTAATCGCCTGCGGAAACGGCAATAACGGCGGGGACGGCGCGGCGCTGGCACGGCTTCTTTTTCTGGCGGGCTGTGATGTGACGGTGCTTGTCAGCGGAGAGCCGGAAAAATATTCTTCGGCACTGCGAAAACAGATGGAAATACTGGAGAGGTACTGCGAGGATAAAAGATCAAAGAGCCGGGATGATGCATCGAATATAACGATGATTACGGATGACGATTGGAAGCAGGAAAGAGAGAGGGAGCGTATACGGAAAGCGGAGCGGAAAACAGGGGCGGAAAAAGACGGCTGCCTCAGGGGATATGATCTGGTGGTGGATGCCCTGTTTGGGATCGGTTTATCCCGGCCGATCAGCGGGATATATCGGGAGAAGATAGAATGGCTGAACAGGCTCGGCGGAAAGAAGGCGGCGCTTGATATTCCTTCCGGTATCTCAGCCCGGGATGGCAGTGTCCTTGGAAGTGCCTTTCGGGCGGACCTTACGGTGACGTTTGGTTTTGGGAAAAGGGGGATGCTGCTTTATCCGGGCAGGGATATCTGCGGTGAGACGATCGTTGCGGACATCGGTATTACAAGGGAGAGTTTTCTTGGAACCTGCCCTGCCGGGGTGACGATCAGCAGAGCGCGCAGTGCAAAGAAGAGGATTAAAGACAGTATATATCTTGGAACTATCATAAAACGCAGTCAGAACAGCCATAAAGGGACCTACGGAAAAGTCCTTCTATTTGCGGGAAGCGCCGGTGCGCCGGGGGCGGCATTGCTGGCGGGGGAGGCGGTTTTGAGAAGCGGCGCGGGTATGCTGCAGATGGTTTCCCCGGCGGAAAACCGTGAACTGGTGATATCCGGGCTGCCGGAGGCGATGTATCAGGCGCTTAATGAAGAGACGGACTGGGAAAAACTGCTGGGATGGTGTGACGCGGTGGTTGCCGGTCCCGGTATTGGCCGGTGTGATCTCGCAGAGAGAAGTCTGGAGAAAATACTGACAGTTATGTCAGAAACCGGAGCCCGCAAACCCATTGTTCTGGATGCGGACGGACTGAATCTTCTGGCCTTTTCAGAACGGCTTTCCGAACTTGTAAAAGGGTATGCCGGGCAGGGCGGCATTGTGATGATGACGCCTCATATGGCGGAGTTTGCAAGGCTTCTGCGCTGCAGTGTGCAGGATCTGCAAAAAGAAAGGATGGAAAGGCTGGAGGAGTACTGCCGTAAGATGGGGGCGATTCTGGTCAGTAAGGATGCGGCCACCGTGGTCGGCTATGTGGGAGATTGCCAAAACTTCCGGTATTATATCAACCAGACCGGAAACAGCGGGTTCCGGCGATGTGCTATCCGGGATTATGGGCGCGCTGGCGGCATTTACGGCGGTGAGCCTTCGTGAACACGGAGAGGAAGCGGACAAGGGGGCGGCATATTTTCAGGCGGCGTACCATGCCGTATATCTGCATGGGCTGGCGGGAGATGCGGCGGCGGAAAAATACGGGGAAGCTTCGATGAAGGCGGGGGATATCATAAGGGCGCTGCCCAAGCTGCTGGGGTAAAAGTATGTTGCGGGAAATGAGGTATCAGTATGAAAGATATATCGGATAAATATAAGCGTGTCTGTGCGGTGGTGGACCTGGATGCCGCTTTGAAAAATATGGAGTGCCTGAGGGAAAATCTGCTGCCGGAGACAAAAATGCTTGCGGTGATCAAGGCGAACGGCTACGGGCACGGCGCGGTGCGGATTGCGAAAAAACTGGACCATCTGGACTATGTGTTCGGCTATGCGGTGGCAACTGTGGAGGAGGCGCTGGAACTTCGGGAAAACGGGCTGTATAAACCGATCCTGATTCTGGGCTACACCTTTCCCGACTGTTATGAAAGGCTTGTGGAGGAGGATATCCGCCCCACGGTATTTCGGATGGATATGGCGAAGCAGCTCTCGGAAGAGGCGCTCAGGCAGGGAAAGCGGTTAAAGGTTCACATAAAGGTGGATACGGGCATGTCCCGGATCGGCATTTTCCCGGACCGGAGAGGGTTTGACTTTGTAAAAGCGGTGTGCGGGATGCCGGGGCTTATAATCGAAGGAATCTATACCCATTTTGCCCGGGCGGATGAGAAGGATAAGACAGACGCTTTAGAACAGTTTCAGCGGTTTACGGACTTTACGGAGCGGCTGCGCGGGGAACTGTCCCTTACGATTCCGCTGAGGCATTGCGCCAACAGCGCGGCGATCATGGAACTTCCCCAAACCCAGCTTTCCCTTGTGCGGGCGGGGATTGCGATGTACGGGATCTGTCCCTCGGAGGAGGTGGATAAGGAAAAGACGGCGCTTTCTCCTGTCTTTGCCCTGTACAGTCATATTGTTTATATAAAGACGGTGCCGGCGGGCGTGGCGGTCAGTTACGGCGGTACATATGTGACCGAAAAAAGC
>OFHA01002598.1_pt1 | contig 10339 bp, 11 predicted proteins | sample 1521891 | NCBI WGS metagenome assembly OFHA01 (sample SAMEA3504089, study PRJEB24116) | mouse gut metagenome | biome: mouse gut; feature: mouse-associated habitat; material: faeces | place: Denmark | collected 2011 | reverse complement strand
CAAGCTGCACCCCGCTTAAATCCTCCGACGGGTTCCCGTCCGGGGAACCGCCGCCCCAAATAAGGGGCTTGTTCTCCAGCTTGATATTGAGGATAAAATACTAATAGGGGACTTCCTCGGTGGTGGTTTCCCCGGTGCCCGGGTCTGTGCTTGTTTCTGTGCGGTAACGTATTTCCACTTCCTCCATCAGAGTGAGGGTATATCCACATTGATTTTGTTCTCTTTATCTGTAACAGCTTGACGGATAAGGTCATGGAGCAGAGCGACACTATTGACCGATTGCAGGAAAAAACGTCTGATTTGGAGCGTTTGGAGCGTCATTTGGGCAGGGAACAGGTACAGTTTATAGTAGAACGATCAAAGACATTAGAGCAGGCAGAACGGGCAAATAAACGCCCGAAACGTGCCTTTGAAATGAGCCGATAAAAAGGGGATTGATAGGATATGACAGATATGGAAAAGAAAGTTATGATACGGCTGTGTGCTAAAATTGTGGTAGATACAGACCTTTACGAAGCGGATAAGGAAGTGCAAAATCTGATAGACTGGGTATGTCTTTCGGAGCGGATAAAGGAAAACAATAATACAATCCGCAATCTCACTGGGGAATATAAGAAGATAGAGCCGGATTGTTGGGAGGGAGTACGGGCGCAGTTGGAGCGAATGAAAAAATTGTGCAAAGAACGCAATAATCTATACGAAAAACAGAATGATTTAAAAGGACAGAAACAGAAGATTGAGAAGTCGCTGGAACGATAATAAATGTCCGCCATAGTGATTGGGATGCCCTATATTTTTATGGTAAACGGAATCAAGAAGTGATATAATCAAATCGGTATATTAGGATTTGGAGGAAGAGAAAATGAATATTGAACTTATAAGAGCAACTGACGAATACAAGGAACAGCTATTTGAAATGCTAACAGAGTGGAAGAACGATATCATAGTAAATCACACCGATATGTCTCCATGGAAAATATGGGAAAATGATTTTCACGATTTTGATAATTATCTAAAAAATCTTGATACAAAGGAAGAAACTAAAGATGGCTGGGTTCCTGATACAACGTTATTTTGTTTCGATAGAGATAGAAATATTTTTGTAGGTGCTGTTAACATTCGCCACTATTTAAATGATAAACTGTTAAAAACTGGCGGCCATATAGGCGACGGAGTTAGACCAAGTGAAAGAAAAAAAGGTTATGCGACTGCAATGATTGGTTTGGCATTAGACGAGTGTAAAAGACTTGGGATTAATAAAGTTTTGGTATGTTGTGATAAAGATAACATTGGTTCAGCAAAATCAATTATTAATAATGGTGGAATATTGGAAAATGAAGTTGAAGAAAATGGACATATTGAGCAGCGTTATTGGATTCAGTTATAACATAGATGATTTTGTAGAGAAACATATATGAAAGAAATAATTGCGTATGAAATGATTTATAATAAAGCATTGAAGTATCAGAATGACATAATATGTGTTCCTTTTCACAGGCGAAAAAAATGCCCACCCTGTTGCAACCAGGATGGGCGCCTCTCACTGAGAGGTAAATAGTCCGCTTGGGAAACTCCATCTTTGGAGTGGGGCTCCTATGGAACGTCTGTTACCAGCAGGCGTTCTTCTTTAGTTAAAGGATAGCATGAAGCTGCAGAAAGTTCAAGAGAATTCTTCCTCTGGCTAGGGTGGTTTCACGAAGGACTTCAATTGATGTTATCTGTCATTTGCCGATAAATTCAATGTTTCTATCTAAAAAAGGGCATGAAGCCCCCTATTAACTTATTTCGTGTTTTTTACATGCCAATGTTCCATTTTTTAATACCGGCCCAGTATCGGACTGAAAATCATTTGAAGGCCAATTTCTAAATTGTCACAGACATTATCAATTATATCCGGAATACTTCCCTGCGCCTCCGGGTTTTCCATTTGAAGCATACGTGCGATGTTATGTTATATGCACATTTTCGCAGGAGCGACATAGTGTTCTTCTCCAGCCTTATGGTGCTTTTATCTTCTCCAAATGTTTCATCCAGTACATAGTGGAGACAGTTTCCGGTTGCCCAATGCTTTCTTTTATAATCCAGCATTTCTTCTGCATCCAGCGCTTTGCCTGATGCCAGCCCAAACCATTCTGCGTCATGATCCATCCCTTCTGCTTCTGTCCGCTTTGGCTGTTTTTTGCTCCCCTGTTCCCAAAATTCCGCAAGACATGGGGTTATATCGTTCACGCAGTCATCCTGTACCTGCAAAATACGCACCTGTTTTCCTCTCCCCACACTTGCTATATGAGGACGGCTTTCCTGTATCCCGCCGGGACCGCTGTATGGCCTGTATTCATATCTCTCCCTGTTCTTTTCTGTGGTTTTGGACTCGCTGTAACAGCTTCCATATCTATCCTGGAATCCTTCCGGGTTATTTTCCCTCTCTTCTGGGAACCCTTCAAACAGCCCCATTAATTCTGCATACAGTTCCGGGCAGTTCTTCTTCACCTGAAGGGCAAACTCGATCTATTCATGATGTTTTCTGTTGCACCTATCGCATCAATTGTGATGGTACTGCCTTCTATTTCCAACAGCTCCACCAGCAGGAGCGGGACAAAAAAATGTTAAGGAAGATAAACCAGCTTATAAGGGACATCCAAAGGACTCCTTTTGAGGGGATAGGGCACCCAGAGCCATTATCGGGCAACCTGTCTGGATGGTGGAGCCGCCATATTGACGGAAAGAACCGTATTGTGTACAAGGTCTCAGTAGAATGACTTGAAAGGGCAGAAACAGAAGATAGAAAAGTCGTTGGAACGATAAAAAGTGTGGGGCATGGAGGTGCTGTGTCCTATATTTTTTGTAGCAAACTGTGTGGGGATATGTTATACTCAGGGTAATAAACTTGAAGTTGGTGATATGCAATGATAGGAATATATTTTAGTGGTACAGGAAACACAAAGTTTTGTGTTGATAAATTCTTGAAAGAATATAACCATATTAATAATTCATTTTCTATTGAAGATAAAGAAACTTTGGGAAAAATAAAAAATGACAATGAAATTGTGATAGGTTATCCCGTGCAATATAGTAATATTCCTAAAATACTACGAGATTATATTGTTCATAATTGGCATATCTGGAAAGGAAAAAACATTTTTATAATTGCCACAATGGGGCTTTTTAGTGGTGACGGTGCAGGGATATTAGCACGGTTGTTGAAGAAGTACGATGCTATTATAATGGGTGGGTTGCATTTAAAAATGCCAGATAGTATTTGCGATGAGAAGGTATTAAAACGCAGCTTTGAAGAAAACAAAAAGATTGTAATGAAAGCAGAGGAAAAAATATGTAAATCTGTATACAATATAAAAAATGGGAAACCGCCACAAGAGGGATTGGGAATTGTACATCATTTGGCAGGTTTGTTTGGACAAAGACTGTACTTTTTTAGGAAAACCCAAAAGTATACGGATAAACTAAAAATCAATTCACTAAATTGTATTGGTTGTGGTTTATGTGAAAAGTTATGCCCTATGGGTAACATTGTAGTGAAAAATGGAATTGCTGTTTCGGACAATAAATGTACAATGTGTTATCGATGCATTAGTAAATGTCCAAAACAGGCAATCACATTATTGGGTAAAAAAGTTATTGAGCAAAATGATATAAGTAGCTATTTATAAATTTTTGTTTGTGGTTGTATAAGAAGTTTACCATATAGAAATATGATTAGTATACTTTATGCCGTTATCATTAAAAATGAGACGATGTTGCGTAATGAGAGCTATTTTTGAATAATTAACGTAGTTGGAAGTATCCAATTTAAAAATCACTTTAATTCTATTTCCGTAAGTATTTCTATATCATCAAAATACTTTTTGATTTTATCATAATCAGAATTCAAACAACTCATAATAAAATAAGAGTAATTATTGCATGAAATCACTGTTAAAAATACAGAAGGCAATCTATCCTTTTCTTTTGAGTATATCAACTAATTCTTCTCAGGCTAAGGTAGAAACAGGAACATACATACATTGTAGACCTAGGGATAACTTTTGCAAAATAGTTCATATACAGATTTGTGAAAGTTGGTTATTAGTGTAGAAAATAAGCAGCGTCCTGTAATAAGGAAAATACAGTATACTGCTTATTTTCTGTACTAATCAGAATAAAGATATATATGGTTCTCCATAATATTATTGTTTGTTGGTAAGGAATAAATTAAAACTATTAGAAGATACGGTGTAAAAGGCGAATATGAAAATATAACTGGTGGTTAAAAAACTGTAAAAATGAGTTAACTAAGTCTCCATTGTGATAAGAGATAATATAACGTATACTATAATTACCAGTTGGGGTAAAACAGGAAAGGGGAATGTCGATGGAATTGAAAATTGGAAGCAAAATAGCACAGTTGCGAAAAGCGAAGGGAATGACACAAGAGCAATTGGCATTGGCTTTGGGAATTTCGGCACCAGCCGTTAGCAAATGGGAGACGGATAATTCGTATCCAGACATTACGTTATTATGTCCTTTGGCAAGAGCTTTGGACACAAATGTAGATACATTATTGGAATATGATGTAGTAATGACAGAAGAAAAAGCAAAAGTGTACGCAAATGAAATAATAGAAATAGAAAGAAATGGCGATGTTTTATTGGCAAATGAAAAGTTACAGAAATTATTATGTCAATATCCGAATAGTGTATCTATGAAATTTTATGCTGTTACACTGATCACTTCTTTTCAGGTATTGCATCCAGAGTGTGTGGAAACGCAAAGAAATGAATGGGAGAAACAGAAGAAAAAGTTATTGGAAGAAATTTATGAAAGCAAAAATCCGGCATATATGAATCATGCGATTTCAGCTTTGGCAGTACTTGCAATACAAAATAATGAATTGGACAAGGCAGAAACATTACTTAAAAAATTACCAGAAAATATTGGAGACATTACACATTACTGGGTACAGATATATTTGAAAAGAGGGAATAATGATAAAGCGTTGGAGTTGCTTCAAAAAAGAATATTTTCATTAGCAATTCAAATTTTGATGTGCCTATCATTAATGATAGAAAAAGTACAGACAGATGACAATAAAGCACTGAAATTGTGTAGTATTTATAAAAAAATAGAGGAAACATTCGAAATGAAGGAGAAATTAAGCGACTTAGTATATGCCTTAGTATACAATAGAGCCGGATATGAAGATAAGGCAACAGATAGCATCATCCGTTATTTAGAAAGTTGCATAACAGATGAAACGGTAATACCTGACCCGATTTTGTTTTCGCCAACAATAAAATTCAAACAGGATAATTCATCGAAAAAAATAAGAAAAGAAATGATATTAAGGGGTCTTTCTGAAGATGGAACATTTTCAAAAATCTGTGAAAATGAAGATGTAAAGCGCTTAATTGAAAAGTTAAGTTCAAGGGCTTAATGTTTTTAATGAAAAGCAAATAGAGGTGATAGATTTGGGAATATGATGATACTGATATTTGAAAATGGCGAGGGTGAAATACTGAAGTACATAATATGTCAGTACAGGAATAAAGGTATTTCAATCGTTTGTAAGTGCCAAGAAAAATATGGTTCTTTCAGGTCTGGAAATAGATATCACAAAACGATTGCTGAAAACGCAACAGGAAGAAACCATTTTAACATTTGCAGAAATTGAAATTTTATTGTTGTTAGTTCAAAATGCCGGAATAGTATTCAGCAAAGAACAGATATATGATAGCGTTTGGGAAGAATCATATTTCGGGGATTACAACATTGTTATGGGCTGTATTTCTAACATACGGGAAAGATAGAGGATAATTCTGGCAAGCCTGTGGATATACAGACGGTATGGGGGGGGGCTATGGATTTAACCAGAAAATGGTCTAATGATAGTAATTTAGGTCAAACTGGGATATAAATTTAATCAAGCGGGAACAGAATAATATTCAAGATTGAGCTGTAAAATTCTACGTTGAATTTTACAGCTATCCTGCGTATAATATATATAAATGAAGAAGCTATATCACTGCAAATGTCGCTAAGGTTCTCTAAAGTATTGCAGATGATTTGGCATAGTGTTATCCAAAAGTATCATAGTAGATGTTCTGTGTATTATTTGTCAGAACAGAAAATTTTTCGTTTGTAGTCCATAAATTTTCTATCTGTTCTATATTTTTATCAGGTTCTGACAGCAATTCTGCCAAACGGTCAAGTTCATGCAATTCACTTTCGCTTAATGTATGTATGCCGCCACGAAGATATAAGGGCTGATAAGAATAAAAAATTTCATTATTCATCAATGCATGGAAATCCATGAACAAATATTCACAGACACCCTCCAAAGGATTTGGTGAAAAAACGTCTAACTTTTTATTTAGCGTATTTTTTCTTAAACCAATCCAAGCTTCGGATGCAGTTACAAACTTTCGGCGTGGTAAATCAAATTGGCTGTAACCAAAACGTTGTTCATACTCATAATAACCATCAGCATCTACCAAAACCCACCTATTTTCATTAAAATCCCAGTATTCATTAACCCAATGTTCCGTATAGCTATCACCTGTATCACCAAAGTCCATAAACCCAGCCCTGGAACGGCAGGGGATTCCTTTTGCTTTTAAAATTGCGCTAAATAATACCGAAGCCTGACGGCAGGACACAGTAATTCTTTTTGTCACGTCCCTATTCTTTGTAAATCCTGTTTCATCTAAACGTAAAATGCCAGCAATCATTGAAACAGCAGTTATATATAGTTCGTCTTCATTCTTAAAACGATGCTTCGGATAGGAAGCGAATTTTCCGAAATAAGTGTCTTCCAAGTAAGGAGATGGCTCTGTAAAATACATAGACGGATGAGTGATTTGATCGCAAATCAACATTCCTATGGAAGGTATGTCGTCCGGCAACGATGATATAAATTCTTTATATATCCCCACATAGGTATAAACGCTGGTTTCTAAATAGCGCTGATATATTCTGCTGTTCATGTGATTTTTTATAACCTCCGGATATTTTCAGAGATAGATGCCGCTCTGATTAAATGTTATCAAAATAATAAAATCATGTCAACAAATGCATTCCACTTTTGCCCTCATTTTTTAATGGCAAAGAGAGAAAGGAAGTAGTATAATCAAATGGAGAAATCAGGAGTGAGGGAATAACGTGAATAAGAAAACAGAAGAATCAAGAATTGCATACAATAAAATAGCATCTGAATATGATGCGTCAAGGGAAGGACAATATACAAGATTTCATATTATGGAACTATCTAACACTATAGATTTGCATGAGGGTAATGTTGTCCTTGATGTTGCATGTGGAAATGGAACTTTGTTGCGAGAATTATCGAAAAAAGCAAAAATCCAAGCAAATGGAATAGATATATCTGAGAACATGATTTGTTCTGCAAAGATGCGATACCCTAATATGAGTTTTGAGGTCAAACCATGCTATCCGCTTGAATGGAGTAATGAAAGTATTGATATTATAACTGTATGTTGTGCGTTTCATCATTTTGACAATCCGCAAGGTTTCGTAAATGAATGTAAAAGAGTTTTAAAGAAAAACGGTACAGTGTATATAGCTGACCCTGATTTTGGAGCAGTAGTCAGATTTATAGCAAATAAATTTTGGTTTCCCTTTTCAAAAAGTGGAGATGTAAGAATATATAGCAAAAAAGAGTTAGAGAAAATCTTTTACAACTGTGGATTTAAAACAGTACAGGTTTATAGAAAAGGAAAAGGGGTGTTTCTTAAGGCTGTTAAATCAGCATCAAATTTATAGCAAAATAAGCGGTTATATGGTAATATATAGGCGCAAAGATAAAAACACAACACAAGGCAGACTTGCAGAACTGGTAGGTAGCCCAGTCGCACCGATTTGGTGTAAATAGCCCTCCCTTCTTAGGGTCGTCCGTTCTTTGTTCATTATAATCTTTTAAGAAGGAATTGCCGTGGACAAAGTATCGGGATAATTGACAGTATTTTTTATGGAAGATACAAAAAATCCATAAATGAGCAAATGATAGATTCTGATGAATTTAGAATGATGTCGAACAAAGAAAAAGACTGGGCAAAAGGGCCGTGCTATCCATTTTTATAAATGATATAGAAAATATAATAAATAAAATCGGTGATGCTCATATTATTTATTCCGGCAGTGCCGACGATGCAGAACGTTTCAAAACGCTGCAGGCAAGGCTTAAAAGTAATCTGTCAGATGATAAGTTTGTCAGAGAGATAGCTGTAAGGCGATGTGAAGAGGCTGGCAGGCTTTGCGCGATGCTGAATCAAAGTCACATTGCCCGCGGGAATCAAAGCGCGTCAGAGGTTCGGAAAACAGCAGGGTTTATTATTATGACGCTTGCTGATGCGGTGGCTGTGTATAACCATACATATTATCATTACGGACTTAAAAAACAATTTGAGGACTTACAAAATAATATTCCCAATATCCCCCGCAATATTGCAGACGGATATCAGAATGTAGTGAAAGCAACTGATATTGATGACGTTGCAAAATATGCGTTGAGATTATTTGAAGATGTATGCTCATATCTGGGTGTAACATTTGTTTTGCAGGCGGCTTCCGAACTCAAAAGCCAGACAGCAAACAAGGTGGATGCTTCATGGCTTGCGGTACTATATGAAGAGATTAGTTCCACATTCAATAAAATATATGTGTGCTGCGAAACAGGAAATTATATATTAGCTTTTCTTTCTGCAGTATGCCTTCAAAGAGAATTGGATGATGCGAAAGAAGCGGGTTGTCCTGCATATGAGCTGTTAAGCAGCTTTAACTATAAAAAGCTTTGTGAACTTTCCGAAACGACCCGGAGGGTGGAAAGTGATTTTCGGAAGCTGATTACGGTTCATGGAGGATATATCAGGCAATATGACAGCTTTGAACAGTTTGAATCAGCGAAATTGTAGCGCGGAATGACCCAAAAGGACAGAACAAAACATCCGGCCCCACGGATTTAAAGATACTTATCCATGTTGTGCTGTTCGATAACCTTTTTTCCGAGTAATGTAATCGCCTGTTCAGGGCATTTGTTAATGCAGCGGTAACACATGGTACATTTACTTCCGGCAGCGGCAGCGCCGTCGACTAATCTGATATTTCCTGTGGGGCAGCTCTTTTCGCATAAACCGCACCCGATACATTTTTCCTGACAGATTTTCAGCTTGTCGGTATAGTGTTTTGTCCGGCTGTAAAAGTAAAGCCTTTGCCCCAGAAGGCCGGCGGCACGGTGAAGGATTCCTAATCCCTCCCGGGGCGGTTTTCCGCTTTTGATTTGTACAACGGCTTTTTGGATTTTTATTTCTGCGTTTTTTACCAGCAAAAGATTCTTTTCATAACTTCGTTTTAAAACCTTTTCATCACTGATGCTGTCCGGCATTTTCAGGTGCAGGCCGCCGGTTATGACCGCGCCGTATTTTTTTAATAAGCGGGCGAGGATTCCGGCCCCGTCGCCGCTGAAAAGTCCCATGGTTGCAATAATAAAAATCTTTTTTCCTTTCCAGAGCTGCTGGTTTTCGACGATATACTCCCGAAGTATTTTGGGGATATTGCTGAATTGAACAGGGTAGCTTATCACAAGTTCGCTGTCGGCCCGGATATGGGAGGCGGCTTCGCCTTGCTCGATGGAAAAAGCAAAGCTGCCGTTTCCGTATTCTTCCAGAAATTTTTGTATACAATATTTTGAATTACCTGTTCCACTAAAATATATTCCTGTCATTTTCCCTCATTTCTGCGCTGTTTTTAAGCGTATGATAGAGTTTGTGGATGCCGCGCGGACACAAACTCTTTCATGTTTTCCATTCTGCTATACTTATCCGAAATAAGCAAGATATATGAAAAGGAAAAAATATATTTTTGCTATAATGCAGACTGAAAAAGGAGGAGGCTGCAATGCAAAATCAAATTGAAAATGTTATGACAATAATAAATTATATTGAAGACCATTTGACCGAAAATCCGGATTTGGATACCATTGCGGAGGCGATGCATTACTCCAAATATCATATGCACCGTGTGTTTGCAGAGGAGACTGGCCTGACGATTCACAATTATATGCAGCGCAGACGTCTGACCGAGGCGGCGAAGCTTCTGGTTTTTTCAGAAAAGCCGATTATGGAAATCGCGCTTATTGCCGGATATGAGAGCCAGCAGGCGTTTACGGCTGTGTTTAAGGAGATGTATAAGAAAACGCCGGGCAGATACAGGGAAGAGGAAGAATTTTACCTGTTGCAGCCAAGATATGTCCTGCATCACAATCCGGTAAAATCCGCCGGGCCGACGTCCTGGCGGCAGCGGATTGTTTTTGCCGGTCCTGAGGATATTT
>OFHA01002597.1_pt1 | contig 10341 bp, 10 predicted proteins | sample 1521891 | NCBI WGS metagenome assembly OFHA01 (sample SAMEA3504089, study PRJEB24116) | mouse gut metagenome | biome: mouse gut; feature: mouse-associated habitat; material: faeces | place: Denmark | collected 2011 | reverse complement strand
GGAAATTTCCAGCCCGCGCAGCTCGTCCCGGAGGACCAGAAATTTTTTCGCCTTTTCGCTCTGCTCGCGCAGCGGCTCCACCTGATATTCCAGTTCGGAAATTTTGTCGTTGACGCGCACCAAATTCTCGTCGGTGCGTTCCAGTTTGCGTTCGGCCTCCTCCTTGCGGTGGCGGTAGCGGGAGATCCCGGCGGCCTCTTCAAAGACCTCCCGGCGGTCGGCGGATTTTACCGATAGAATTTCGTCTATTCGGCCCTGACCGATGATGGAGTAGCCTTCACGGCCCAGACCGGTGTCCATAAACAGCTCGTTCACGTCTTTGAGCCGGACAGAACGGCGGTTGATATAGTATTCGCTCTCGCCGGAGCGGTAGTACCGCCGGGTGACCATCACCTCAGATTCCTCCATATCGAAGAGGCGGGTGGTGTTGTCCAGCACCAGGGATACCTCGGCATAGCCTGTCTGCTTCCGCTTGGCTGTGCCGCCGAAAATCACATCCTCCATTTTGCCTCCCCGCAAGGCCCGGGTGGACTGTTCTCCCATGACCCAGCGGATGGCATCGGAAATGTTGGACTTGCCGGAGCCGTTCGGGCCGACAATAGCGGTGATATCCTCGCCAAAGGTGAGGACCGTCTTATCCGGAAAAGACTTGAATCCCTGAATTTCCAGCGCGCGCAGATACACAGAACCACCTCTTTCTTCTCAAAAGCTCTCAAATCATTGCGCCGCAACGGGTTCAAGACTTCCGACTGTTTCATAACTTCTCAAGAAACGGCGTATTTTCTCGCTCAAATGGTGTAAATTTTGGTGTAAAACCACTCGGCACTTCGTTTTACACCACAAGACCCCGGAACCCCTTGCGGCTGTAAGGATACAAGGTTTCAAGCAGTGCGGCGGGCACTCTTTTGAGAACTTGTGCCATGTAATGCCGTTCTCTGATATGCGGCTAAAGTATTAGGAGATCTTAAAAGCCCCATTGAGCGCCATCACCGCTTCAACCTTTTTATCTCGGAACGCCTTTGCGTAAGTCTCCATTGTAGTGCGTATGTTCCGATGTCCCATAACATCTTGCAGAACCTTAATGTTGATATTCTGTTCGCACATGCGTGTACAGAACGTATGCCGCAGAATATGAGCACTAATCTTTGGAAGGTAGCACGGCTCACGTTTCTCTTCCAGCGCTTTTGCATACTCTTCCTTGTTGTAGGAGGTTGTGATACCCTGGATCGTGTCATAAACAAAGGATTGTGTGTAGACTTGTCCGTTGTTATTGAGGAAAACAAAATCGCTGTATCCATCCACCACAAATTTTTTCTTTTTCGATTTCCGTTTCCCACGCTCCCGCTGCAAAGCTGCCTTTACTTCATCGAACATCGGTATTTCCCGGAAACCCGCTTCTGTTTTTGGAGCAGATATCCTATAACGATAGTTGCCATCTTCCCCTTGCTTATAAAGCAGGGCGTGCGTTACATGGATAATACCTTCCTCAAAATCGCAGTCACACCATCTTAGGCCAAGGGCTTCTCCAATCCGCATTCCCGTGCCAAGCAACACTGTGAACAGGTTTGCCATCCTATTATATTTTTCAGAAGCGTAAATGTAATCAATAAAAAGTTCTTGCTGCTCTACCGTCAATGGCTCCCTGCACGCAGGGTTCAATTCTGCGGTCTTACGGAAATTGCGGAACGCATTTGACGCAGGGTTCACACGGATGATATTGTCCATTACAGCATTCTCAAACAGCTGATAGATAATGGAATGTGCTTTCTGAGCGGTGGTCGGATTAACCCCAGATTCGCTTACCATGATCTGATACAGTTTTTGGATTTCTGTGGGCTTTACTCTGCCGATTGGGCGATGTCCAATTACAGGCTTAATATGCTTCCTGTATATATCATTGTAGCAACAGCGGGAACTCTCCCTCAAATCCTTGCGGATATCCATAAATTGATCAAAGAGATCATCCACCGTTGTATGCTCAGCGTCCCTGGTCTTAATACTGTCATCAAGGTCCTTCAGTATACGTTTTTCCATATCTCGCAATGCCTGCGAGTCACGCTGTCCCTCCTTTAGCTTATCGGTACTCACCAGCTTCCAGCTATACACGGTATGCCGTTCACCTGTGCCGTCAGTGTAACGGAACATATACTTCCCGTCTGAACGCTGGCTTTCCCCTTTCCGTAGAACTCTACCTTTACTGTCTCTGCGTTTTTCTGACATAGTGACTCCTTTTCTGGAAAAGAAAAGAAATCTGACATAGCATTTTATTTTACCACATCAGATTCCCTTTTGCAAGTTTCAAGCCACAAGGATTCAGGTACTTTTGAAATCAGATACAACTGCTCTGATCAATAAATTTTTCAAATAATTTCCTTTTAATTTGTACGCGATTTCCATTCCAGAGGACAAAATCCGCATCTTTGTTCTCGTTAATGATTTGTCGAAGCTTATGCTCACCAATCCGGAAATATTGTGCAGCCTCTTCAATACTCAACGTATATCGTTCCCAAAATGGAATTTGATTCATCACTTTCATAACTACTTAATAGTACTATGGAAACCACCTCGAAAGGGCGGCTTTCATAGCTCTCCTCTCCGATAGCGTTGATAAGAAAACTATGAGCAACGGGCGGCGGCTGGCGGGACCGCTCCACAGGACTTACCTCCGCGGCTTTTCCGGCACCCCCTACAGCCTGCGGCGGGTTGGCTACCGCTCGGACCATAGCCAGGGTGGTGTATCATGATTCGGTATATGGGTCATGGCCTCAAGCTGCCACAGCTTGCTTGTATGCGGCATCCGGCTCTCCCTGTTCCTCCTTCCATTCGTTGGGATCATGGCTCTGGTCTGCCCAATACGGCTGGGCCATATACTTAACGTACCCGTTGGCTCTATGAGGCCATGCGGCCTGTTTGTCAAGGTACAGGGATGCCTTCCCAAAAGGCTTTTTATGCCTCTCACTCCTATCCCCGACTGTCTGCCCGCAATCTGCCCACATTCCTGCCATTTTTCGCAAAAACGCCTCACAGCCCGTACAGGGACTGTGAGGCGTTCGTTATGATTGGTCAAATAGTTTGAGGCTTGCTACCATAGCGTCAATGTCCTGCTCACTGGGGCCAAGCGGCATTTCCGGAGGCTGACTGCTCTGTGTTGAAGCAACCGTATTTCCTGACAGAAATTCTCCCACCGAAGTTTTCACCATGTCCCGGACCATCGCCAGTAGCTGCTCCTTCGTATGCAGTGGCTGGTAGGTAATTTTGATTTTTGCGCCAGGTATCTCCATTTCCGGATGCCGCTGAAGGTATTCAACGACGGCCAGGACGATGAAATCGCTTTTCTTGTTCCCCAACCGCTCTAAAAGAGCGCCTACCTTTGCCTTTTCCTCCGTATCGGCACTCCACTGGAGGGAAAACCGGAACCTGTCATCCCTGCGCAAAGCCTTCACCGACCTTCTGTGCCTGCATTTGACGCAGCTGGGCGGTGGCCAACATCCCAAATCCCACAGCATTGGCTTTCGGATCGGCAACAAATTCCGCCTTCGCCACTTGGCTGGACGTTTCAATGAAAGTCCGAAACAGCGCCGCACCGCCGCCGGTGAAGATGGCAGGAGTCGCCCGCAAATCCACCTGCAGTTCCCGCAGCTTGTCCAGGATGCCGGCAGCATAGCTTTTCACTGTGGCCCGAATGGTCTCCTGCACATCATCAGGCAGGATGGTGTGGCGCCCCTGAATGACATCGGCAATATGGTCGTCATCAATTTTGATGTCGTGAAGGGCGCTGACCCTGCCAATAATTCCGTTTGCCATAGGGATGGCACCCATCTCCAAACTGCGGCAGAACTGCATATCCGGCTGGACGCCCCGCAGCAGAAGCACATCGGTGGTAAACCCGCCGATATCCACTACAAAGGTACGGGGATTTTGCTGGATGATCTGGGCCTGGGGAACCACGGCGGCATAGGCCTGGGGATAGACCAGCACCTGGCGGATCATCAGGCTTATGGGGGTATCATTAAATTTGAACTGCACTGTCCCTCGCTTGAAATACTCCGCAAAACGATTCCGCAGTTCATAGTGCTCCGGGGGCAGGCCGATGGCCAGCTCCGCTTCCACCATGGGCTGCAGGGCCTCCCGCTGCCGAAGCTCCTTGGCGATGGCAAACAGGCTGAGGATAAAGAACCTCTCGTCCTTGGTCTTGTCCCGCATATAGGGGATCCGCTCACCGGACAAAGTCCAGAAGGTGCCGCCGAACTCCAGCACATCGGTCTCCACAGGGGGCTTCACGGGATAATCCGTCAGTCCCGAAGTAAAAACGAAATCAGGGGTCTTGATAGCGGAATTGCCATGGTCGATTGCAAATAGCATAATAGTCACTCCTATTCATTCAGATACCTCATTACACGAAAACGAATGCGTATTTGCAACGGGAATGAGCATTTGCAGAAACTAAGCATAGTAAAGAGCGGGGGCAGCACTGCTGTCCCCGCTCCTCAATGATCGGATACTATCAGTCCAGAGGATGCTTTCTCATAAAAAATTCCCAGATATAGTCGTCCATGCCATTATAGTCTGGCGACCACAGGTAGGTGCCAAAGGTCAGCGGCAACCCGCCTAAGAGCTGTATCAGATTTCCATAGGCAGCCTCCACATGCCAGTTTTTCAGATAATCCATATCGAAACAAGTCATCACATGGCGCACTCCCAGTTGTGTCAGTTCTTTCAGCGCCTTCTCCAGATAATGGAGAGATGTGACACCGGGGATGGCCAGGACAGTCTGCCCAGTGAAGAAATGAACGATGTCCGCCTTCATGTAGCCCTCGATCAGATAAACGCATTCCTGAACAGGACCAGCTATATGGCACCAATTTTCAGCACCTACGCCGTCCTTCTTATCTATGCTGGAAAACGTGAGAAACTTCCCGCCCTTTTTCATCTTTTTGTCCAGACGGATATGGATACTCTGGATACGGCCAAGCCGATCCCGGCAGGGGATCATAATTCCCCGCAGGTAAATAGCCATCGTCCAGCGCCCATCCTCGTCCCGATAAAATCCAGGTACACCAAACAGCTCATGCCCCTCTGAAATCAATTCCTTTGCCAACGCGGGAAAGCCTACCAGCGGTGTTGTACGATACCCCAGCCGGTCGATCTCCTCGTTAGTCAGACCGCGCCCCCGCAGGTTGTCCCGGTGATCCGAGGCAAGTGTCAGTTTGCTTAGAAGTGCCCGGTAAACGCGGTCCCTTGTTTCGATACCAACCAGCGGGGCCTGTGGCACCTCTGCAGGTTTTGGCCTGGGCAGTGCTTTCTTCTTCCCGCCTGATTTGCTGGAATAATGGCTTTCTCCGCCGCCCAGCCGATCCATTAGATCCTGGCGCACTTTATCCCGAGATACACCAGTATAGTAGGCGTAGAGGTCAAAGACACCGCCTTCAAACTGGCCGCATTTGGGGCATCGGAACACATTGCGCTTGAGGTTGATATTAAGATGCCGCTTTCTTGATCCTGCATGGTCACAGACCGGACAGGGGATATTATAGGAACTCCTTCCTATGGGCGGCTGTGGAATCGGAAGCAGCGGCAGAATGTCATTCATCTGAAAGCGCAGTTCCATTTGCGGTTCCCCCTTTCCTCTGCGCTTTACACAGCGCCGAGCCGATTGCTTTATCGCCCATAACTCACGAGGAAGACCTTGTTTCCTGGAAAACTGCCGTGTAGATATCCGTCTTGTCACAGCTCTCCTTTGTCAGCTCCAACAGCGAAAAACAACGTCCATACTCTTGAAAATCTTCTGTGGAAATGCGGTCAATGGTATCTTCCGGGGCCAGATAGTAAACCTTGCAGATTCGGAGCTGGTCAAAGCTCCCCACAGTATAAGATTCCACATAGTCCGGTGTGTAGTAGGATACCGGATATAGGACCGGTTTGTACGCCGAAATCATCATCCACAGCCAGATAGCCACAACACCTGCAATGCCCATGACACAGAAAATCGGGCGAATGATTTGCTTCATGCCTTTTCCTTTCCGGGGGCCGGTACAGAACCGGCCCCCTTGTTCATTCAAGCGGTAGTTTTAACCGCCTCGTCACAAATCAACTTGGCTGCAGCCACAATTTCGGCATTGCCGGTAAACTTGGTGGCAACCCAATACAGCGCTTTCGGATCGATCTGCATAACCTCCCCCAGCGTTTTCCCGCTGTACTTGGCAATCGGGCACGAAACCTTCAGTGCCTGCTCAAAAGGCGACAGTTCAGGTTCCTGCGGCTGCGGCTTCAGGGCTGCCTGAGCGGCAGGTGCGGCAGGCGGTGGAGGCGGGGCGCTCCCAATGGAGGCATCCACAGGATTGCCGCTCCACATAATACCGCCCAGTTCGTCCACAGCCGGTGCATCAAAGGAATCACCGGCGGCCCCAAACTGGAGGCCAAAGCCTGCATTACGCAGGGCAATACCCACCGCAGCGGTCTGCGCCCACTCTCTGGGTGAGACAGTAGGTTTATCGGGCAGATAACCTCTGGAGGCAGTCGCCTCGGCCAAGAACTGATCCACCGGTGCGGAATAGTGGGGATAGACCCGGGCTGTTGCCACAAAACAGTCCTTCCCCGCCGTGACGGAAACTGCGATACGTCCCTCCGGATATTTCAGCCGGAACCAGCCGATCTGGACCATAACCGGAAGCCGCAGCCTTTTTTCACCACCATTGGCGCTGTTCAGGTCGGTATACTCCACCGCCAGCGCAGAGGGATCGAACCCCTCCACAGCGTTGATCTTCTGCAAGGCCTCCATGGCCGTCTGCTTTGCCTGTGTGTTGTCCGTAGTCATGATGCAGGCGCCTCCTTTTCCTTCTTTTTAATGGGTACAAATGTGTTTCGGAACTGAAGCCATGCGGGAAGCAGCGTCTGAATCACTCTGCCAATCTCCCGGCTGTAGCTTTCCGGAGCGGACGGCGCAAAGCTGGAAAAACGCTTGCGGTAATCTTCAATCACCCGCCCCAGATTGTTCTGGGCAGCATCCCGTTCCTTCTGCGTGTCAGGTCCGCGGTTAGGCCCATAGCGGCGTTCCAGGGCGAGGCACTGCACATAGGCGTCCAGCATTTTGTAGTGTCCCTGCAAAAACTGGGCCTCCATGGTGACCGGAGCCGTCTTGCAGAACATCTGGCAGGTCTCCAGCACGCCGATCCGGTACACGATCTCACCGTGCCACCAGATTGCATCAGCCGGCGCACCGCCCTGCGCGATGCGCTGGTCTACCTCGCTGCGGAGATTATAGTAGTTTTCAAGAACAGTGGCCATATTTGTTTCCTCCCTTCACTATGTTTCCGTTTGCGTAATACGGGCGGCCAGCATGGTGTTGCGCCGCTCCGTATCCGTCGTCTGGATGGCCCGGATGACCGCTTGCCAGTCGCCAACAATCTGCGCTCTGCATCTGGCTCGGGTAAGGCCGGTATAGACCAGAGGGCGCTTGAGCATACGGCCATGGCAATTCTGGATACTGAGCAGCACCGAGTCATACTGGCCGCCCTGGGACTTATGAATGGTGGTGGCGTAGGCGAGATCCAAATGGCTCAGACTTTCATTGTCCTCATAGGCCACAATGCGGTCATCATGGAAATCCATCTCCACCAGGAACCCGTCATCATCCCGTTCAATTTTGCGGATATAGCCGATGTCTCCGTTGCTGACCTCTTCCCGGTTCTTGGTCTGCATGACTTTATCCCCCAGGCGGAAAATGCGCTGTCCACAAGATACCTCAGGCTTGTTTGCGCCAGGTGGATTGACCAGAGCACGCAGCCGTTCATTCATGCTCCGCACGCCGGTCTCAGTCTTGGCCCGGAACGGGGTCAGCAGCGCAACATTGTCCACGCCATACCGGCGAACCTCCTGCATATACAGCCGCTCCAGCCATTGGGCGGACTGCTGAATATTGCTGGAACTCCAGAATTGAAAGTCCTCGTCAAACTGAAGGTTTACGTCACCATGGCGGATGCGTTGGGCGTTTTCGGCGATCATGCTGCCCTCGCTCTGGCGAAACACCTTATCCAGATAGACCCACGGGATCCTGTCGCAGCGCAGCAGCTCACTGAGTACCGCGCCCGGCCCTACAGAAGGAAGCTGGTCAGCATCTCCCACCAATACCAGCCGGCACATGGGCGGCAGCGCATGGAATAGATACCAGGTCATAGCCATATCCAGCATACTGATCTCGTCTACCAATACCAGATCGGCGTCTACCTGCTCCGGCATGGTCAGGGTGTTTGTATCACCGGCAGTCAGGTTCAGCGCTTTATGGACCGTGCAGGCGGGAAGGCCGCTGCTTTGCTCCAGTCGTCGGGCCGCACGGCCTGTGGGTGCGCAGCAGATAATGTCCGCATCCGGGAACGCCTTCTGGTAGATATTCAGAAAAACACGCTGAATGGATGTCTTGCCAGTACCAGGGCCGCCGGAAATAATACAGATTGGGGATGCGAGGGCGGTCTTAACCGCCTGCCGCTGCTCCTCTGCCAATGTGAAGCCCAGTTCCTCCTGCTGCTGGTCAATCTCATCGTCTAAGTCGCCGATATAGGGCAGGCTGCTCCGTTGGAGCATTTCTCGAACACACTGGGCAACACCGTCTTCAGCTTTCGCCATAACTGGACGGTAAACATGGCTCTGATACAGGGCCAGCCGCTCAAAGATCATGTCCTCTTTTGCCCTATCCCGGATAAGGCCTGGCGTAGCCAGGTCGTAATCAGGGTTATTGCCCCAAAGTGCTGAAAAGGCACCGAAATCCACATCCATAACTGCCAGATAATAGCGTAGCTGGAACTCATAGTAGAGCGGGTAAGCTCCATCAGCCCAGTCGCTGGCCTTGTGGTAGGTACAGCTCTTGCGCTCCAGAACGCCCGGCTCCCCGTCAGCCTTTCGGGTAATGCGCCGGTCGATGTCGGCCAGGGCATAGGGAAAGTCTGCATGTTGATACATATTGGTGTCATCAGTGACGGTGTCCCCGGTCCGCTGGGCATAAAAATGGGCCGCAATCGGCTCCAGCAGATGCCCCATCTCCAATTGCAGAGGGTTGGGCTTATCTTTCGGCTTCATACGGCCTTTTTTGATCATCCACAGCTCCTTTGGGGTCATCCATGGTGACAGGCCAAAGATCGTAGCCACGTCGCTGCCGCCCACGGTGTATTCAATGTCCCCCTTGGGCCCATGCTCCCGGCACTCCAGCCAGCGTTTTTCATCCATTCCCGCACAGTCGCACAGATGGAATAATGGAAAAACCGTTAACGGTTAGTAGCACAAGAATATGTTATGAGGGGAAATTTTTTGTTCCTGTCACAAACACGGAAAATGGGGAAGTTGATAATCAGACACTATTTGCATATCACCAAAGCGGAAACATTTTATGGGCAGAATATTATGGTGGAGAAATCAAAAAGGGCACAATGATTGGATTAGTTGGGCTCAATGGAGAATTAGACTTTTACTATCAGCACATAAATCAAAGCAATGATATAAGGATTGGAAAATGCCATAGTGTACCCCGCGTTTTAGATAATGGAAAAATAGAACTATCTGAGCAATGGCAATGGCTGAATGGAGATAAATCAAAAGGTATATCAACTGTCCGGGAAAAGTAACTTATGTCGAGAATCTTCCTTTACTTTTTCGGTCATTATGCACAGCAAGAAATCAGGGAAATGTACGGAAGATGCCGGAGTACAAGTGTGGCATCATATCCACAGTGCTTTACAAATGTTGCAGGAAGAAATGGAGATACTTTTACATAGGGAATCCTAAACTCATACTGGATGAAACAATTGTCCAGGCGACCAGCGGCGATCCGGAAGCCATGGACGAGGTTTTACGGCATTACAGTATATTTTCCTCTACAATATGCTGCGGCCCGCCTGGCAATTACCAGGCAGGCCGCTTTTTCGACAAACTGGAACAGGGTTTGAAATCTTGGGGCTTGTCCTCTTTATAATATTATTCGCGCTATGTTGTCTAGCATAAGGCGGCGCACTGTTTTAATCCCCAAACGCCTCGGCCCGTGCTGTAAAAGGTGTTTGGATGATGCTGCAGAGTCTGGCGAACTTTGTCTTTCCAGTGTTGCTGTTGCTGGGCACGCTTATAGCTGCCCACCGCCTCATAGATCTGCTCCAAGGCAACGGGGGTATGGAACGACTCCATGGCATCAGCAATAATATCCCGCCATGTGGCTCCAGGCATATCCCGTATATCGCCTTGCAGCCGGTAGGTCATCAGCAACGGGTAGGTGAGCGGCCTATCCTTCCGCAAAAGCAGCACATACTCATGGACAATGGGGATAAATCTGCCACTGTAGCTGCGGCGGTCGGAGACGCAGTT
>OFHA01002595.1_pt1 | contig 10363 bp, 6 predicted proteins | sample 1521891 | NCBI WGS metagenome assembly OFHA01 (sample SAMEA3504089, study PRJEB24116) | mouse gut metagenome | biome: mouse gut; feature: mouse-associated habitat; material: faeces | place: Denmark | collected 2011 | reverse complement strand
TGCGCATCATTGTTTGTTCTTCTATAGGAAGACACTTTCGCGCTTTAGCGTGACAGGGTCTTTCCTATAGAAGAAAAATAAGAGCCCAGGTTCCTCCGTTCTGAGGGTTCTGGCCCCTTTGCCCCACGGGTGGGGTCACACGGCAATTTTTACTGAAATATGATTTATTTTTTCCAGTAAGTATTTCCCTTCCGTCCCATAATGCCTTCGGAAATCATATCTCTGCGGATAGTACAGAAATCCTCGTGAAACCGGGCAATCAGCTCATTGATTTCCTTCTCCTCATAAACCCTGCCAGTCTCCAGGGTACCGGCAATCTCTTCCAGGCAAATCCGTTCTTTTTTTCGCTGCGCAGGAATGGCTTTCAGCCTGCCGTATTCAAAAAATGCGGAAATTACTTTCCTGCGGTAAGCCTCTTCCCGCTGCTTCTGTTCCTGTATCTCGTCTGATTCTTCTTTGATAATATCCAGGATATTGGCCATAAACACCTCCTGACAAATGGAATACATGGTATAATACTGTTCTTTATAAGAGGTTACTGCCTTCACATCCTCCAGCTTTTTCAAATGGAAAGAAATGGTTGCAGGAGTAAGGCCCAGGCGCTCTGCCAGGCGCTCCACATACATGTCTTCCTTTATCAGAGATTTCAGAATCTGCAGCCGGGATTTGTCCGCCAGGCATTTAAACAGTTTAATGGCTTCGGTTTCCATCATTGCTCCGCCCTCCATATTTTGTTAAATCTTTCTTTAATTTTTTCTACAGTTTCCAGTTTAATCGTTTCTGTCACAACCTTTTCCACATCCTCATGCTGCTTTGCCTTTTCTCTGGAAATCTCCCAGTTCCTGGGAATCTCCTCCAGCTTCGCCAGATATTTTTCCTTTAACTGTTCGCCCGATTCCTGTCTGCTTATGGCTTCAAACACAGTTTTGCAGATACCGTAAATATTGATTCTGATTTTCATCAGATTGGCCTCATCCTTCCGGTGGGTTGCCGCCAGCTCTGCTTCTTCACGATGGAGCTTTTCCACAGAATCTTCCAGATATTTCAGATATTCTTTCATTGTTTTCCCGTCCTCCCTGTTTTAATTTTATATTTATCTAATCAGATATGGACACTATACCATCCGTACCGTAAGATGTCAATATCTGTTTTGATATTTATCTAATTATTTTGCCAAAGCAGAGAGTCAGATACACTTCAGCTGATTTTTCCATTCTTTCCACCCTGAACCTGTTACACATCCCGGCGCGCCAGGCGCGGCATCATGGACATGACAACCTATTCCCTGCCCATAAAGCAACAGTCCCCAATGGGCCGAAGCCCATCGGGGACTGTTGCTTTATTATTAAATACAGATTTAATATACGAAAATTGCTACGCCAAATGCCGGCAGCGGATACGCAAAGGAGAATGGACGGTTATCGCACTCTTCTTTTTCCGCTTTGTAGGTCAGAGGTCGTTTCTCACCTTCTCCGCCGTATTTTTTATCATCACTGTTAAAAATCAGCTTATACTGTTTTTTCAGGGGCACTCCTACCCGGTAATCTTCCCTGGCTACCGGTGTGAAATTACATACAAACAGCAGGTTGTTTTTGCCGCTCCGGCTCTTTCTTACAAAGCTGAAAATACTTCTGAAATTGTCATCCGCATTAATCCACTCAAAATTATCAAACCGGGTATCTGCTTCATACATAGCCGGATATTTGGTATAAATATGAAGCAGGTCTTTCACATAAGTCTGGAGCTGGAGATGCTCCGGTTCTTCTAACAGGAACCAGTCAAGTTCCCGTTCTTCGCTCCACTCCCGGAGCTGACCGAATTCCTGCCCCATAAACAGAAGTTTTTTGCCGGGATGTCCCATCATGAATCCATATCCTGCTTTCAGATTGGCAAATTTCTCTGCTCCCTCTCCCGGCATCTTGTTAATCATGGAACATTTCAAATGTACCACCTCGTCATGAGACAGCACCAGAATATAATTTTCACTGTGGTTGTAACTCATGGCAAAGGTCATCCGGTTGTGATTGTCCTTCCGGAAATATGGATCCAGTTTCATATAATCCAGGAAATCATGCATCCAGCCCATATTCCATTTATAGCTGAAATTCAGACCGTCATCTTCCACCTTGCCGGTAACTCTGGGCCAGGCGGTAGATTCCTCCGCAATCATAACAGTTCCCGGATTTCTTCCCAGAATCAGTGTATTGATATGTTTGAAAAATTCAATTGCTTCCAGATTATGATTGCCGCCGTACTTGTTGGCAACCCACTGGCCATCCTGTTTTCCATAATCCAGATACAGCATGGAAGCCACTGCATCCACCCGCAGACCGTCCACATGATAATGTTCAATCCACATCAGGGCGCTGCCAATCAGGAAATTCTTCACTTCATTTTTGCCGTAGTCAAAAATCTTAGTGCCCCAGTCGGGATGCTCGCCCTTTTTCGGGTCTGCATACTCATAGAGGCAGGTTCCGTCAAATTCCGCCATACCATGGGCATCTCTGGGGAAATGAGCCGGAACCCAGTCCAGAATCACGCCAATGCCATGTTTGTGCAGATAATCTACCAGATAAGCAAAATCCTCCGGTGTTCCGTACCGTGAAGTGGGTGCGTAATAACCGGTTACCTGATATCCCCAGGAACCGTCAAAGGGATATTCTGAAATTCCCATCAGTTCCACATGGGTATATCCCATTTCCTTAACATACTCCGTCAGCCTTACCGCCAGTTCCCGATAGGTGTAAAAGCCGTCATCTTCTCTGCCGGGATGACGCATCCAGGAACCGGGATGTACCTCGTAAATAGCCATGGGCTGTGTGTGCACGTCTTTACATGCCGCGCGTTTTTCCATCCATTTGCTGTCTGTCCACTTAAAAGCATTGATATCCGCCACTGCGGAGGCATTGCCCGGCCGCAGTTCCGCATAATTTGCAAAAGGGTCTGCTTTGTAAAGTTTTCTGCCATCCGGAGTTTCAATATAAAATTTATACAAATCTCCCACTTTCACCCCTGGGATAAACAGCTCGTAAATTCCCATGGGCTCCAGACGGGTCATTTCATTCGCCTCTTCCTCCCACTGGTTAAAATCTCCTATCACGGAAACTTTTGCCGCATTCGGCGCCCATACCGCAAAGTACACACCTTTTTTCCCTTTATCTGTAATGGGGTGCGCACCCAGCTTTTTATAAATATCATAATGTGTTGCCTGTCCAAAATAGTACATATCCAAATCTGAAAAACGTTCCATCACTATCACTCCTGTTTCCAATATTTTATTCCTCGAAGTCTTTCTCTCTCAGGTAAAGATAGCCTTCGGGGCTGAACTTCTTTCCGCCAAATAGTTTCTTCAATCCACCTCTTTCCGCACTGCTGATAGCCATGTCTACAATCTCTTTCACTTCCGTTAATGTTGTGGCCTCATCCAGTTTCTGTATGTTGCTGATACGGTTGTAAAGTGCTAATATTCCCATATCATCAATTTCGCACTCCTGCTCCTCCGCGTATGCTTTAGCGAATTCCACCAGTTCATCACTGGTAAACACAGGTATCTTTATCCGCTCCGTGAATTTTTTCGCAAAATTCACATCCTGGCTTAATACTTTTTCAATTCCCTTTCGGGTATCTTCCAGAATAAACAGAAGTCCGTCTGTATTCTGCTCCATCAAAAGAGACAGTCTCGTAGCGGTTTCCGGAGATATCTCCCCTGCTTTTTCTATAATCAGATAACCTCCTGCTATTTTTTTCAGCAGCTGGCTCAAATCTTTCTGGTTCAGGGATTCCCCTGTAATTTTTCCAACCTTTCCTGCCGGATGGCTTCCGCTCTTCTGCACCGCCTTGATAATATCCGTTGCCAGCACCGTTTTTCCGCTGCCCCGGCCGCCCATAATCAGAATATTTCCGCTGGCGGAGCTATTGTCTTTCCCTTTCCGGTGCAGAGCCCCTTCCAGCACCTGGCAAAGCTGCTGTTCCATCCCGGTTACCGGAACGAAATAAGAAAAGATTTCTTTCTCTTCCTCACTGAGTTTCCGGACAGGCTCTGCCACCGGTTCCGGGCGTATCTCAGATATTCCTTCATATTCTCTCTGAGAAGTTTTCTTTACAGAAGGAATATACGGCGCTTCCTCTTCCAGCTCTGTTCTCACTTCCGGAATAACCATTTCCTCCGGCTCCGGTCTCACTTCCGGAATAACCATTTCCTCCGGCTCCAGTCCAACTTCCGGTATCGGGATATGCTCCGGCTCCAGCCTTACCTCCGGCTCCGGGATATGCTCCGGGTTTCCCTGTAAACCAGCCTTTTTTTCCAGAATCGGTTTTAGCGGCACCTGATTTTTCTCCTCTCTGGCTGCCTTTGCAGCCTGAAATACAGAAGCCAGATAGCGTTCCGCATCTTTTTTCTCAGTTGCAGATTCCGTGATGTTCATTTCTTCTGCCGGAATCTGAGACTCTTCCACAAGAGGATAAGGTTCCTCTTCCGAAACCCTGGGCTGTTCCACCATGGGCTGCTGCTCTTCTTCCGGAATCTGGAGCTGCTCCACAAATGGCTGCTGCTCTTCTTCCGGAATCTGAGGCTGTTCCATCATGGGCTGCTCTTCTTCCGGAACCTGAGGCTGTTCTTTGCCCTGGTATAATTCCGGCATTTCTGTCCCCGGCAAAAATTCCGCTTCTGAACCTGTTCCCGGTATCTCTCCTTCCGGAACCGTTTCCGGCCCCGGCATCCCCGAAGTCTCTTCCTGCATGGAATACTCCAATACCTGCTCCGGCAGAGGAATTTCTTCTCCAAAACGTTCCACCGGATCTGCAGTTTCCTGGAAATATCCTTCCTGTTCCGCCTCTCCCGGAAAAGCTCCTTCCGGAAGATTCTGTTCTTCCATCTCAAATCCTTCTGCATTCTGCAGATAACGTTCTGCCAGCAGTTCCTGGGGCGACACCCCTGCATTCAGTCTGGGAATAATCTGATTCAGCCGTTCCATCAGTTCTTCCGCCTCCTGCAGTGCTCTTGCTTTTGCAGATTCCAGTCTCCGCTGCTGGGCAACAGCCATGGCGGCTTCCGCTGCACGTCTCGTCTTCTCCCATTCTGTCAGAACATCCTCAATATTAATCTGACCGTTTATCTGAGGTTCCTGCCAGCCTCCGCCAGGAACGGAAAGGCTTATCTGGCCGTCCCAGTCCTCAGCCAGCATTTCCTGAAAATCATTTTTCAGAGAACCGTCAATTTCCTCATCTGTCTCAATATGGCCATACCGTTCTTCCTCAGGTACTGGTTCCTCTTCTTCCTGAGACACCTGAAGATATGGAATTTCCTCCACCATCTTCTTGATATTATCCATGGTATCTGTCACAGTCTCTCTGGTATCGGCATCCAGAATCTGCTGCATGCTTCTGGCCAGTTCTTCCTGCAGGTTCAACGTGTTAAACCGCCCGGTATTGGAAGTAATATCCGGTATTGGCACTGCTTCCTGAACGATTTCTTCTGATTCCGGCGGTTCCGCGGTATTTTCCACCGGTTCCCCCCGGCCTGTCTTAAACTCCCGGTACTTTTCTTCCTGATATTTATTCAAAGGCTGATAAAGCATCTTCAGCTCCAGCGCTTTCTCCACATATTTTCCATCACCAAACCAGAGCACCAGGTCATCGCAGACTTCCACGCATCGCTCACTGTCTCCGGAGCGGTGATACAGATAAGCCAGCTCAAATGCCCATTCTTCCTTGTACTCCCTGTCTTTAAATTCCTCCAGTATTTCTATCAGTTCCGGCAGAGAAGCCCCTTCCAGTTTTGCAATCTGATAACGAAGCACATATTTCAGATTATCCTGAGGAGCCACCTCCAGAAATTCTTCATAATATTCTTTTGCCTCTTCCAGTCTGCCCATCTTCATGGCCACCAGTGCAAGCCGGTAAATAATATTTCTGCCTACGGTTGTCCGGTCATAGGCCATGAGAAGAATCTCATGACTGTTCTCATACTGTTTATTCCTGTCATATATTTCGCCAACCATACAAAGGGTTGCCGCACTCTTTACCTTCCTCCAGTTAATGGTATCTGCAATTTCTGCTGCTGTCCGATAATCCTTTTCCTGCACCAGATTCCTCAACTGTTCCAGCTTGAGCTTATATTCGTATTTATCCAACGGTTTCACCTCAAAATTATAAAAAAGGTATAAAACTCCTAATTATCAGCCTGTACCTTGCATTTTACCATATTTCACCCATAAATGTCAAAATATAAAAAAGAATGCGCTATGCGCATTCTCCGCGCGCGAGCGGATTGCGCAGCAACAAACATCGCCCCCGCGAGCTGCGCATCATCGTTTTTTATTCTATAGGAAATCCGGAGGAATTTCCTATAGAATAAAAACAAGGAGCCTCCAGAGGAGTGCTCCTTAATGTAATGTGAAAATTTTAATCTTCTCCGGCAGGTACAGCATTATGCACGGCTGACAACAGGCCCGTCGCAATGGCTGTCTGTTCTGCTATTTGTCCGATTTGTTCTTTTCATCCTTTTTGGCTTTTATTGTCTCTTTCACCTGTCTCTGTTTTTTTACCGGCTCATCCTTCGGAAAACAGACCAGCCTGTTGGTGGCAGGATCCAGCCGCTGGGCCCTGATGTAACTTTCCGTATCCTGAGGAAGCTGTTTTTTCTTCAGAACCCAGGACAGAATATTCTTTATCACATAGAAAAACACCGCAAACACCGGAACTCCGATAATCATACCCGGAATACCGAAAATTCCGCCGAAGGTCAGAATGGCAAACACCACCCAGAATGAAGATAATCCGGTGGAATCCCCCAGTATTTTCGGCCCAATGATATTTCCGTCCACCTGCTGAAGCACCAGGACAAAAATAATGAAATACAGTCCCTTTACAGGATTTGCCAGCATAATCAGAATGGCACTGGGCACTGCCCCCAGATAAGGCCCGAAAAATGGGATTACATTTGTTACTCCCACAATCACGCTGACCAGTACCGTATAAGGCATTTTCATCAGATACAGACAGACGAAACAAAGCAGACCGATAATCAGGGAATCCAGAATTTTCCCGGAAATAAAGCCTCCGAATATTTCGTTGCTTTTATGCACGGTGTGAATGATGCTGTTGGCCTTTTTTGCTGAAAAAACAGCATAGGTAATTTTCTTGCTCTGGCCGATAAAGGCTTCCTTGCTCATCAGCACATAAATAGAAATAATAATCCCCACCACCACGTTAAACACCAGTTTCACCGCTATGATCACGCCGGAAGTCAGGCCGGCAATAATATTTTTCGTCTGGGGAAGAAATTCCGTCCGCGCCCAGTTTTCAAAAAATTCCGTACCCTTGGTCAGCGCCATTTCCAGGTAACCAGTAATCTCACTATCGGAGCTTACATACTCGTTGAGCCAGTCCATAAAACTGTTGACCTGTCTTGGCAGGGTGCCGATCATACCGTTGATGCTCCGGTAAAGTTCCGGAATTACCATCTGCAGTAAAATACCGATAATCACCGCCACAAACAGCAGCGCTCCCGCCACGCTCAGCCCCCGTACCACTTTATCTGCCTTTTTCCGGTTCTTTATTTTTTCCCGCATAAAAGGCAGTAAATGACGTTCTTCAAAATTTACAATGGGTGTTACCAGATAGGCAAGGATCAGACCGATAATGATAGGCTGCAGAATCACCATCATTTTGTCCACAATTTTTGTAAACCCGTGATACCGATATACCAGAAAGAAAAATAAAATACTGGCCGCAATAACCAGGAAAAAAGTCAGCCCCATGGCCATATAGGGCCTGATATTCCAGTTCGCTTTTTCCTTTCCCTGTCTGTTCTCCTGTTTTTCCAAAATAAAACTTCCTTTCTTCCCGCAAATCTCCGGCGTACACAGCCTGCCTCAGGCCGGCCCTTCGGGCCCTCCTGTCCGGCAGACCACTCCGGCAGCAGACTATCCTTTATAATAATTAATCAGACAGCCTTTTAAGATAATCGTGCGCTCATCCTCTGTCAGTTCTCCCATACCCAGGGTAAATTCCTGCAGTTTTCCTTCCTTCACCACATAGGCCAAAATTTCTGTTTTTCGTTCTTCCACAGCCTTGCGGATATCCGGAATGAAAATATAATCCTCATTTGAGAAAGGCAATTCTCCCTCTGAAATCAGGAATGGAAGCATACCCCAGTTAATCAGATTGGAACGGTAGCGTTTCGTTGCATACTCGTTGGCAATATTGGCCCAGCCGCCCAGCACTTTCTGGCAGGAAGCCGCCTGCTCTCTGGCGGAACCATCCCCCGGTTTCACTGCAAAGATGGTACTTCCAAATCCCAGCAGTCCGGCTTCTCCTTTTTCTCCGAACCCTTTCTCCGGAAAGGCCTGATTTACCGCTTCCATTACCGGCCTCAGTTCTTCCACTGCCTCTACCGGACAGGTGCCCGCCTCCATGGCTTTCTGGGCTTTCTGAATTTCTTTTGCACGTCCCACATAGGCCGGGTCTTTTCTGGACAGGGTAAATTCTGCCAGTCCCAGAGGATTGGAACGGTAGGAAGATGTCTCTCCGGAAGGAATCAGCTCATCCGTGGTGGTAACCGGGTCATGAATTTCGGAAACCACTTTTAATACCATATTCTGAGGCAGTTCACTCATAGCCGGCCAGTCTTTGATATTGGGGCCGAATTTGATTTCCTGGGCGGGATCTGCCGCTCCTTTGCTGTCAAACACCCTGTTCGCATAAATTTTGCTGTCAAAATGATATTTCGGATTGGTGTAGCATACATCCATGTCAGTAGCCGCGGTAAGATAGCCTTTATTTGCCGCTGTGGCTGCTATGGAACGGGCGTCCATCAGGGCCACGGCGGAGATCTGGCCGTTGCCGGGCTTGGAGCCCTCGCGGTTGGCGAAGTTCCGGGTGGCGTGGCGGATGGAGAGGGTCTGGTTGGCAGGGGTGTCCCCCGCGCCGAAGCAGGGGCCGCAGAAGGCGGGCTTCATCACGCACCCGGCCTCCATGAGTTTGGCTGCCGTGCCGTTTTTCGTGACAGCGAGGCTGATGGGGGTGGAGGAGGGGTAGACGGACATGTCGAAGTAACCATTGCCGATGCTGCCGCCCTCCAGGATCCTGGCGGCCTCCACGATGTTCTCGTACATGCCGCCGGAGCAGCCCACGATGACGCCCTGGTCGCAGGTGATCTGTCCGTCCACGATGTTCCGGCGCAGGTCCATGGTGACCTTGCCGCCCAGCTGCTTGTTGGCGGCGGCCTCCACCTCGGCGAAAATCTTCTCCGGGTTGGCCTGGAGCTCGTGGACGGTGTAGGCGATGGAGGGATGGAAGGGCAGGGCGATCATGCACTCGACCTTGCTGAGGTCGATCTTCACCACGCTGTCGTAGTACGCGCCGTTCTGGGGCTTCAGCTCCTTGAAGTCCTCGGGCCGGCCGATGTTCTCATAGTACCTGCGGATGGTCTCGTCGGTCTCCCAGATGGAGGTCAGGCAGCTGGTCTCCGTGGTCATCACGTCGATACCGATGCGATAGTCGCAGCTGAGCTCCTTCACGCCGGGGCCCACGAACTCCAGCACCTTGTTCTTCATGTACCAGTCGGCTGACTTGTCGCTTTTCTCATACATGACCACCGTGAACTTGGCCGAATCGCCTGGCTGCATACCGCGCAGCTCCTTCACGATGTCGGCCGAGCCCTGATCGGTCATGGCCGTCCCGGTGAACTCGACAGTCCATTCCTTCTCGATGGTTTTCGCGAAGGCCGGCACCACGGCGACCAATGACAAAGCCACTGCCAAGATCAGGCCCAGGACGGGAATTACCGCCAGGTTACAGGCTCTTTGTTGTCGAATCATCTGCATGGGAGAAGCACCTCCCTAGCCTTCCTGGGACCAATTCAGACCCGCGGCAGCGAACGCCTCCTGAGTCACATCAACGCCCCAAGCGCTCTTGGCCGCATCCACGGCGTTGTTCACCTGCACTGAATCCACCTGGGCCTCCAGAGCCAACCAGCACCGGGAGTAATCCTCGCGCACATCCTTGATCGCGGGATCGACACTGATCCCCGTCACCGCGGGCCACGCCGCGCTCTCGCCCTTCGGCAGCACCGTCTTGTAGTAGAACACCTCGCGCTCAGCGGTGCACTCGTCATCGGCACGCACCCAGTACTCGGCGCTCTCGTCGGTGAACTGAAGCTGAATCAGCGCGGGGTCCAGCTTGTCGGTCTTCGTGCGGGTGTCAGCCGTGGCGCCATCCCCCTCGGCTCCCGTCGCCCAGTACTTGCGCACGGTCAGGCGCACGTACTCGTCCATATCGCTTGAGCGGTTCTGCACTGACAAGCGCTCGCTGTACACTTCACCAGGAATCATGAATTGATCCACGTTGTCGGGATTCTCGG
>OFHA01002594.1_pt1 | contig 10364 bp, 6 predicted proteins | sample 1521891 | NCBI WGS metagenome assembly OFHA01 (sample SAMEA3504089, study PRJEB24116) | mouse gut metagenome | biome: mouse gut; feature: mouse-associated habitat; material: faeces | place: Denmark | collected 2011 | reverse complement strand
TATTCTCCCCAAACTGGCCCCCGGGGCCGAGATGGCAGCACGCCTGACCTCCGCGTGGCTGGAATGTTCCGCCCAGGCATACGCCACGCTGCCTCAGCTCCACGGTTCCCTGTCCGCCCTCCTTTTCCGCAGCCTCAGACTTCATTCCGATTGCCGGGTCATCGACGGCATTGACGACACTACGCTGACTTACGGCCAGCTACTGGCCATTTCCGTAGCCTTTGCCAAGAGGTTGAAAAAAATTACCTCGAATCGCCGGGTCGGCATCATTCTTCCGCCGGGCAAGGGAGCGGCCATAGCCAATCTGGGCTGCCTGTTCGCCGGGAAAACACCGGTGAATTTCAATTATTCCGCCTCGGAAGGAGCCTTTGCCAGCTCTGTAAAGCAATCCGGCGTGGACTGGTTTATTACTGCGGATACCTTCATGCGAAAGCTCCAGAATTTCCCGTGGCCCCCCCAGCGGGATCTGATCCTCATGGAGCGGGAAATTCCCCTGCTTAAAGGTTCCGCCAAACGCTGGGGCCTCGCCATCAAATTCCTGACAGCGGGGTTCATGATTAAAAAACTGGGGCTGGACGCACCTACAGGCGCGGACGAAGCCGTGCTGATGTTCACTTCCGGCTCTTCCGGGGAACCCAAGGGCGTGCCGCTGACCCACCACAACCTTCTTTCCAACATCTCTCAATGTTCCTCCCGCATTACGCTGGAACCGCAAAGCAGGTTTCTGGGAAGCCTGCCCGTATTCCACTGCTTCGGCATCACCATCGGGCTATGGTATCCGATGATCGGCGGGTACGACATGGTCACCTATCCATCCCCTCTTGAGGCCAAACGGCTGGGAGCCCTTATCAAGCAGTACGGAATCAGTCTGGTAGTCACCACGCCCACCTTCCTGCGCGGTTTCATGAAACGCTGCGAACCGGACACCTTTAAAACCGTCCGCTACCTGATCGTTGGCGCGGAAAAACTGCCGGAAGACCTTTCCGCCGCTTTCCGGGAAAAATTCGGCATCATTCCATGCGAAGGCTACGGCCTGACGGAAGCCTCTCCCGTCTGTTCCGTCAACTTCATTGACCCGGCGCCATCCAATGCCGCCGGAGACTTCATTCCCGGCATGAAAAAGAGTTCCGTAGGAGCCCTCCTTCCCGGAATCGCCATACGCATCACCAGCCCTCACACGGGACGCGTGGTTCCCATCACTACTTCCGGCATGATCTGGCTGAAAGGACCGAACATCTTTCCCGGCTATCTGGGCGGTCCGGAGACGGATCGCGATATTTTCGTGGACGGCTGGCTAAAAACCGGAGACATAGGTTCCGCAGACGAATTCGGCTTCCTGAAGATTGAAGGACGCATTTCCCGCTTTTCCAAAATAGGTGGGGAAATGGTGCCTCATGAAGCCCTGGAAGCAGCCATTATGAACATTTGGAATCTGGATCCGGCGGACGAAGAACGGCGGATAGCCGTCGTCACCATTCCGGACCCCGTAAAAGGGGAGGCCGTAGCCCTGCTCACCACCCTGGTGACGGATTACGTGCACCAGGCGCGCACCCTCATCAGGCACGGCCTGATTGACCAGGGGCTGCCGGCCCTCTGGTGCCCCAAGGAGATTATTCCCGTAGAACGCATCCCGGTGCTCCCATCCGGCAAGCTGGATATCAAGCAATGCAGGATGCTAGCGTATGAAGCGCTGAACATCCCCTTTGAACCGTAATTTATGGAATTCCCGGAGGAAACGCCCGCCGCGCCCAAACCCATCACAGTCAAACAGCTCGTTTACCGCCTGAGAGACACGGTCAGCATCGCTGTGGGCACCCAGTGGGTGGTGGGAGAACTGAGCAACGTCAAGCATCACACCAGCGGCCACGTTTATTTCACCCTGAAGGAACAGGGAGCGGAAATTTTCTGCGCCTTTTTCAAGGCAGCGGCTTCCAAATGCCCCATACGGCTCCAGGAAGGGATGAAAGTCCATGTCCTGGGCAGCGCCACCGTATACCCGGACCGGGGGCAACTCCAGCTGGTCATCAGGCAGGTAAAAGCTGCAGGACAGGGAGATTTGCAGACTCGCTTTTTGGAGTTGAAAGCCAAACTCCAGCGCGAGGGGTTGTTTGACGCGGAACACAAAAAGAAAATTCCCACGTTCCCCCGCGCCATCGGCATCGTCACCTCCCCCACCGGCGCCGTCATCCAGGACATACGGCACGTATTGGAACGCCGCGCCCCGTGGGTGAAGGCTTATCTGCTGCCCGTACGCGTGCAGGGGGCAGGAGCGGAGCACGAAATAGCCGCAGCCGTGCGCGCTTGGTCCGGAGCGCCCTTCAACGGTCTCCCGCCCGTGGACGTGCTCATTGTAGGACGCGGAGGCGGCTCCATTGAGGATTTGTGGAATTTCAATGAGGAAACGGTGGCGCGCGCCATTTACGAATGTACCGTTCCCGTGATTTCCGCAGTGGGTCATGATACGGACTTCACCATTGCCGATTTTGCGGCGGATCTGCGCGCACCCACTCCCACCGCAGCCGCAGAACTGGCCACACCGGACGGCCCTGAATGGCTCCGCAAGCTGTCCAGAATGGAACAGGCTCTTCATGCATCCGCTCGGCATTCCCTCTTGCGTTCCAAGCTGAAACTGGATGTTTACCTGCGGGGGAAGCTGTTGGATGCGTATTCCCTGCTCTCTCCTTATTCCCAGCGCCTGGACGATATGGAAGAAACCCTGCAGAATGCCGCAACCACGAGAGTTTTTCATAACACGCTGCATATTAACAAACTGGAACATCAGCTGCAAATGCGCCACCCCGCCCACAGGAACCGGGAGCGCACACAGCTTCTGGCTTCCCTTCAGGCCGGTTTATCCCATGCAGCCGCCTCCCGCATGACGGATTTATCTTCACAACTCACTCTTATTCAAGCACGTCTTGAAGCACACAGCCCGGAACAGACCCTGCGCCGCGGATATGCCCTGGTAGAAAACCAGGATAAGCAGCTTATCCGGCAGACAAACCAGGTGCATGCAGGGGAAAAATTGAAAATCCGTGTTTCCGACGGTTGTTTTTATGTCAGGGATGACACGCCACAATAACCTGTCCACAAGCATCTAGTAGTGCATTTTTTGCACTCAATCTAACAAATTGTGTTTTTTCTTGATTTTACAGGAAATGGAACCTATTCTAATAGAAGCTTATCACTGCTTCTATCACCCGGTCCCATAACTTCTGTTCATATGCCTTGTAAAAACATCACCCGTTACACTTACGAAACAACGGCCTTTCAGGGCTATCGGTTGGCGATCTGTAAGAACAAGCGTTTATTCACCCGTTATTTCTCCGATTCTCAATACGGGGGCGCTGACGCAGCGCTTCAGGAAGCCATGAGGGTGAGAGATAATATTTTCAAACTTTTCGAACAGGGCAACCTTACGGTTAGCCAAATTTTCGCAAAATATACTGTGCGCTCCCGCCGTCAATCCGCAGCTGACCGCCGTGAAAAAATGGTTCATGGGAAAAGGGCTCTCAGCCATGTAAGACAGAAAGCCAAAGTCCGCAGCTGAAGGTTCTGCAGAAGCTGTTTTTCAGCTCTGCTTGAGAATATGGATCATACCGGAAACGTTACATTTGCCCCAAAAAGAGACAAATAACTTGTTGAAGGCCTAAAATCCATTCTTTCTCTCCGGAATGCCGGGTATCCGTCGATACAGGGAAACGGAACCTGTGCCAAAGCTCTTTGATGACGTCAAGGGATTAAAGCGGCACATTTCCTTAAAAAGCCCCTTCAGCCTCACGCAGCTGACCGCAGGTATCCCGCTTTAGTCAAGCTCCCGACCGGAGCCTCTGGGAACTCTGAGCCCCTCCGGCATCTGCCAATGGATAACTTTTCCTTTCCAAAAAAGGAACGGCCTAACTGAAGGAAGGGTCTGCTATCTGCGGCGTCGGCGCGAGGCAGGCCTCTCCGGTTCTTCAGCCGGAACCTCTCCTATCTTCCCCAGCACCCTGCGGGCCTCTGTGGTTCGTTTTTGCTTGAGGCACACACCAGCCCAGTTGCGGTGAATTTCATTGTAAAGCTCTCCCAACTGGATGGAGGCCAGATTATTCCGGAGTTTTTCCTTATCTTCCGGAGTCAACGCATCCCACTCCGCAATCAACTTTCCATATTGGGACTCCGACAGAGCCCATTGTTCCCTGCCGGCGCTTATCTCCGCCTGAAGATTCAGAATGACCGGCTGAAGTGCCTGAACAAACGTGGTATTTTCACGAGCCACTTTCATTGCCTGTTCCAGATACTTTACCGCCTGATCGTAATCCCGCGCCTTCAGGAAAGCTGCGGCAACATTCACATCTTCATAAGCCCGTTTCACCAAAGCCTCTGCCTGGCTGTATTTTTCAAGCTGGGACCGCATGGACGCAATATCCTGGCTCAGGCTGGAGCCGCTCAAAATACGGGGAGCATCCACGCCAAGCGTCATGGCAGCCCCTTCTGCACGGGACAGCAGGCGGGAGGCTTCTCTCAAATCCCCCATCTGCATCCTTACCCGTGCCAGGGCAAGCATTGTCTCCGGCGTGCAGTCCATCTCCGTTTCAGCTGCACGGAAGCAGATCAGAGCCGCTTCCAGCTGGTCGGCCATGGCCTTCAATTCCTCCTGGGAATACTTCCGGCGCGTGTTCAGCGGCATCTTCAGTTCATTCAGAATAATGCGGCCCATGTCCGGATTGGCGGTCAGGCGGAATTTAGTAAGAAGCTCCCGGGCAATCGCACTCCCCGTGCCACCGGGCAACCCGGTGGTCCTGTCTGGCAGAGTATCCTGAAGCAACAGGATTTTCACCATGCTCTTCACATCCTCCGGTTTATTCAGCATGCTCCTCATGACAGGAGAAACAGCCTGCTTGCACAACGCGGAAAAACGCTCAAACCTGGCCTGGTCGTACGCATAATGGATTAATGGCTCCAAGCACGCTAAACGGATGGAAACCTGGTCTTCCGGCGTATTTTTCAAAATCACTTCATAAAGCTTTTCCGCCACAGCATCATGCTTGCGGCGGGCGAATTCCCGCGCCCAGTTCAGGCTGACGCCCAGAAGGCGGGTATTGTCCTCCGCCGTCATGGAGGAGGAAGCAGCCAGCTTTTTTCCCAGAAGAGCAGCCAGCATAGGTTCGGATTCTTTCAGCATGCCGCGCCGGTCCATTTCCACCGCCAAAAGCCATGCAAAGGAATCTCTGGCTTCGGGAGAATTCATCCATTCCACCTGCTTGTCCACGGAGGATGCCATCTGCGCCAGCTCTGCATCGGAACCGTTCCATGAAGCCAGCATATCCTGCAAATGCCCCATGGCCTGCGTCTGGCTGTGCACCTCATGAATGGTCGGCTTGAACCACCCTTCTATCGTAGGCCAGTACTGGATGTAGCCGAACCAGAGTCCTCCCAGGAGGACCAAAAAGAGGACCGGCTTCCAATAAGACTTTTTCTTGCGTGCGGGGCGGTAGGGCTTACTGGAAAAATGGCGCTCGGAACTCATGCAGGCATTGAGCCAAAAAGACGGCACAAATCAAGCAAAATAAACGCCTCGCAACGTCTTACGAAGCCCCTCGCATCCTACCTCCGTGAAGATCTGGAGTTCACGGAGGGTCTGCGCCCGGGGGATGCCATGCGCACCCGGGGAAAACCGGATTCCTTCCAGCAGTCATCCGCTTTCTCCTTCATGCCCAGTTCGTCATAACAGCGTCCAAGCTGTTTGTAATTCTCCGACCTCTGTTCCCCCTCCAGCATGGGAAGAACCGCCTCAAAAGCTTCTGCCGCCTCTTTCCATTGTTCTCCGTCACACAGAGCGTACGCCTTACACAAATAAGACTGAACCAGCAAATCCCTGCGTTCCGCCCCCTCCACGCATTTCAGCAGAGAATCCACCGCTCCGGCATAGGCAGTCAGGGCGCCCTCCCTGTCCCCCGCCATATCGCTGGCAAGTCCCAGGGAATAATATACGCGGCCCAAGGACAGAAGATCCGAGGCGAAATGGGACTTCCGCAGCTGAAGAGCCTTTTCCAGGTTCTCCCTGGCCTTGCCCCCCTCCCCGGCATCCAGCCATGCCTTGCCCAGCCCTTCGCGGGACTGGGCGGAAATGACGGGAGAAGCCGAGCTGTTGGCAATGGCCTTTAAAAAATCCGCCCGGGCTTCCGGAGAGGCCTTGCGCAAGATGTTGACCCACCCCCTCTGATCATACAACCCGGCCCAAAAGGCATGGTCCGTCGGCAGTACGCCGCGGGCAGCGCCTTCCGCCTGGTAAAGATAAGCCAGGGCCTCCTCATAATTCCCCTGCTCCGTAGAAATACGGGCCAGACCGCGCAGGGCATTGAGGCAGTCATTCAACAGGTAAGAGGCATTTTCCGAGCCGGAAAGGCCCTTTAAAAACAATTCCCGTGCCTCATCCTTCCTGCCGGCTTCCAACATGGCCTCCCCCATGCTGATGCTGGCCAGGGCCAGGTCTCCAGTGGTCTTGTCCGGCTGAGGACAAAGAGCCAGAGCCTTCTTGAAATACTCGCGCGATTCCGGAATGCGCCCCGTAGTACGTGCCAGCCTTCCCTGGGCGGCTAAAAGCCTGGACCTGACAGGGAGGGCATCCGGCCCCAGATGTGCAGCGGTATCCACCGCACGCTGGAGCAACATATTAGCCTGTTCATTCCTGTTCAGCATCTGGTCAATGGAACTCATGGTCTGGAGCGTCCGCACCAGCGGCTCAGCCATTCCTTCCTTCTCATATCCCTCCTCAGCGGTTTTCAAATAATCGTAGGCGGAAGTGTACTGGTGCTCCGCCAACAGAGCCTTTGCCACGGCATCCGCACGGGGAGCCCATACCTGATAGCGCCCGGCGGCGTATCCGGCGTCAATTAATTCCCTGGCCGCAGGAAGAGCAGGAACGACGCCACCCCGGCTAATCAGCTCCCGGGTGAGGCCCCAGGCCGTTTCTGTCCGCAGTTCCGGATCCCTGATCCATGCAAGGCGTTCCTCCCGGTTGTCCAGAATGCCGGCCAGGCTCTCGCGCGAAGCAAAAACATCCGCCATGAAGCGGGACAAATTCTGCATGGCCTTTTCATCGCTTTTCTGCACCACCACCGGCGGAGTAGTCAGCATCCCTTCATCATAGCCGATGCGGTACGCCATGTGGTACGTCAGGAACTCCAGCAGCATCACAAGCACGCACAAGCACAGGGCAATCAGCCACTTGGTACGCGGAGACAGAGGGGGCAAAGGAGAAGACGCCTGCATAACAAGTGCATAACGTTACCGGGCGTTCCCCGAATTTCAAGCTTTTTGCTCGGGGAGAACTCCTCTGCCGTTCCTGAAAGTGGATAAAAAAGAACCTTCAACAGTCTGCCGGCCGTCACTGGGAACCGGCTCAAAAGAACCCTCCCTCCCGTTTTTCCGACCATGGAAATCCCCATAATTCTGCCGGGGACTTCCGCCGCACCGGATGCCCCCTTCCTCATCCATCCCTGCGCTTTCGTTCGGACGCGCGGTACAACTGCCAGGCATTCCATAAATTATGCCACAGTACATAAAACGTGGGGCCCAGAGCGGCAATGGGGCTGGCATACGTCAAAGCCAGATAAATGGACAGGGTGGTATTCTTCTGCCCTAATGCCTGGCTGCACTCCGCAGCGCGCGTGCGTCCCCCCAGCAAATATCCCAACCCGAAATTGACCCCGCAAACCAGCAGGGCAATCACGCCAATCTGTTCCAAAACACGTTCCGAAATGCCCTCACGGGAGGAAATATCATAAGAGGCGTTTGCGGCTATCAAAACCAGAATCACCACCCAAATGCCAAAAGTGACGTCTTTCAACTTCCTGGGCCACGCGATGGCGCGCGGATAAAAACGCCGCGCCGCCAATGCCAGAGCCAGGGGAAGCAACATTACCAAGGAAATATTCTGGGCCACGTTCAGATAAATCTCAAAATCGCCCCGCCCAACAACCGCCGGCAGGATGAAAGGCAGCAAGGCGCAGATAATACCGTTAATCAGCAAAAGGGCGGTCAGCATAAACTCCACGCTGCCGCCCAGCAGCCCCATCACCACGGGAGCCGCCGTGGCTGTAGGCATGATGCCTACGAAAAAAGCGGCCTGTGCCAGATACCCATCCCCAAAAACAAGGCGGCACACACCCCATGCCGCCAGGGCGACCATCAGATTAGCCCCCGTCAGGAGCCAGTGAGCCCGTTCCGGCTTCATTCGTTTGAAGCGGATGCCCAGAAAGGTTACAAACAGCATTACTATCAGCATCCACTTGAATGTCCAGCTGTACACATGCAGGCCGGGCATCATATACCCTGCGATGAAGGCCGCCACAATGGCAAACGTGCGGATGAGGGACTTGAACATGAGGAATACGGTGAAACGATTACGCGGGATTTCCGAGCAAATGGATGAAACTGCCCATCCGATGAGCGTTCCATCCCGACAAATCTCGCAAACGGGTCGGCAAGCCGACTACCATGCTCTCAGCAACGGCCCCCACTCCACCCCCATGATGCCGGGAAACGCCCATATAGCCATGTCCGGCAACAAGGAGATCTGCTGCAACGGGCAACCGTTCCCTGATTCCCTGCTGTTGCATCATGGAGAGCATTGAGGAAAATTCCGGGATTACCGGTTCACGCGGGCGGCGCGAACCTGAATGGAGTGGTTGTGGGCGTCCAGCCCCTCCACCCGGGCAAACTCCGCCAGGTCTTTCAGCGCCGCCACATCGGGCGCCTCTACGCCGGTGAAGACCGCCTCATAGGTGTCGGCAACTTGATTACGCTGGATCTGTGTAATAGAAACAGATATAACCGCTGACAAGCAAACCAGGAACGCCGCCAAGGCCACAGCAATTACCACCATCAGGTTCCGGCGCTTTTCGCTTGCCAGGCTGCGCTTTGCAAGTTTTTTCACAATAGCGCCGGTATCATTTTCAAAAGGCCATGTCATGGTCTGCCACCTCCTATTCCGTCACACGAAGCTGCTCTACGACACTATTTTTTCTGCAATACCGACCTGCCCATTTTGTAAGGGCTAATTGAAGCATAAAAACTAACAGAACATATAAGAGAACCGGTACTACAGGAAAAGTATAATTTACGAAGCTGAATCCAGGCACGTTCCCTATGGCAGAGCATATTGCTTTTCCAATTCCCAGACCGCAGATAAGGGAGGCGGCAAAACTGCCAACCGTTTGAAATGAATTTTCAAACCCTATCATATGATAAAGCTGTCTGTGGCTTAAGCCAACCGCCCGGAATAACCCCATTTCTTTCCTTCTGGAAATGATATTCGTCATACTGGTATTTGCCAGGTTGATAATACTGAATATGACAATAACTGCCAACAGTGCATATGCCGCAATGGAAATTGTGCTGAATACGCTTTTGTATTGCATCGTCATATCTTTTAATGTCTTCAAGCGTAAAGTATCGCTTGCCAAAACCAATGAATGTAATTCATCCTCAATTCCGGCAAAACTGTCTGTCTTTACCCGGATCACAAACGCACTGTTTGCATTATAGGGAACCGTCTGTTCCATTTCACCTGCCGGAAGGATAAAGCTGACAGAGCTGTCCCTGTCAAAAACAATCGCAGATACGGTATAAGTAAGGCTGTTTCCTGCCTGTGAAAAAGTGACGGTATCGCCCACCTCATAGCTCTTATGCAGGTATTCCAATTCCGGGCTGCCCATGTTAATGACAAGGGAGTTTTCCCCTGTATGGTCATAATCCGGCAATTCCCCGATCATTATCTTGTTCTTTAATTCCTTATAATCCTCTGTGTTCATACTCCGGATTGCCGTTTCCATTCCATCTATCCCGACGCATATCTCCTGCTGGCAGATGATTTCATCTACCCCGTCAATTGACAAAATATCATTTTTCAATTCATCTGTCAGTAGATTGTTTTCCTGCAGCTGAGTGAGGGAAAACGTAGGCGTGACCAGCGCCCGGTTCAATTCCACCACATAACTTCCCTCATAAGGGAAGGCCTGTTTCGCCCTTTGCTCAGGATCAAGGGAAGATAGCAGGGAAGAAATCCCTATAAACATCATTCCGCTCAAAGCCAGTGAAATAAAGGTCAATATACTTTTCTTCCTGTTACGGGACATATTCATAGCCGCAAGTGAAAACGGCGTAAGATGCTTCCCGCTCTTTTTCCTCTTTTTTGTTCCGCTATAACCGCTATAATGGAATGCTTCCACAGGTGAAACTGACATGGCAATCTTTGCCGGTTTTAAAACAGACAGCCTTACACAAATAAATACAGCGATTCCTGATAAAAACGCAATCACAATATCCGGAAGCAGCTGAAAAGCACTCCAGTCTATCAAAAAAGATAACACCGCGCCTGC
>OFHA01002592.1_pt1 | contig 10367 bp, 10 predicted proteins | sample 1521891 | NCBI WGS metagenome assembly OFHA01 (sample SAMEA3504089, study PRJEB24116) | mouse gut metagenome | biome: mouse gut; feature: mouse-associated habitat; material: faeces | place: Denmark | collected 2011 | reverse complement strand
CTTTCCGATATATTATATAAAATCAGAAGCGGGGAGATAAAATTTGGGGGTACCCTCGAATTTTATGGGTTTATCAGAAAGGAAGGATTTTATGATTTCAAATGTGGCAGGTATGTCGGAACAAGAACTATTAAGCTGTATCAGCAGCAGAAAACAGGAAATTGCTGATAAGATAAAAAATGGTGAGACAGAGCAAAAATTTGCAATTGGGGGGTCATCGTTTTCAAACAGTGAATGGGAACGGCTTTTGAAAAAAGTAGATACAAATCTCGAAGCTGTAAAAGAGCAGCAAGAGGAAGAAAAAGAAGAAAAACTGAAATTGCTCTATGAAGAAGGTTCTACCAAGTGCAATTACTTTTTTGAAAAAATGAATGGCACCTATCGAGAAACTGTCCCATATGGTTATCTTGCAAAGGATGGTGTCATTCAATATAAAGGAGTTCTTTTCGTTTGTGACGAAAAGCGAAATGCATTGTGTCTTGGTGATATGAGCAACACCAAAAATGTAATGAGAATCAATCTGTCAGGCGGGGGATGTCTGTTGGTAAATCGAGACAATTTAGGTGATTTAGCACATGCAATCTCTATGTTTTCCCCAGAAGACATTAACTTAATCATGCGTGCAATCGCAGATGATAACAAAGCGCAAGAAGCATTGCAGACAATTGATGAAGAAACAAATAGTATTGGTGAGGATGCTGAAAGCAATGTTCTAAGCAAAGAACAGTTAGAACAATTAATTTCTTAAAATTATTTTAATAAACGAGATGGTCTGTATTTATATTTTGAATATAAGAATAGGCTGTCTCATTTTTTGTCGAAAAATCATAGTTGTAAACAAGAAGAAGTTTGTTTATACTGTTAAAGACAAGGCAGCTATCTTGAAAATAACTGTCTGAAAAATGTAGGAAGTGAGGTATTAAAATGAATATTACAATAACAGGAAATCTTGGAAGCGGTAAGTCTAGTGTTGCAAAAATAATTGTGAAAAAGGGATATGAATTTGTTTCTACAGGAAATATATTCCGCCAGCTTGCCATGCAAAAAGGCGTTTCTGTAGAGGAATTTAATAAGCAAGTGAATGAAGCAGCAAGCCAGGGTGATCATTCTGTAGATAGAATGATTGACGCTACTACAGTAAAAATCGGAAAAGAGCAAGATCATGTTGTGATAGATTCACGCCTTGCATGGCATTTTGCGCCAAACAGCTTTAAGGTTTTTATTATCACAGATATTGATGAAGCGAGCCGTAGAGTATTTCATGATAGTCTTCGTGCAAATTCCGAGTCCTATGAATCACAAGAGACATGCAAAAGGGCGCTAATTCATCGGCAAAAGCTTGAAACTGTCAGATACAAAGAAGTTTATGGTATTGATTATTATGATGCCGGAAATTATGACCTGATTATAGAAAGCAGCTGTGCGGCACCGGAACAGATTGCACAGGAAATTATAAGAAATTTTGAACAGTTTCATCAGCGGCCGTTTCCGGCAAAAACCGAGCTGAATTTAAAATGCATGTACCCGGCAGGCCCGTTTGGAAAAGAAGAAAAAAGCAAGAGCGAAGCGGCAGGCAGGTGCCTGAATGAAGAAAAAGGCAGCCAGGGTTTATGCATGGAAAAGCCGGTTTCCATTACTGTCAAAAACGGATATAATTATTTGGGGAAAGATGCTTATGAAGTATCTGCTGCAATTGCAGCAGGCCGGGTTTTTGCTGAAATCGGACATATGGGGATGCAGGAAGCTTTCCGGGCAGGGGATGCCGTGCTGACGGAGGATGATATCTGTAATTTCGAACAGGCGGGGGGATTCCGCTATCAGGAAAATCCTTTGCGGGTTCCTGTCAAGCCTGGATATAACCTGGATTTTTCCAGAATATTTCATCAGGAATAAAATCTGTGCTGCCGCGGCCTTCTCGTTTTCAGCCTGACGGGCTGGTGCCTGTGCCGGCCCGGCAGCAGCCTGTGTATGGAAAGCCGTGGCAGCTTTATCAGTCAATGCCGGTTACACTGTAGTTTTCGAACTGTTCGACGGCAAGCAGCAGGGCTTCGTCTGACACCGGGGCATTCTGGTTCATAAATACTTCTGCCCAGCCTTTCTCAATTCTTACTTCTGCCTGTTCGACACCTGGAATGGCTTCCAGGGCTTTTTTTATGGATTCGGCACAGCCTGGGCATGTCATGCCGTCGATTTTCACAGCCTTATAATCCAGCCGTTCTATTTTGAAAATGACCGGGCGCGTGCCGTCGTTGCAGCATGCTATCATCATGCGTTCATCCTTCGTCCAGCCCCGCATAATGCTGCCGCCCTGCAGTGCCGTATAAATATAGCGGCTGATACAGTCCCAGGCTTCTGCACACTGCGTGCCGTCTCCGGCCAGCAAGAATGTGTCTTCGCCGCCATACCGTTCAAAAATAAACGTATCTCCGATATTATAAAACGGGCACGGGCCGGAAACCGGATTTTCCAGGTACTGCTGCTGGTAATCCGGGAAACATTTTTTATCAATGACAGTTACTTTGCATTTGTGCTGCATAATCATTCCTCCAATTCACTTTTTGATTCATTATTCTACCATATGTATATAAATAATGCTATACTTTTGTTTGGGTGTCACGGTTTGCTCCGTTCCAGTGGCAGCAGTTGATTTAAATAGAAAAAAAGGGTATAATAGGAACGGAAGAAAAACGACGGCCGGGCTTATGGCGCTGCGGCTGATTTTGTACAAACAGGGGGAGCATGATACCATGTTCGGTAAAAAACAGGAGTTTACAAGAGAATTAGAGGAAAAATTAAATATTACGCAGTTTCAGCTGGAAAAACTGCAGACACAGATTCACAGCGTGCAGAACTGCACACAGCAGATACTGCCCCATTTTGAGTCGCAGATTGTTGCACAGAGCGAAATGGATAAAGAACTGACGAAGGTCGTAAGCCATGCATATGATACGCTGGAAGAAACGGGCAGCAGCGTAAAAATCATGGAGCAGCTTGCAATGGAGCTGACTGCCATGCGCGGGCAGCTCGAAGACGAAGAACAGGACAAGAAAAAGATGCAGGATGCGGCAGAAAAGCAGCGGAAACAGGCAGATGCGGCGGCAGAAGAAAGCAGGAGCCTGATTGAACCGCTGACGGCTTTGCAGGAGACCAGAAACGGGTTTTTGCAGGACACCGGAACCATGCGTGAGCAGGTCAGCCTGATGGCGGAATATGCCAAGCAGATGACGGTCACATCTTTAAACTGTGCGATAGAGGCCGGGCGCATGGGTGAGATTGGAAAGAGCTTTATCGAGGCTTCGGAAGATGTCCGGCTGCTTTCCAGTGCATATGAGCGCGCAGCCGCCGTTGCCGGACGCAAGCTGGACGACCTGGAAAAGCGGATCAGCCAGCTGGAGACGCAGACCGCGGCGCTGGTAAAAGCCTGCAAGGATAACAGCCTGAACATCACGCGGCTGTCCAAAAATATATCGGAGCAGGAAGAAATCTGCGAAAGGGCGGCTGGACGGCACTATCTGGAAAAAGCCGCAGCAATTTCGGACTTTTTAAAGAAACTTTCACAAAAGCATGATACAATTGATTCCCTGCAGCATCAGACCCTGTCGGATATTGAGCGTATCGGGGAAAGCTTTATGAATGAACAGGAAGCGCGCAAGGAACTGGAACACATTGTTGACCAGATAATCGAAAGCATGCGCAGCTGATACGGGAAAGGTGGTGGCCTATGGGTGAGGTAATGAAAGAGCGGTTTCATTTTCTGTCCAGGGACGGCAAAACAAAAATAAATGCAGTAAAGTGGATTCCGAAATCCGGGAGTGTGCGTGCAGTCATGCAGATGACACATGGAATGATAGAATATATTGAACGGTATGATGAATTTGCCTGCTATCTGGCCGGCAGGGGGTTTCTGGCTGTCGGTCATGACCATCTGGGACACGGGGATTCGGTTACGGATGAAGCGGAATGGGGATATTTTTCAGAGAAAAGGCCGTCAGAAACGGCAGTTGCGGATATGCATCAGGTGACGCGCATTATACAAAACCAGTACCCGGACTGCCCGTATTTTATTCTCGGGCACAGCATGGGTTCGTTTCTGCTGCGCAGGTATCTGACGCTGCACAGCGGGGATGTCACGGGTGCCGTTATCTGCGGGACTGGAACGCAGCCAAAGGCTGTTACGCGGTTTGGCATGCTTGTCTGCTGCCTGATAGGATTGTTCCGCGGATGGCATTACCGCAGCAGGTTTATTACGGAAGTGTCGTTTGGAAAGCCATATGCGCAGTTTGACAAGACCGGGGAAGATGTTTCCAGAAACTGGCTGTCAAAAAACGAAGAAAGCGTCAGGGCATATTACCAGGACCCGCGCTGTACGTTTGTATTTACATTGAATGGATATTTCGGGCTGTTTTCGACCATTCATTATGTCAGCTGCATGAAGCATGTCCGCAAAATACGCAAAGACCTGCCAGTCCTGTTTCTATCGGGTGCCGACGACCCGGTCGGGAACTTCGGGGAGGGCGTGAAAAAGGCATATGCGCAGTACCGCCAGGCCGGAATCCAGGATGTGAAATTAAAGCTTTACCAGGATGACCGCCACGAGATTTTGCAGGAAACAGACCGGGAAAAAGTGTTTGCAGATATTTACCAGTGGTGCCGCAGGCATATGAAATAGTAAGGGACACAGAAGCGGAAAAACGTGGAAACGCAGCAGGAATAAGGTTTTTGTGTTTCAGGGAGAATCGAGATTCTGAATAGAAGCAGAAAAACGTGGAAACGCAGCAGGAATAAGGCTTTTGTATATAGGAGAATCGAAATTCTGCATGAAGGCAGAAAAACGTGGAAAAGCAATAGGAATAAGGTTTTTGTGTTCCTGGGAGAATCGAAATTCTGCGCAGGAGCAGCAGGGAGGAATCAGCGTGAACAGAAATTGGAAAAAATGCAGTATATTAATGCTGGCAGTTATTGCGGCTGTATCAGGAGCACCGGGTATTTCTAAATCCGCAGGCGGGAAGCAGCTGGTGCTGGCAGCAGGCCAGAGCGGAGCCGGCGGAAACGAAGCCGGTGCAGCAGGCCAGCCAGCTGCGGATTCCGGTGCAGGCCAGAATGGAGCCATGGCAGCAGGCCAGGAAGGAACAGGCGGAACTGGTGCAGCATCGGGTCAGGCCAGAATGGGTGAAAACGAAGCCGGGCCATCGGGCCAGGCCGGAGTGGGTGAAAACGGAGCCGGGGCGGATGCGGATAGTATGGCCCAGCCGGATGCAGCATCTGATGCGGGCCAGCCGGAAACAGGAGCAGACGCAGGCCAGCCGGAAGATACAGATGCGGATGGAAACATACATGCAGATATAAAGAAAGAAAATCCGGATATCAGTGCAGAGATTACGCCAGCGGGTTCCGGAAGCGATGATGTCGTCATTCAGGAAAATGACAAGCCATATCTGGCACTGGGCGCGAATCTGAAAGAAGACCAGAAACTCACGGTTTTGAGCCTGATGGGAATTGACCCGGCAAACCTTAGCCAGTACAATGTCGTGACGGTCACAAACGAAGAAGAACACCAGTATCTGGATGACTATCTGGACGCGTCCACGATTGGAACAAGGGCGCTGTCTTCGGTTGTGATTGTAAAGCGGGAAAAGGGAGACGGCATTCATATCGCAACCAAAAATATTACTTACTGTACAGTAGGCATGTATAAAAATGCCCTGGCGACGGCAGGCCTGGAAGATGCAGATGTCATTGTGGCAGGGCCATTTCCATTATCCGGGACAGCGGCACTGATTGGCGCAATGAAGGCATATGCAGATATGGAAAATGCAGATGTGGACACCGAAAGCCTGGATGCAGCGATGAATGAAATTGTCGTAACCGGAGAGCTGAACGAAAGCCTGGGCGAAGATGTACAGACGGAAGAATTTATTGCGTATGTCAAACAGAAGGTTGTCGAGGGCGGACTGCAGGACAAAGCAAAAATACAGGAAGTCATTTCAAAGGCGTGCAGTAAATTTGAAATTGTTCTGGATGACAGTGAAAAAGAACAGATTACTGCCCTGATGGAAAAAATCGGCTCGCTGGATATTGATGTAGACAGCCTGTTACAGCAGGCGGGCTCGATATACGATTCTTTAAAAGAAATGGAAGAAAACACCGGATTTTTTGGAAGCATTGCGGCATTCTTCAAGAATCTGCTGGCAGCAATAATCGAATTTTTCCAGGGGTTGTTTGGAAGCTGAAATCGAATTTTTCATAGATTATGAAAAGCTGAATTAAAATACAGGGCTGCCGCATTAGATAAATGAAACAGGATATGGTTCGTCTGAATCATTTTTGATACGATATCTTGCTGTATTTACTTAGAGCCTGTCTTAAAGAATGCTTTCTGTCAGATGTGTTCCCCAATTTTTGGGAGATTTGCGCCGAATGAAGGGCGCATAGCGGGCTGTGTAACCTGAATTTGGCGTAAATCTCACACAAAGCATTTTTCAAACACGCTCTAAGGCGGCAGCCCCATGTTTGTTCTGAAAGCAGCGCCTGCTATTCTTTGTTCTTTCGCAGCTGTTTTTGTTCAGTCTTTGCTCAGTCCCTGCGCAGTCTTTGCCGTTATCTCCATAAATGTCTTACTCTTGCAAATCCTGCTGTGCCTAAAAGGCTCTGTACTCTGCGGCGGTTTTCCTCGCTGAATCCGGCGGCAATTTCCGGGTTGGCTTCACACAGATAGCTGATAATGCCGTCAATATCCGATTTCATGTTTTTCGGGCACTGCAGGTACAGGTACCTGTTTGCGGTAATGTGCAGCGTATAGGATATGCTGAAATGATACCACAGAAATTTGTGCAGCGTGGAATGCTTGTATACCCAGATAATTTCCCGGATTGGCACAACGGCAGTCTGGTCATCCGCAAATACAATAAAAAAGTTCTCTGTAATATAAATATCCTCTGCGGCCAGCTGCGGCATGGCATCCAGTTCTGCTTCCGCCTGGGCTAACAGTACCTTTGCATCGCCGTAACGGCCAAGATGCCGGCAGGCAGGAGAGAGCAGGGGATTTAAAATATAGGCCGTGCAGGCTGCAAGCTGCATAAGCGCGAAAAGACCGCTCAGAAAGAAAAAGCTTAACAGCGCAATCGCAGCCGGTTTGTTAAATCCAGGTTCGCTTAACAAAAAATCCGGTATCTGTTCCTGGATGCCGGAAGCTGTCCATTCCAAATCTCCGGCAAGGCTGGCCGTCAGCCCCTCATAATCTTCAAAATTTTTCAGGATGCGGACATGTACCGTGGTTTTTTCAATATCCGGCAGTCCGGCCTCGCATGAGGACGGGGACAGCAGTACGAGGACGCACTGGCCCTCATAGAACGTATAATAATAGTAGCCGCTTGTAAATCCCAGGAATTTCTGCGTATATCCGGTAAAATGCAAATCAGAAAGCGTAACGGAAACATAAGCAGCATGGCTTTTCTGCAGCTCCTGGAAGGGAACCGGGGATGAGACGTGGCGCACAAATGCCAGCTCTGATACCGGGGATATTATCCAAAAGACTGCTAAAAGCGCCAGGTAAAGGAGCGGGTAAAACAGGCGCCTTTTGTATACGGTTTTGATGCTGTTTGAAATAGAATGTGTGAATGCCGCTGTTTCCAAGGGAACCTCCATGATGCATTTCTGGCATGCCGCTGCCAGAGATGTATTTGTCCTGCGTATTGATTTTAAAACTACGTGCCTGACAGGGCAGGCTGCTATATGCATTATACATCGAAAATCTGTTTCCGTAAATATGAAAATGAACCAGTATTTATTTTTAAACCTGTTTTATTCGTTGTTTTGTGTTGCAAGAAGCAGGGTGGTGATATATTATTTAAAATATAACCTGTAAAGGCCAGACAGGCTGGACGGCCTGCTAGGGGAAAGGATAAAGGATAGGACATGGAATGTAAAGGCGCGATTTTTGACATGGACGGCGTTTTGTTTGATACGGAGCGCATGTACCAGCAGACCTGGCAGGAGCTTGCCGGGGAAAGGGGGATAGAGCTTGCGGGCGGTTTTGCGAAAGCAATATCCGGCACGAACGGAGCGTATATGCGCCAGGTAATTGAGGAGTATTATCATACTGCGGATGGGACAGGCATTATGGAAGCGTGCATGGAACGGATGCGGGAAAAGCTGTCTGTGCATGTGCCGCAAAAAGCAGGCGTCAGGGAAATGCTGGATTATTTGAAAGAGCACGGGGTGCGTACAGCAGTGGCGAGCAGCAGTACGAAAGCACAGATAGAGTCGAACCTGAATATCTCGGGCATAGCCGGGTATTTTTCTGTAATTGTAAGCGGCACGGAAGTAAAGCACGGAAAGCCGGCCCCGGATATTTTCCTCTGTGCCGCAGAGCGCCTTGGATATCTGCCGCAGGAGTGCATCGTATTTGAGGACAGCGAAAACGGGATAAGGGCCGGGCATGCAGCCGGGTGCATGACGGTTCTGGTGCCGGATTTGTTTGAAGCATCCCCGCAAATCCGGCCGCTGTGCACGAAAATCTGTACAGGGCTTGGAGAGGCGCTTGAAATTTTTTCCAATTCTTGTTAGTATGTTAAGGAATGGAAAGACGGGAGACAGGGAAGAATGGAAGCATATACAGGTTTTGCCGGTGTTTATGATATATTTATGGAAGATGTGCCGTATGAAGCATGGCGGGATTTTCTGGCCGGGGCGCTTCGCCGGGAAGGCATTGCGGATGGAATTGTATGCGAGCTGGGCTGCGGGACAGGCAGAATGACAAGGCTTTTGTCCGAATGCGGCTATGACATGATAGGAATCGATGCATCGCAGGAAATGCTCAGTATCGCACAGGAAAATGGCAGCGCCGGGGAGCAGGAGAGCAGGAATATTTTGTATCTGGAACAGGATATGCGGGAGTTTGAGCTGTATGGAACGGTGCGGGCGGTTGTCAGCGTCTGTGATTCCATGAACTATCTGCTGGAAGAATCGGAGCTGCTTGCGGTTTTCCGGCTGGTGAACAATTATCTGGACCCGGGCGGTATTTTTATTTTTGACCTGAACACGGATTATAAATTCCGCACGCAGCTCGGGCAGCAGACATTCAGCGAGCACCGGGACGAAGGCAGCCTTGTCTGGGATAATTACTATGATGAAGAAGAACATATCAATGAATATGCGCTGACGCTTTTTATCCGGGAAGAAAACGGGCTTTACCGCAGATATGAGGAAACGCACTATGAGCGCGGCTACAGCCTGGATGAGGCAGTCCGGCTGCTCGGCGAGGCCGGCCTGGAATTTGCCTGGGCCTGTGACGGGGAAGACCACGGGCCGGTGCGTGCAGACAGTGCACGCATCTATGTGGCTGCCAGGGAGTGCAGGAAACGGGCACAACAGGACGGGCTGTCTGGATGAAGCACAATGGTAAAGGAGAAAAATAAAGTTATGGGTGATTATATGGTTCGGGCAGCGGCTGCGGAGCATGCAGTACGGGCGTTTGCCATTACATCAAAGGAACTGACAGAGCATGCAAGGCGTGCGCATCAGGCAAGCCCGGTCGTATCGGCTGCACTCGGCAGGCTGCTGGCAGCAGGGGCGATGATGGGCGTTATGATGAAAGGGGAAGACGACCTGCTGACGCTGCAGGTCATGGGGGACGGGCCGGTGCAGGGGCTTGTCGTAACCGCGGATTCCAAAGGGCATGTCAAAGGATATCCGAATAAAGCAGATGTAAAGCTGCCGCCAAATGCGATGGGCAAGCTGGATGTCGGCGGCGCTATTGGAAAAGGAGTGCTGCGCGTCATCAGGGACATGGGCTTAAAAGAGCCGTATACCGGGACGACCGAGCTGCAGACCGGGGAAATTGCAGAAGACCTGACATACTACTTTGCTTCTTCGGAGCAGGTGCCGTCTTCAGTGGGGCTTGGCGTGCTGGTGGACAGGGACTGCTCCATCCGGCAGGCCGGCGGGTTTATCCTGCAGCTGATGCCGTTTGCGGGGGACGAGGTAATCGAAACGCTGGAGCGCAATATTTCCGGCTTAAGCCCGGTGACCGATATGCTGGAGCGTGGCTGTACGCCGGAAGATATGTTAGGAGAGCTGTTAAAGGGACTGGAAATGGAAATTACAGACAAATTTCCGGCCTCGTTTCAGTGCAGCTGTTCGAAGGAACGCGTGCGCAAAGCGCTGTCGAGTATATCCAGGCAGGATATGCAGGGCATGGCCGATGACAACGAGCCTGTGGAGGTCAAATGCCATTTCTGTAATACGGCATACCAGTTTGATGCGGATGAGCTGCGCGAAATGCTCTCGGAAATGGAGACGCGGGGGTAACCAGCATAAGCACTAACTTTTGCAAATTCATAAATTTTATGTTATACTGAAACGGGGTG
>OFHA01002591.1_pt1 | contig 10369 bp, 7 predicted proteins | sample 1521891 | NCBI WGS metagenome assembly OFHA01 (sample SAMEA3504089, study PRJEB24116) | mouse gut metagenome | biome: mouse gut; feature: mouse-associated habitat; material: faeces | place: Denmark | collected 2011 | reverse complement strand
GCTACAGTAAAAGATTTACTTGCGGAAGGCTATGCCTATTATAAAGACAGCAAATTGATAGCAGATAGTACCACACTAAACGGCAAAATATTAACAGGCACAATAGAGGTAAAACCATGTGAACATTCTTATGAACAAGCACCCGACCAATCAGGAAAACATATTTGTGTTGTGTGCGGAGAGGAAGGAGAATGTACTTATCAATATGACAATGCCGACAGCACAGAAACAGGACACAAAGGTACTTGCAAAGTATGTGGATACAAAACAGAAGAACAGTCTCATAATTTTGGTAAGTTTGAAGAAGAAAGTAAAGATGATGGAAAAAATCAAGTCATATCCTATCGTGCTACTTGCCAAGATTGCAATTATAGCAAAATTGTAGGCACAGTGTCATACCCCAAAAATTTGAAATTGGAAGGTACATACGGCAATACAGATGATATTACATTAAAAGTAGATGTAACAGGATTTGAAAATTATGAAACACAATATTTTTGGCAAGAAAATCATACAGTAATTGAACTAAAAGAACAAAATTTTAATTATACACTTCCTAATAAAGTAAGTGCTGGTAAACATACATATACATATACTGCTTCATTTTTTATAGATTCTTTTCTACAAGGACAAATTAACATTGACTTTACTGTCGATGTCAAGCCATTAGAAATTACAGCGGATATTGCAGGTACAACAACAAAAACATATGATGGTACAGTTTCAGCACCTCCCGGATTGAGTATTGCATTAAATGGTGTGCTGTCGGGCGATACAGTAACAGCAAATGCTAATTTTGCATACAATAGTGCAAATGTGAGCGAAGCAAATGTCATAAAAGCGACAAATATCACATTAACAGGCGATAAAGCAAAAAATTACACATTAAAAGAGAATCGTGCAGAAATACCTGCAAATATTACAAAAGCGCAAGGTGTACTGATTGTACCAAGTGCTATCAATAAAACATTTGGCGACGTACCATTTTTATTACAATGTAGTGCAAATAGCAATGGCACAATTACATATACATCAAGTGATGAAAATATAGCAGAAGTGTCACAAGACGGTATTGTAACATTAAAGTCTGCAGGTACAGTAGATATCAAAGCATCACTTTCAGAATCTGAAAACTATACATCAGCACCAGAACAGAAAATTGCTATAACAGTGGCAAAAGCAACACCTACTGTATCATGTAATGTAGAACAAATAGAAATATTTGGGATAAGTTATTTGTATTTTTATATAACAGTAACAGGTGTCAATGGAGAAGCTCTGCCAACGGGATATGTAGAAATAATTGATAGGTTTAATATAAATTTGAATAACAGTATAGACGATGGTAAAATCGAACTAATGACATCAGCAATAGGATATGCTGGTAATGAAACATTTACAGTAACTTATAAAGGTGACAACAACTATAATGAAGTAGTAACAACAGTGACATTTGACCTAAACAAAAAAAGTCAAAGTGATTTTAATATAGAAGATGTTGCAACAAAAACATACGGCGATGACGCTTTTGAGTTAAGCACCACAGGAGGAAACGGCGAAGGAAGTATCACATATACCAGTTCGGACCCTAACACATTGAGTATAAACGGCACAACAGCAACCATAAAAAAAGCAGGTACAGTAATCATTACAGCAGTAAAAGACGGCGATGCGGAATATAATAGCGCAAGTGCAAGCATTTCTATTACCATAAATAAAAAAGATATTGTGTTGCAGTCAAAAAGCTATTCTGTTATAAAAGGGCAAGCATTGCCAACATATGAGTATGAGCCAGTTGAATTGGCTTATTCGGATACTATGACAGCTCCAACACTGACGTGCAATGCAAAAGACAGCAATACTGTAGGAACATATAGCATTGTGATAAGTGGTGGTGTATTGTCAAATCCAGATGGTTATAATGTCAAATATGTAAATGGCACATTAGGCGTATCTGAAAAATTGTATGTTTTGACAGTGAATAATAGCGGTAATGGTGTCACACAGGCAGGAGAATATGCACCAAACAGCAGTATAGCAGTACACGCAGGCACACGCACAGGCTATACATTTACAGGCTGGACATCTTCAAATGGGGGCAGTTTTGAAAATGCGAGCTTAGCAGACACAATATTTATTATGCCAGAAAATGATGTCACAATTACAGCAAATTGGAAAGAGAATAGTAAACCAAGTAGCTCAAGTAGTAGCAGAGGAGGCGGAGGAGGTTACACCAAGCCTGCACAAAAAACAACCATACATGTTACAGGTAAAACCAATATTAATGCGTCTGTTACTGCAAATGGTAGTGCAACTGTAACAGTCACAACAGAGCATATCAATGATGTAATGCAGTCTGCAAAACAATACGCAATGAATAAAAATGCAAATGCGGGAGAAATGACTGCTGTCATTGCAGTAAATAGTACATCAAATAATATTTGTTTGAATATACCAGAAAATGTGCAGAATCAGTTGATTCATAATAATATTAGTCGTGTGGTGTTAGAATGGGGACAAATTTCTGTTACAATCAATCAGGAGGCAATAAAGGCAATCAAATATCAGTCAAAGGGAACAGCACAAGTTATAATGAAAGGTATAGAAAATAGTACGCTTTCAGAACAGGCAAAAAATGCAGTTTCTGACAGACCAGTATATGACATCAAATTGATGTATGCAAATCAAACAAAAAATATAACGAATATAAATGGTATCAGCGTAGCAATGCAGTATACACCAAAACAAACAGAGCAAATAGGCGGATTGTGTGCGGTGTATTTGGATAATAATGGTAATGTGGAATATATACAAAATTCTTGTTATGATGAAAATGCAAATTGTGTACGTTTCAATGCAAAACATTTTTCTGTTTATGGTATAGGATATCAAAAGCCAAATGAATATACCGATATTAAAACACATTGGGCGAAAAATGATATTGATTTTGTAGCAAGCCGTAATATTGCAAAAGCAAAAACAGAATATCAATTCCAGCCAAATAGCACAATCACAGCATTGGAATTTGCCTCAATGCTTTATAACACTGCAAATATACAACAGAAAAATACAACAGCAACAGATATCAATGCATGGGCAAATGAAAAAGGAATATACAAAAATATTCCAAATAGTAAACAAAATCAAGTGTTAACCAGACAGGACGCAACGGTAATGCTTTATCAATATGCCAAAGCAATGGGCGTTGATTGTAAAGCGGTGATAGCAGAAAATGCTTTTGCTGATAATTCTTCTATATTGGGCTATGCAAAAGAGGCAGTGAAAACAATGCAAACAATGGGAGTAGTAAATGGTAAAGATGGTAATGTATTTGACCCATCGGGTAATGTGACACGTGCAGAGGCGTGCAATATGATTCATAATTATACACAATTTACCATTGATACCGCTACTGCACAAGGATTTACAAAAAATGCTTCTGGACATTGGTATTATTATCAAAATGGTAAAAAATTGACAGGTTGGCAGACAATAAATGGACTGAGATATTATTTCAATCAAAATGGTATGATGTATGAAGGCATGAAACAGTATACAGAAAATAATCATACAGAATGGCATTATTGGACAAATGAAGGTGTAGCAATAGGTTGGAAAGATATTTCAGAAAAGAAATATTATTTTGATAATAAAGGCGTAATGTATACTGATGGTTGGAAACAAATTGATAATACATGGTACTATTTTTATAAAGATGGCAGTTTAGCAGTGAATACAAATATAGATGGTTATACTGTAGGACAAAATGGTGCCAGAGTATGAAATATCATAATAAGGGTGTTTGAAGTGTTTGCTTCAGACACCTTTATTATGTTTGTGATTAGGAAAACGAAGTTTTCCAGTAAAGTTTGTGAAGTTTGAGACAAAGTTTCACGATTTTTAATATGTATTTAGCCCCATTTATTTGTAAATTTGACTTTGTTATACATATTGATTATACTAAAATTAATGTATAGATTCGTATAAAAAAGTAATAAAAAGTCATATAATGAGAGAATAGCGAATATAAAAACGAAAAAAATTAATTTATATGTAAATGAAATAGATATATTAGGAGGTATGAATATGCCACAAATTTATGGTTATATCAGAGTATCTACAAAAGAGCAAAATGAGGACAGACAGGTAGACGCCTTATCAGAACATCATATTGCAAAAGAAAATTTATATTTTGACAAACAAAGCGGAAAAAACTTTAAACGCCCAGCATATCAAATGCTTATAAAAAAATTACAACCTGGTGATATACTTGTTGTCAAAAGCATTGACCGCTTGGGAAGAAATTACGAAGAAATTCTGGAGCAATGGCGACTCATTACAAAAGAAATACAGGCAAATATACGTGTGTTGGATATGCCACTTTTGGATACCAGTATACAACGTGATTTAACAGGGACATTGATTTCTGATATTGTACTGCAAATACTTTCCTATATGGCACAAAATGAAAGAGAAAATATACGCCAAAGACAAGCGGAAGGTATTGCAGCAGCAAAAGCAAGAGGAATAAAATTCGGCAGGGAGAAAAAAGAAGTCACAGAAGAATTTGATGAGTGGTATTTACGTTGGAGACGCAGAGAAATCACAGGGAATGATATGTGTGATAGATTTGGTATGCACATCAGCACAATATACCAAAAGGCAAGGGAAAGAGGATTGCCTTTTACACCCATGAATGGAAAAGGCTATCCATACAAAAGAACAGAGGCAAAAAATACACCATCTGTATAATGAAATTCTGCTGTTCCCCCGTTTCTTTGTGCAGAGACTGTAATAGAATAAGTACCTGTACCATATCCCTCATGTTTTGTAGAAAGAAAACGACCATTTTGTAGTACAGGTGCTTTTTCACAAGTATTATCTACTGTAAAAGCAATATAATTTTTTTCACATACACTTCTAATTTTAATAAAACATTTTTTGTCTGTAATATTTTTACAACATTCCACAGCATTTTCGATTAAATTACCAATTAGAGCACAAAGTTCTGCTTCATTTACAGGTAGAGTTTCGTCTAAATTACAAATAACATCATAATCGATGTGATATCTCAATGCCTCTTCTCCATAATAATTTAATACAGCATTCACTGCAAAATTTTTGCAATATGTTTTATAATTATCACAATATAGTGTGTGTTCATAGCTGTTCAAATAGCACTGCAGTGCTTTTATATCATTGCTTTCTGTATAGGCACGTATCACATTCAAATGTTGTTTTAAATCATGTCTTGCCGTTTTTGTTTGTTCTATATGTTTTAACATTTGTTGTTGTTGCTTTTTTTGCAAATTTAGTAAATGTTCCTGTATGGCAGATTGTTCTGCTAATACTGCTTGTCTTTTTATGCTGTCAAATGATTGCAGTAATATAAAATAAATCACAAAAACACAAAGCAAAAGCAATGCACGTGCAAAAAGAAAGTGAAATGTATATACTTGTTCTAAATCAAGTTTTCCTGTAAATAGCATAATAATAGCGGTATTAAAAGCGGGCAAAAGCCATGCTGTACGCCAAAATAAAGGGGCATCTATGGAAAGTACTTGTGTTTTAGCGTGTGAAAAAAAGCGTAGCATAAAAGGCATACTAATCACAAATATAATAGTATGTATGAGTGTACTTCGCAAAGAATAAAATACCATATTGTCACTATAAAAAAGGCATGCCTCTAAAAATGCAGAAAGTCCTCTTAATATTAAAACATAATCTGTTGCGAAAAAATATAAAAATAATACTTTGCATTTATCATCTTTTACACAATAAAAATAAATTGTCATATAAATCACTGCAAATAAATATTCTACTTTTATTCCAGAACCTCCATTTACAATACTGTAACCATAATAAAATGAATTGATAATTTGCAATATCAAAACAACAGCAGATATTTTCCATATATTAAAACGAACTCTATCTCTAAAAGGATAATATGCTAAAATATGATAAGGAATTGATATCGCAAAAAGATTGATTGTAGCAATAAGAAATAAATTCATGTCTATACTCCTTTTCGAGAACGAACAAAAATCCATTCTGCAAATGCTTTTTGTATTTCTGTATTTCTGTTTCTACTAAAAGCAATATTTTGCTGATTTTTCATAATAAACATACCATTTGTTATCCGTTCTACTTTATCAAAATCAACCATGAGTCCCCTTCCGCAAATATAAAACCGCCCATTTTGGGGTAAAAGTGCCATAAAATCTTGAAAGGAGAGTCTTGTGCGATGAATACTGTTAAGAGTATGTATTTCAACAGTATGATTATGATATTGTGCATAAACAATATTGTCTAGTGAAATTTGTATGATATTGGAATGTCCCCAGCCTGTAATTTCTAATATGGAAATGTAGCGAGGAGTAGCAATATATTCTTGTAGTTGTTTTAAACACCAATTCACTTTATATTCTGATAATGGTTTCATTAAATAATCCATAGCATGAACAGAAAAACCATCTAATGCAAAATTAGGTTCTGCGGTAGTAAATATAATAGGAATATTAGGCTCATTTTCACGTACTTTTTTTGCAGCATCAATGCCTGATGTACCTTCCATCATAATATCTAAAAAAAGCGCATCACAAATACCAGTGTGATACTCTTTTAAAAATACATCACAATTAGTATAGCATGAAAATTCAACGGTTTGATTTTGTTTATTAAAATCATATTGTATGAGTTCCATTAGTTTTTTGCGGTCTGCTTCCAAATCTTCTACAATAATAATATGCAATTGTATCACCTCCATAAACATTGATATTAAAAACGATATTTTATTTTAACATAAAGTATACCTTTTGAGAAAATATTTTTTTCGCTATTTATTAGACAATTCAAACAAATTATGTTATAGTAAATACATAAAATTTTATAGAAATTGCACGCAAATTAGTATATAGTATAAATTTTCTTAAAAAGTATACTTTTTCCAAAATTGCTTTTATGATTATTTTGATAACAAGATATATTAGTAAATTTAATATAACAGTAGCAAAATCATAAACATTATTTTTATATAAATAGTATGGATAAAAAGCAAGTAATGGTATTACTATGCTTTTTATTTTTTTACAAAAAAATAAAATAAAAGCGTGACAAAATACGTCAAATTTTCGATATTTATATAAAGGGAGTATGCCAAAAAGGAGGGAGAATCATGTCTATTATAGTAAATATAGAAGGTGGCGACAGTGCAATTACATTAACAGATCGTAGCATTATAAAAAGCGAATACAGTATTTCATCAGGGGAACAAATACCCTATATGGAGGAGAGTGTTGATACACTCACATTGACAGGAGAAATTGATTTACACAGCGGAGGCATGGAAACAGTAAATATATCAAAATTAGCAGAATTTGCTTTTTGTACGAGTGAATCAGAAAAATGTTATAGACAGCTTGATATGAAAGTATATGATTCTGTGGGGGACAATATACAACATTTACATTTTGAAAATGCTTTTGTGATAGAATATCAAGATAATTTTTATACTACAAAAGGCAGAGCAGTTTATAAAATTGTAATTAGAGATTGCAAAGGAACACATGAATCATAGGAGGTAAATATATGGGCATTTATTTTTCGGTAGAAGGTAGCGGAGAAAAAGCAGAATTATCTGTAAAAAGTGTCATGCGTTCCACATTAATTATGAAAACAGAAGAAAATACATTAGCGAAATCAAATGACATGGTATGCAAAATGATTATTGTAGGGCAAATTGATGCAACAAGTACAAAAGCAGTATCCGCATTAAAAGAATTAACAACGTGGGCAAAACAATGCAATCAAAAACAAGATAGTTATAGAATTGTGACTGTTGAACAAAGTTATGCAGAGCTTTTTAATAGAAGGGTGATATTCCCAGATGCAAGACTCATATCGTTTCATGAAACATTTTTGACAGATAATTCCAAATTTATGGAAGTTGCTATGGAAATAGAGCAAAAACAAAGTAAACTAGATTCCATTCATATTTCCTATTTTTAATATATAGAAAGGAAATGTATATTTATGGCTGATATTTCTTTGATAACAGAAGGGGCAACATTAGAATGTACATTAGGCAGTGCCACAAGTAAATTGCAAATACCTGTGTCACATGGCAGTGAGATAAAAGGAAAAAAACAAGCAACCATATTTGATAATAAAGTAGGAATGAATATATTACCTTTTCAGCTTTGCAAAAAAAGCAACCCTCCTATACCCTGCACACCTGTCATTTGTATGCCTTGGGTAATGGGAAAAAGTGATTTCAAAGTAAAAAAAGAATTGGCTCTTTTAAATATTTGCATTGTGCCTTGTATGTTAGGAGGCGTGATTAAAATTAAAAGTGAATAAGGAGTGTTTGATATATGAATACAACATATTTGAATTTAGATTTACAGCAATATACTGTAAAATCATTAAAAGAATTAGAAATCAAACAAATGCTGAATGAGCATAGTAGTATGCATATCACTGCATTGCTTTATGATGAGCAAAAAGATAATGATATTTATGATACAAAAGCAGGCACACAAATTGCATTAGAGCAAAAAAATGGAGAACAGAATGAGTTATTATTTCAAGGTATTGTAACAAAAATTGCAATAGAAAAAAAGCAAGCTATTTATTATTTGAATATAGAAGCATTGTCTAATACTTATTTGCTTGATATTAAAAAGGTATCACAATCATTCCAAAATGTGAATATGACATATATTGATATGATAAAAAAGGTATTACAACCTTATCAGGGTAGTGATGTAATAGATAATGCATCAGAGGGGAGAACAATAGAAAATTTAATCGTACAATATATGGAAACAGATTGGCAATTTATAAAAAGAGTAATTTCTCATTTTCATGCAGGAGTTGTACCATTTCATTTAACAGACAAACCTAAATTTACAATAGGTATACCCAAAGGGGAAAATATAGGAGATTTACAACAATATCATTATAGTATTGAAAAAGATATCGAAAGGTATTTAAAATCTTCTCAAAATGATAATGAAAATTTAAAAGAATTGGACACAGTACTTTTTCACATACAAACAAATCGAAATTTTAATATAGGAGATAGTGCCACGTTTCAGAATATTTCACTTTACATAAAACAAAAAACAATGAAAATGCAAAATGGTGTCATGATTTATGATTATATATTGTCATCTGAAAATAGTTTTACACAGGATAGTATATGCAATGAAAATATTGCAGGTATATCGTTAAAAGGGAAAGTATTAGAAGTAGTAGAAGATATGGTGAAAGTACAGCTTGAAATTGATGCAGAACAAACAAAAAAAGAAGAAGCATATCTTTTCCCTTATACTACAATGTATACAGCAGAAGGCAGTACTGGCTGGTATTGTATGCCCGAAATAGATGACACAGTTATGATATATTTTCCAACAGAGCAGGAGAAATATGCCGTTGGTGTAAATTCTATAAGAGTACAAAATAAGGGCAGTGATAAAATTGGTGATACAGATGTGAAATATTTTAGAACAAAAAACGGAAAAGAATTAAAATTCAGCCCAGAAGAAATATTGATAACTTGCTGTAATGGTACAGATGAAAAAACAGGAGAAAAACATATTACATATATTAGGCTGCATGATAATAATGGTATTGAAATGATGAGCACAGAGCCTATATTTTTAAAAAGTGATGACAATATTGCATTGCAAGCAAAAGAACAGATTTTCTTTGCAGCAAAAGAGGAAATTGTTTTTAAATGTAAAACCAGTCAAATTACAATAAATGATATGGTAGATATTGCAGGAAAAGAAATTAGAATGAATTAAATCAACAAATAGCAAGCGTATCTATCCATTCTATAAAAAGGAGGGGAAGCATGAAAAAATTAGTTTGGTTGCTTGACGCAGCAACACCAAAAAATGTAAAAGTTACTGCAACTTTTGCAGATGTCAAAACAGGCTGTATTAATATGGAACAAAGTACTTTTCAACTTCATACAAGTTTTACAGAAATGGGAAAAAATTTACTGCCTCAACCAGATTTTAGAGAAATCACAAAAGATTGTTTACAAATACCTTCTAGTGTATTAGGAGGAATCGGCTCACAATATACACAAATTGCACAACAAGCAATAGAAACAGTTGAAACGGTACAAAGTATTGCACAAGGGAAAACAGACTATTTACAGAAATCATCGTATTTATTAAAAAGTATGCAAGAGGGTGTTGCAGAAGTACCCTATACCCCTTTTTCATTATCACAATATACTTTAGGAAATCAATCAAAACCTCAAAATTATGTAGAATTACCTCCAGTGCAACGTCCCATAGATATGAAACAGCAGTCTGTGCAAATACAATATGATACGCAACAATTTGATATAGAA
>OFHA01002590.1_pt1 | contig 10372 bp, 10 predicted proteins | sample 1521891 | NCBI WGS metagenome assembly OFHA01 (sample SAMEA3504089, study PRJEB24116) | mouse gut metagenome | biome: mouse gut; feature: mouse-associated habitat; material: faeces | place: Denmark | collected 2011 | reverse complement strand
CCCTGGCCATGTTTGCAGACGGGCCTGTCACTCCGCAGCGCCTGGAGATCCTGGACGGGTATGTCCAGAGTTCCAGGGAAATGCTGGCAAAAATCGATGGGGTAGTGACCGAACTCATGCGCGCTGAACAGTCGGATCAACTCAGAAATACACAGCACATCGAAGAAGCGATGAATGAGCTGAAGGAAACAGCCAGGTACTATGCACAGTCCTGAACGGCATACGTGCTGGAATTGTCGGGTGAAGGAGATGAATTGTCCCATCTGTTACAGTATTATTTAAGGGAAGAAGGGAGATTTCCATGACAGATATTCGCAGGGAAATCACATTTGCCGAACTTCCCGATCCTGTGCAGCAGACTGTGCTGCAATGGATCAGAAGCAGACTGCGGTCCGTTCCATGGACCAACCGGCATGTCACCACCTATGGGCTGCTGGATTCCATAGACCGGGATACGGGGATAGCCATTTCCGCCACTCAGCTCAATCAGGCCCTTGTTCAGTCCGGCTTCCGGGCCTTGCAGACAGATTCTGTCCGCGATCCGGCTCAGCTGGCCTGGAACTGGAACATCAGCATCCGTTCACCGTATTTCAGCATCCCTCGACGCTGACAAATGGACAGCGTGATCAGCGTCTCCTGCCGGGAGGCGCTTTTTCAGTTCCATTTGCCACCTGGATGCTGCAAGGATATCTGTTCTCGGCAGCAGGGATGAGTGTCCCTGCCGTCACAGGATTGAAAAAGGACCCCATGGGGTCCTGACAATCGTCTGTAATAAGACAATCAGTCGTTTTTCTCGTTGGCCAGGGCGTTCTGAACGGCTTCCAGCATCGGCTGAACGTTGATGTCCACGTTCTTCAGCATCTCTTCGTCTGCCACCCGTCCGTTTTCATCCGTCTTGATGTTCTCCACACCATTTTCCTTGATGTAGTTCTCCAGATAGTCAACCTGGTCCTGGTACTCTGTGCCAATGGCTGTATCCTGTGCAGTGGGATCTGCCATGTCTTCCAGCTGCGTGATGGCATTTCCATCCTGGTCAATGGTCTCGATGATCACATCGGCAATCTTGTCGCCCTGTTTGATGACAGTCGCCCTGGCAGTCTGTCCTGTATCGCCATAGGCAGCTTCGCCTTCCAGCTTCGTTTCAGCTGCGGCATCGCCCTGGTCTACAGTTTCATCGACTTTGTCGACATCCTCCTGCGCTGTGGAAGAACAGCCGGCAAGGAGAAGAAGTGCAGCAGCTGCTGCGGCAAATGTTTTTTTCATGGGAATCAGTGCCTCCTTTATCTTCATTGTAGACCCGGAGACCCAAATCACAATTCAGGTGCCTGCCCGGCTCAGTCCTGTGACCTGATTCGGCGGAAAAACAGAAAAAAACCCGGAAATCCGGGTATTTTCACTGACTACTTCGCTTCAGCTTCCTTGACTGCATCCACCATGGTCTTGATGGAGATCGTGCAGCCGGACTTCAGGTCTTCGTTTTCAGCCTTGCCATCGTCCGTCATCTTGATGGAGTCAACGCCGTTTTCCAGGATGTAGTTTTCCAGGAATTCAACCTGCTCGTACCATTCCTTTTCGATGGTGCTGGCAGCCTTCATGCCATAATCGTCGCCCAGATCCTTCTTGGACAGACCTTCTTCATCGATCACATCAATGGAAACGGCGGTTACTTTGTCGCCTTCCTTGGTCACTTCCGCTTTGGTTGTAGCCCCATCCTGCTCGATCTCGGCAGATGTGGTCTTTGCATCGGCTGTAGCCGGCGCATCGGATGCTGCTGCACCTTCTTCATCCACACCAGTGTTGGCATTGCCGCAGCCAGCCAGCATGACCAGCGCAAGAGCACCTAAGAAAAACTTCTTGTTCATGATAATTTGCCTCCAAATACGTAAAGCATTGCTTTCAATGCACGTACATTATACGAGAGACAAGGTTGTATCACAGTTACTATGACCATTGATTTGTCATTTTACTGCGGCATTTTCGTGCTTCCGCGTGATGGAAGCCTTTACAAGTCCCTTGAACAGAGGATGGGCCCGGTTTGGTCTGGACAGAAACTCGGGATGATACTGCACCCCGACATAAAAGGGGTGATCCGTAAGTTCCACTGCCTCCACCAGCGTCTTGTCAGGGCTTGTGCCGCTGATCAGCATACCCGCATTCTCGAACTCCGAGCGGTAGATGTTGTTGAACTCATATCGGTGCCGGTGACGTTCATCCACCAGTTCGCGGCCATAGCATTCATGCAGCCTGGTTCCGGGCCGGACGGAACAGGGATAGGCGCCCAGCCGCATCGTTCCGCCCTTGCGGATCTCGTTTTTCTGGTCTTCCATGAAATCAATCACTGTATGCCGGCTGGCCGGATCGAATTCATAACTGTTGGCATCTTCATACCCCAGTACATGTCTGGCAAAGCTGATCGCCGCTATCTGCATGCCCAGGCAGATCCCGAGGTAGGGAATCCGCTTCTGTCTTGCGTAGTTGGCGACCCGGATCATGCCTTCGATACCGCGGCCGCCGAATCCGCCCGGAAGAATGATGCCGTCCACATTGCCGAATACCTCATCCAGATCCGCAGTCTCCAGCTCTTCGCTGTCCACCCAGTCGATCTCCACCCGGGCTTCATTGGCGAATCCGGCATGGGACAAAGCCTCGGCCACGGAGAGATAGGCATCGTGCAGCTGCACGTATTTTCCCACCAGTGCGATCCGCACTGTATCCTGCGGGTGATGAATGGTGTCCACGAGTTCCCGCCATTCTTCCAGATCCGGCTGCCGCGGTTCGAGCCCCAGCTTCGAGCAGACCAGATCGGCAAGATGCTGTTCTTCCAGCATGAGCGGCACTTCATACAGGGATTCCAGCGTCCGGTTCTGAATCACGCTCTGGGGGCTGACGTTGCAGAACAGCGAAATCTTGTTGAGCACGGACTGCGGGATCTCTTCATCGCAGCGGGCAATGATGATGTCGGGATTGATTCCGTGAGACTGCAGGTCCTTGACGGAATGCTGTGTGGGCTTGGATTTGTATTCATTGGAACCAGACAGATAGGGAATATAGGTCACATGCATGAATACGCAGTTTTCACGTCCCACTTCCAGGGGGACCTGCCGGATGCTTTCCAGAAACGGCAGACTCTCGATGTCACCCGTGGTGCCGCCGATTTCCGTGATGACGAAATCTGCCTGCGCATGGCGTCCTGCCTGTATGACGAAATTCTTGATTTCATCCGTCACATGCGGGATCACCTGTACGGTTTCTCCCAGATATTTTCCGTCCCGTTCCTTGTTGATGACATTCCAGTACACCCGCCCGGTGGTCAGGTTCGAATACGTATGGAGGTTCTCGTCGATGAAGCGCTCATAATGACCCAGATCCAGATCGGCTTCCAGTCCGTCATCTGTCACAAACACTTCCCCATGCTGATAGGGTGACATGGTTCCCGGATCCACGTTGATGTAGGGATCCAGTTTCTGGCTGGTCACTTTATAGCCGCGGCTTTTCAGCAGCCTGCCCAGACTGGCGGCGCTGATGCCCTTGCCAAGACCGGAGACAACGCCGCCGGTCACAAATATATATTTTGTCGTCATGCTGTCCTCCTGACAGACCAATTCTATAGGCCGCGGGCTGTCAAGTCAAAAGACAGAAAGGGAAATGAAAACGCGCTTTCATGAGAACTGGATGAAAGCGGATACCAGAGCAGGGGATTTCTTTCTGACAAGGCAGAGGCCTGGAACCCGGGCCTGGGGCAGCAGAGCGGTCCAGTCGGGTCACTGCGGCAGATTGCCGGGCATCAGACAGAACTCCTGTCTCTGTTGATGCATGAATGGTGTACAATAAAGACATTATAGAATCGCCAGAGTCGCTGGCAAAGAAGCCGTCAGCAGCCGTACAACCGGGCAGCGGCGGTGGAAAGGAGGCTGCATGTTCCATCTTGATGAGCAGTACCGGAGCAGGGAAGTGCTGATTCAGCGCCTCATTCTGTTTGCACTGGGTCTGGCCATGGTCATCATATATTTCCGTCAGATTCTGGATTTTTTCGCACACATTCTGGGTATCTGCACCCCGTTCATCGTGGGCGGATTCCTCGGGTACGTTCTGAATGTACTGGCAACCTCTCTGATGGGGTGGGGCCAGCGGCTGTTTCATATGCGGGAAAACCGGTTCACAAGGTTCCTCTGCAACTGTCTGGCCATCCTGACGCTGGTTCTGCTGCTGTTTGTGTTCCTGTTCGTGCTCTTTCCACGGATCGCAGACAGTCTGCGGTCTGTCATGACGGACCTGCCCGGCAGCCTGTATTCCTTCTGGATGTGGCTGCTGCACATCACGGAACGAGTCCCTGCTGTCCATGACTGGCTGGCCCGGCTGGATTTCTCCGTGGACAGCATTACAAGGGCCCTGGAAGAGTTTCTATCCTGGCTGAACGCAGACGCCCAGACAAGTCTCATGAGTTCTGTCTACAACGTGCTGTCTTCTGCCTTCTCCTGGGCTTTCAACTGCATGATGTCGGTGATGTTTGCCATTATCCTGCTGTTCAACAAACAGCGGGTCGTGCACGAGGGACGCTCCCTGCTGCAGGCGTACATGCCTGAACGTTTCTACAACCGGTCCATGCACATTCTGAAACTCATCGACAACACCTTTACCGGCTATATCGGCGGATCCTGTCTCGAGTGCCTGATCCTGGGAACACTTGTCGGGATACTCAGTGCTGTATTCGGTCTGCCCTATGCCCTGCTGGCCGGACTGGTTGTCGGGTTCGGGGCACTGGTTCCGATGTTCGGAGCCCTTGCCGCCGCCATTCTGGTTTCGCTGTTCATGGCCCTGGAATCGCCGGTCAACGGGCTGTATTTCATGATTCTGTTCCTCTGCATTCAGCAGGTGGAAGGCAATTTCATCTATCCCCATGTGATGGGAAAAACCGTGGGGCTGCCGCCGTTTTTTGTCATGATCGCGATCACCATCGGCGCCAATGCAGCCGGGATTCTGGGAATGATCGTCTTCATACCCATTACGTCGTGTGTCTATCAGATCATCCGCGAAGATGCCTCTGCCCGTCTGGCTGTGCGAAAGCGCAGGAAACAGGCGGACGCCCTGACTGCACAGTCCTCTGCAGGCAGAGGAAGTGCTGCGAACCGCCGGGATCCGGCCAGTGATTCGAAGGAGACCAGTCATGTATAAAACTGCAAATACCATCCGCATGCTTCAGATCCTGTACAGTGGCGGTGTTGTCAAAAAGCGGGACCTTGCACAGGAACTTGAGACCAATGAACGCAATATCCGGGAATACAAGAAAGAGCTTATCATGGCAGGCTATGACATTCTGGAACACAAAGGACGCAACGGCGGGCTCCAGCTGGACTCTGCTTCCATTATTCCCGCCGCCCGCCTTAACCGGGAACAGACCGACGCCTTTCTCGAGGCCCGCGATCTGGTGCATACCCACAGTTCGTTTGCGTCGATGAAAGAATTTGACCAGGCAGTGGAAAAGCTGTTCTCCAGCGTGGTTCCAAGCCCGGAAGAGGATGACGCCATCCTGTATCTGAGCCGCAGGCGGCGGGACCCGAGACAGACCAGTACGCTGCACATGGAAGTATGCCGGCGGGGAATCCGGGAGAAAAAGCGGCTGAAGCTTCTGTGCCGACGCCGTGATGGACGGATGCAGGAGTATCTTGTGGAACCCTACCAGGTGTTCTACAGTCAGGAAGCCTACTACCTGTTCGCGGACAAAGTGGAGCAGGGAAAGACCGGCGGCGGAAACTGGCGCTGTTTCCGGTTTTCGCCGACCCGCCTGCAGAACGTGACCCTGACTGAGGAACGATTCGTCCCGTTTACGGATGTATCCCTGGAACAGAATCTTGCGGAATACGGATTCGTGAAGACCCCCAACACGAAGTATCAGGTCCGGGTGCGGAAGGAAGCAGAACACCTGTTCAGGGAATCCGACTGGGGGGATGATCTGAGGGCTGTTTCCCAGGATGAAGAATGGATCCGCTATACCTTTCACAGGGATGAAAAAGAAGGGCTGTTCAATCAGCTCCTTGAGTTCGGCCCAACGGTCATTCTTGAATCCCCGGCAGATCAGCAGCAGGAATTCAAAGACCGCATTTCGGCTTTGATGGAAGCCTACGGATCATGAATCGTCCGGAAATCATGCTTCATGGCCAGGACCTGATTCGCATGAAACGTTGTCCGCGGCTGGCCTGGCTGCACTATCACAGCCGTGGTGACAACAGTCTTCCGTTTTATCATATGAAGGAACCCTTTTCTGCTCTCTGGAGCCGTGCCTATGACCTGGATGATACACCGCAGGGACATCGCGGGGATACAATGGAAGACACCATGCGGATTCTGGGCTCTCTTCAGCCGGGAGAGTCTGCCAGATTCGTACGGATGAGCTGGCATGGACTGCGGGTGACGATTCCGTGGCTGCAGAAACTGGATACTGGCTGGGAAGCCATCTGGCCAATGATGACAGCCCGGGAAACCGAAGCCTGGCTCATGGACATTGCCCGGCTCATCGCACAAAAAGCCGGCATCGACATCCGGGAACAGGAAGCAGTCTCAATCAGCCGGCAGTATGTACGTGGCCAGAAACTGGATCTTTCTGCTTTGTTTGTGAAAAGCGACTGTCTGGAAAACCGGAAACACCATCCCTCGCGGACCATTGCCAGTCTCCAGGAAACCATGCACCCGGATCTCGACCAGCTCGTGAATGAAGCCCGTACCCTGTTTGAAGGACCCTGCCCGCCGGCAGTCAACAGCCGAAGCTGTGCTCTGGGCAAGCGGTGTACCTATTATGATGACTGTTTCCAGACAGACAGGCGTTCCGGGGATGACACCCTGTTTCTGCGTTCTGTGCCGCACCGGTTCGAGATCCGGGAAGGACCGATCAGTCAGCTGGATCCCGCCGGGCTTCAGGAGTATCCCGTTGCCTGGGCGCAATACCAGGCAAGTCTGTCCAGTCCGTGGATCAGCAGACCGGACCTTGGTGAATGGCTCGCGGACGCAAAGCCTCCGTTCTCCTACCTGGATTTCGAATGGGACACCTTTGCGGTTCCGCCCTATGAAGGAATGAAATCCTTCGATGTCCTCTGCTTCCAGTTTTCTCTGCACACAGAGACAGATTCCGGTCTGGAACATACTTCGTATTTTGGCTGGGGAGACTGCCGGAAAGAATTTCTGGACCGTCTGCTGGCATCGGTTCCTGCCGAAGGCACCATCTTTGTCTATAATATGGAAGGAGCCGAGCGCCTCCGACTCAAACAGCTGGCGGTGCAGTTTCCCGCATACGCCTTGAAGCTGCAAAAGATCTGGGAGCGCATGAAGGACCTTGCGAAACCCTTCGAAACCGGCCTGTACTACGACCTCCGCATGAAAAGCCGCTTTTCCCTGAAACAGATCGTGCAGATGTTCACTGACGATCCTGTCTACAACCGGCTTGCGATACACGATGGCCTGCAGGCTGTCAGGGCCTACCGCTGTTATGAAACTGCCGATGAACAGACAAGAAAGCGGATCCGGGAAGAACTGGACCGTTATTGTCAGATGGATACATACGCCGAGTATCTGGTCCTTCATGGCCTGATCCAGGCGGCAAAGGAGTAAACTATGCCCAATCTCATCACCCATGCACTGCTTGCCCAGGAAGCAGCCGGCCGGATGCCGGCAGATATACAGTCTTTGCTGGAATCCCGCGCACATCTTGTGGGAATCGGGTCCAGCGGTCCGGACTTCCTGTTTTTCCAGGGACTCAACCCTGTTTCCTTCTGGAAACCGGCCAGGATCCGGCAGTATGGAGGCCGCTTCCACCACAGCCACATCAATGAGTTCTACCTGTCGGCGCTGGAATCCATCCGTCGGGAAAAAAATCCGGAAATCAGGCTCGACATGGAAGCTTATGTCTGCGGACACCTGTGCCACTGGGCTCTGGACTCCACAGCTCATCCATACATTTATGCCCGGACCGGAGACGGAACTGCGGACAGTTCCACCCGTCATCACACCATGGAGAGCCTGATCGACGCGATCATGCTGAAGATCAAGCGCGATCAGACTATCCGGGAGTTTCACTTTCCTTCCATTGCGGATGCCAGCCGGGAAGAAAAACGGGCCATTGCCCGTATCTATGTTCCGGCGATCGCGCAGATTTTTCAGGACGACATTCAGCCGCACCTGATAGCCGATTCCCTGGATGACTGGCACAGCATGCAGAAGAGGTTTTATGACGCAGGCGGTGGAAAAAAACAGACGCTGAAAACCATGGAGAAATGGCTGGGGAAGGAAAACCTGATTTCCGGCCTGGTCGTGCCTGCGCAGATCGAGGACAACTGGGATGTCATGAATCTGCAGCACAGGCGGTGGACTCATCCCTGTGACGGCACCCTCACATTCACGGACTCCTTCCTGGACCTGTATGACAAGGCCGTGGAAAAGGCCGTAACAGCGATGTCACTGTTCATGGATGCCGTGAACGATCCGGCTGCCGATCATGCATTCCTTGCATTCCTGGATGACCGGGGGTATGACACAAACATGACTACTGACTGCCCGATGGTCAATTTTGACATCATCGATTTTAAATACTGATTTTTGATACCGGTTTCGAAAGAAGCCGGTTTTTTGTTATGATTTATCGGTGAGGTGAGCCAAATGTATAAAATTCTGAAAAAGGAAGCACTGAATCCCACCGTAACCAGGATGGTGATCGATGCCCCCCACGTGGCCAGACGGGCCAAAGCGGGGCAGTTCATCATTCTGCGTGTGGATGAGGCAGGGGAGCGCATCCCGCTGACGATTGCCGGTGCAGATCCCGAGACCGGGGAAGTGACGATCATTTTCCAGGTCGTGGGAAAAACCACGATGCTGCTGAATGCCATGGATGAAGGACAGCAACTGCAGGACTTTGCAGGCCCGCTCGGCAGGCCCAGTGAAATCGAAGGGGACTCTGTATGCATCATCGGAGGCGGTGTGGGGTGTGCCATAGCGCTGCCGACAGCCCGTGCTTTCCATGATGAAGGAAAGCGTGTCACGGCCATCACCGGGTTCAGAAACAGAGACCTGGTGATCCTGGAAGACGAGTTCCGGGCTGCCAGTGATGAGTTCCACCTGATGAGCGACGACGGAACGGCCGGGGAGAAAGGGCTCGTGACCGACAAGCTCGAAGCGCTGATTCAGGCTGGACACCATTTTGACAAAGTCATCGCCATTGGTCCGATCGTCATGATGAAGTTCGTGACCAGGACTGCACAGAAATATGGAATCCCGGTGGTTGTCAGCATGAATCCCATCATGATCGACGGGACCGGAATGTGTGGCGGCTGCCGGCTGAAGGTCGGAGATGAAATCAGGTTTGCCTGCGTGGATGGACCGGACTTTGACGGGGCCCTGGTGGATTTTGATGAAGCCGCCAGCCGGAACCGTGCCTATATGGATTTCGAGCAGCGTGAACGGGAAGAAGCCTGCCGGCTTCTGAACCAGGAGGTGCGATAATGCCGAACATGAAACCCGATAAAACAGCCATGCCGGTGCAGGATCCCGGGATCCGGATCACCAACTTCGATGAAGTGGCACTGGGCTACACAGAGGCGATGGCCAGAGAAGAAGCCGAACGCTGTCTGCACTGCCGGCACAGACCCTGTGTCAATGGCTGTCCGGTCAATGTAAACATTCCGGAATTCATCGAAAAGGTGAAGGAAGGCGAATATGAAGACGCCTATCAGATCATTGCCCTGACATCCTCGCTGCCGGCTGTCTGTGGACGTGTATGTCCGCAGGAGTCACAATGTGAAAAGTACTGTGTCCGCGGCATCAAGGCACAGCCTGTGGGCATTGGGCGACTGGAACGCTTCGTGGCTGACTGGCACAGGGAAAACAGTGTGGAGCACGCAGAAAGACCAGCCTCCAACGGCCGGAAAGGCTGTCGTCGGAGCCGGTCCTGCCGGCCTCACTGCGGCGGGTGACCTCGCCAGACGTGGATATGATGTCACGATCTTCGAAGCCCTGCATGTGGCCGGCGGTGTGCTGATGTATGGCATTCCGGAATTCAGGCTGCCGAAAGCGATCGTCCAGAAGGAAATCGAAACGCTGAAGGATCTGGGTGTCGAAATCGTGACCAACTTTGTCGTCGGCCGGTCGGATACCATCGATGCCTTGATGGAGCAGGGATTCGAGGCTGTCTTTGTCGGTTCCGGAGCCGGACTGCCGAATTTCATGGGTCTGCCGGGAGAAAACCTTAAAGGGGTCTATTCCGCCAATGAATTCCTCACGCGGATCAACCTGATGAAAGCGTACCGCGAGGGCAGCCCCACCACTGTGCAGCATCCGAAGAAAACTGTGGTTGTCGGCGGAGGCAACGTGGCGATGGATGCCGCCCGCTGCG
>OFHA01002587.1_pt1 | contig 10390 bp, 9 predicted proteins | sample 1521891 | NCBI WGS metagenome assembly OFHA01 (sample SAMEA3504089, study PRJEB24116) | mouse gut metagenome | biome: mouse gut; feature: mouse-associated habitat; material: faeces | place: Denmark | collected 2011 | reverse complement strand
CTGTTCCAGCACATGCCAGCCGCGACTATGCGTTCGCGCGTCATTTCGATCTTCCCATCATTCCACTGATCGAGGGAGCTGATGTCAGCGAGGAGAGCTTCGATGCCAAGAGCGGCAAGATGATCAATTCAAAGGGTGAAGAGCTTGACCTGAACGGACTGGAAGTGAAGGATGCCATTGCCAAGACAAAGAAATTCATAGAAGAGAAGGGTATAGGTCGCGTGAAGGTGAATTATCGTCTGCGCGACGCCATATTCAGCCGCCAGCGTTACTGGGGCGAGCCTTTCCCTGTTTATTACAAAGATGGTATTCCCCAGATGCTTGATGACAGTCTGTTGCCGCTTCAGTTGCCCGAAGTGGACAAATATCTGCCTACAGAGACAGGCGAACCGCCACTTGGCAGAGCCAAGAACTGGACATCGCCCGAAGGGTATCCGCTTGAGCTAAACACGATGCCCGGTTTCGCCGGATCGTCGGCCTATTATCTGCGCTATATGGATCCGCGCAATAATGATGCACTCGTTTCGAAAGAGGCTGATGAATACTGGCGCAATGTGGATCTTTACATAGGCGGAACGGAACATGCCACAGGCCACCTTATCTACAGCCGCTTCTGGAATAAGTTCCTTTATGATCTGGGCGAGGTGTGCGAGGATGAGCCTTTCAGAAAGCTTATCAACCAGGGAATGATCCAGGGACGAAGCAACTTTGTCTACAGAATCAAGGATAGCAATACGTTTGTGAGCTACAATCTGAGAAAGGACTATGATGTCACTCCGATCCGTGTTGATATCAATATAGTGAAAAACGATGAACTCGACACTGAGGCGTTCCGCCGCTGGCGTCCGGATTTCGCTGATGCGGAATTTATTCTGGAGGATGGCAAATATGTGTGTGGCTATGCCGTAGAGAAGATGTCGAAGTCGATGTTCAATGTTGTTAATCCTGATGATATAGTAGAGCGTTACGGAGCGGATACTTTGCGTCTTTATGAGATGTTCCTCGGTCCTCTGGAACAGAGCAAGCCGTGGGATACAAACGGTATTGATGGAGTCAACCGCTTCCTCAAGAAGCTATGGGGCCTTTTCTATAAGGGTGACCAGTGGCTTGTCAGCGAAGGAGAGCCTACCAAAGAAGAGTTAAAATCTATCCATAAACTCATAAAGAAAGTTAGTCAGGATATAGAGAATTTCTCTTTCAACACGTCGATAGCTGCCTTCATGATATGTGTCAACGAACTGAGCCAGCTGAAATGCCATAATAAAGAAGTGCTGAGTCAGCTTGTGACTGTCATAGCACCTTTCGCACCTCATATCGCTGAGGAACTATGGCACGCATTGGGTAATGAAACAACCGTATGTGATGCACAATGGCCTGAGTATAAGGAAGAATATCTGAAGGAGGATAGTGTGACCTACGCAGTGTCGTTCAACGGAAAGGCACGCTTCAATATTGAAGTGGCAGCCGATATGCCTCGCGAGGAAGTTGAGAAGATAGCGCTTGGACATGAAGGGGCACAGAAGTGGCTCGAGGGCAAGACTATCAAGAAGATCATCGTTGTTCCCGGCAAGATAGTAAACATCGTTGTTGCATAATATAAGACAAAGGATTACGTTAGAATATCATGGAAAAGCCGAGACAAATAGTGTTTGCCACCAATAATGGTCATAAGCTTGCGGAGATCCGCAGGATAATGGGCAGGGAATGGGATGTGCTCTCACTTTCCGACATAGGGTGTGATGCCGATATTCCGGAGACAGCGGAAACGTTGCAGGGGAATGCCGAGATCAAGGCACGTTATGTCAAGGATTGTTTCGGTTATGATTGCTTTGCCGATGATACGGGTCTGATGGTGGATGCTCTAAATGGCGCTCCCGGAGTGTATTCCGCGCGTTATGCAGGTCCGGGTCATGATTCGGCCGCCAATATGGCTCTGCTTTTGGAAAATATGAAGAATGAGAATAACCGAAAGGCTCATTTTTCAACCGTCATAGCCCTGGTGACAGGGGATGAGATACATTTTTTCGAAGGTAGGGTTGATGGGGAAATTCTCCGCGAAGCTGAAGGCACGGACGGGTTCGGTTATGATCCGGTGTTCCGTCCGGATGAAAGCGACCGATCGTTTGCGCAGATGAGTGCCGACGAGAAGAATGCCATCAGCCACCGTGGACGCGCTACAGCAAAATTGATAGACTATCTTAAAACACTTTGAATTATATTATTTGATGAGACATAAACTGACATGCCTGCTGGTTTTGGCTTTGGTGGCTTTTTCTTATATTGGAGCCTCAGGCCAGAATCAGGCTGAAGGCACATGGATCATACATCCTACATATTCTATGCCTCCGCAGAAAGTTCTTGAGACTGACCGCGGAACAGTCTATTTTCTGACAGGAGGAAATCTGTTCTCCTATGATAGCCGTGAGGATGAGAATTATTCGTATCATTCCGGAAATAAGCTTAACGATAGTGGAATAACGAATATATTCTATAACTACGACAAGCATTATCTTCTTGTGTGCTACGAGTCCGGAAATATAGATCTGCTCTATGATGATGGCAGTGTGAAAAACATGTCGGATATAAAAGAATCGTCTGTCACACCTCCGCTGACTATTAATGCAGTCTCGTTTGACGGAGACAATATCTATGTGGCCACGACTTTCGGACTTGTGAAATTCAATGAGCCTCGCGCTGAGGTTGTGACCTCGGGCAACTTCGGTAAAGCTGTGAATGCGCTGACCGTCATGGGCGATCGGCTTGTGATTCATTTTGAAAACTATTTCTATTACACTGATAAAAATGGCAATCTGAGATCCATAGATGAGTTCACACGGCTATATTCCCATAATAGTCCGAATGAAATCTGGGCTGTGTCAGATAATGAAATGATGGTGAATCTAAATCATACCGATTTGGTTATAGCCAAACACACCATAGATTTTGAAAATAAAAATTTGGAAAGGTGGCTGACATTTACCGAAAGACATAGCAAATTGCCTACTTATATGATCCATGCTGCTGACGGCAAGATTTATTATGAGGCGGATGATGCTTTGTTTACTGTCAGCGATGATTACAAGGAGGTGAAGATCGCTGATCTGCCGGATGAATTGCAGGGTGGAAAAATAGGTACGTATAGTGATGAAAAATCATTGTGGTCTTTGAACAATCGTGGATTGGGACACTATGATATATCATCCGGAGGCATGACTGTGTTGATGGACAGATTCAAGCCTGATGCTTTTAGTGTGAGCAATGTGAGATATTTCTTTCCCTCGGCCGATGGTAAACGTCTGTATGTTCAGAACAGCGGCAATACCGTGTATAGATTCGGTGGGTCAACAGTTGGATATGATGTTATTCAGACAGGAGGTATAATAGACTTAGTAAACGGAACATTCATGGATGCCAGCCCATATCCCGTGCCGGGAAAATCACCCTCTGCACAGGAGCGTCAGCGGATCAATGGAGAATATATTTTTGGTCCCGGATCAATGGCTGAAGATCCTAACGATCCATCTTCTTACTATATTTCAACCAATGTTGACGGAATCATAAAGATTACTGACGGAGAATATGCCGGAACGTATGGTGGCGGTGTGAATGATGTTGTCGGTTCGTTCGATAACCGCTATATCTACTATTATGTTTCGTTTGACCGCGGTGGAAATATGTGGGCAACGACGGATCATTTGAAATATACAAAAGATCCCATAATGATCCTGCCTGCCGATAAGGTGAAGCTTGGTCCCGACAAAGTGAAAAAAGAGGATTGGATCACGTTGAATCTTAGGAATACAGGTTATTGGGGAGGACAGGATGTGCAGATGCTCCACTGCAAGAAATCCAATATTACTTTCGTTATCCAGTCGAATGGCGAGTTGTTGGTTTGCGACAATCGCGGAACATTCAAGGATCTTAGCGATGATCGGTTCTATCTTTGGGAGCAATTCATAGATCAGGACGGAAAAACACTCAAACCAAGTTATTTAACGGCCATCTGTGAGGATAGAAACGGAAAAGTGTGGATCGGGTGTTCCGAAGGAGTATTGGAAATTTCCAATCCGGCGAATGCCTTGAACCCAAACATGCGTGTGACGCATATCAAAGTACCGAGAAACGACGGATCAAATCTTGCCGACTATCTGCTTGGGACTGATCTTATCATGGGAATCACTACTGATGCCGCCAACCGGAAATGGATTGCCACTTACCGATCGGGACTTATAGTGACATCGGCAAGCGGAGATGAGATCATTCAGGATTTCACACCCGACAATTCGGTTCTTCCCACAGAGAAGATCAATTGCGTATACAGTGATGCCGAGGGTTCCACCATATATGTCGGAACGGATTTAGGACTGATGACCTACAGGAGTGATGCCACTCCGGCTCGTGATGATTTCTCGCAGATATTGGCCTATCCGAATCCGGTGAAATCGGACTATCGCGGTGATATTAATATCACCGGCCTAATGGAAAATACTCTTGTCAAGATCTCAGACGCCTCCGGAAGCGTTATATATCAAGGAAAGTCTGAAGGTGGCCGTTTCCGTTGGAACGGATGCAATGCTGCCGGACGTCGCGTTCCGACCGGAATCTATTATGTTCTGGCTTCCCATGGCGGAGGAAACGATACATCCGGCTCGTCGGCTGTGGTCACTAAAATTATGGTTGTCAATTAAGATCTTGTTTAAAATTATTTGAGATGAACAATAAACTTAGCTATAAGAACGAAGAGGACAAGTGTTACGGAGCTACCGGTATGGCAATAGCTGTAGTGGTATTTGACGGTGAGGATTTCATCACGTCGATCAACCTTGATGCGGATCCCGACCGCGTAGTTGAGTTCACTGAGGATTTCTATTTCAATGGCAATCCCGGATTCTCAGCCAAGAATGCATGGAATCAGATTTTGAAGAATTTCAATCTGGCCATGGCTATGTCGCTTGGCAATGTGCTGTGTCGTCGTCTTGTCTATGAGTCCAATCCTGTTGACCGCGAATTGACGGAATCGTTACGCAAACTGATGACTGATGTAGGCACTGAATCCTGTTCGCTTGAGGCCGATGAGACAGGACATCTGTTCGACAAGAATCTTACATATCTGACAAGAATTTTCAGCCATCACGGAGTGCAGGGAGTTGCGCATGAATTTGCCGAGGCATTGAAACGCCGCCGCAATATGACCCGTATGGATATGATTGATCAGTTGCGCGCACTTTCGATGCTCTGATCTCAGGAATGCATTCGCCGCAGGATCAGCGGAGCTTCCGGCCCGAGATTGAAAAGAAGATCTATAGCTGACAATCCGGGCTGAAAACCATGTTTTAAGGCCCTGTGCTGGTAATATTCAATATTGGTGATAAAGTCTACCTTCCGGCTGCGATAATCGATCAGAGGGGCTTCTATGGCGTTTTTCTGGACAATCTCTGTCGGGTTACCATAGAAAACCTGTGAATTGATAAGAAACAGCCGTCGTAAAAGAGTGTCAAGACGGGTGTCGAGTTCCATCAGTGGATGCCCCACGGATGCGGAACTTAGCATCGGCAGGAAATCGTCGATATAAAACTCAAAAAATGGGGTGCGTCCATAGGCCGACCGCAATGCTGTGACCGCTATGTTCCACCATGAGCCATGCGCCGACACGTTGATATCGGTCCATTTGGCTTTCGACATGCTTTCAGGCTTCTCTATTGGAACGGTGACAAACGCGTCTCCGTTTGCATCAATTATATGGCATCGGTGTGTCGACTTCAAGCGTTTGTTGAACGGCATGGAAGTATCGATTATGACATGGCTGAAAGCAGCCATTGCTGCATAGTAGACCGTTGATCCGAGAAACTGCGGCGGAAGGATAAGAACGCCCTGTCTTTCCATGATCAGAACCCTGAATTTGCGTCCTTGAATATACGGTTCCAGCGGATGCCACCCTGAAGAATGCCCTTGTCGGGATCAAATGAAATGAGCACGCGCATCGGTTTTCCCACAATATGGTCTTCGGGCACGAATCCCCAGTAGCGCGAATCGAGAGAGTTATCGCGGTTGTCTCCCATCATGAAGTAATAATCCATCATGAATGTGTAGGAATCTGCCGGTTTACCATCAATGTAGACTTGTCCGTCTTTGACGTATGAATCGGTGTGGTACTCATAGTTTCTTATTACCCGTTCATACATAGGCCAGTTTTCGGCTGTGAGCTTGATGGTCTGACCTTTCTTTGGTATGAAAACGGGGCCGTAATCAGCGCGTGTCCAGTCGGCACTTATTTTGTCCGGGAACAGATATTCACCCGATGGAGCCGGTTCGCGGATCACACTGACAAATCCGGGCATTTGTTTCAGCTGAGCCAATTTGCTGTTGGTCAAAGGAGAGCAGTAGATAAACTGTCCCGATGTCTGATCCATCCGTCGGTCGGCCACAGCCACATCGAGCGATTCCCAGTCTTTGTCGGAAAGCGGTGAATCCATCTGGAAGATATAGTTGAACTGCGCTTCCTCTGGCCATGGCTGTTTCTGATCGTTTATATAGATATCTCCGTTGACAATCTTCAATGTCTCTCCGGGTAGTCCAACACAGCGTTTCACGTAGTTTTCGCGTCGGTCCACGGGACGGTAGAGTATCTCTCCGAACACTTCCGGGTTCTGTTCTATCTGGAGTTTGCCGAGCTGTTCGCGGAACGATTCAGCCTGTTCGGGTGACATTTCCGATGCCTGGAGTGCTAAATCAGGATACTTTGACATCAGTTCATCAGCAATGATTTTCTTCAGTGTATAGTAATCCGGATTTTGCTGTCGGACTGCGACAGTATCGCCGGCCGGGAAGTTGAACACCACGATATCACCGGTCTTTACACTTCCCAGACCCTCCAGACGATGGTAACTCCACTGAGGCCATTCAATATAGCTTTTGGTGTTTAGAATGGGCATAGTGTTTTGAACCAATGGGAAATGTATGGGGGTCATCGGGACACGTGGTCCATATGACATTTTGTTGACCCAAAGATAGTCACCGGTAAGCAAAGTCTTTTCAAGACTTGATGAAGGGATCTGATAATTCTGTCCGATGAATGTGAAAACGAAGTAAACAAGTATCAGAGCATAGACAATGGCGTCGACCCAGCTCATCACCATCACGAGAGCTTTATTCTTGGATTTTTTCCACCATGTGAATGGAATATAACCTGTGATATAGATGTCAAAAAGCAGGAGAATGAATAATATCACCCACCAGTTGCGGAGCCATGCCACCCAGGCTATGAAGATGGCGGCAACGATGGCGAATCGGATCCATCGGGTGGTCTTGATCTCTGATATTCTACGCTTGAAATCGGTTTTGAAGCGGTTCCATGCGGATGGTTTGTTGTTTTCAGTCATAGGTTGGGATGAGGTGGGAGAGGCGATGATTATTTCAGAATGTCAAGAAGGCGAGAATCGGCGATGATCCGGTGCATCAGCATGTCCATTGTCAGAAATCCTTTCTGTGTTGCGACCCATTCGGCAGCAGTTACGGCTCCGAGTGCGAATCCGAGGCGCGACTTGGCTTCATGGGTGATTGTGATTGAATCAACCTCTGAGTCCCAGCATATTGTGTGCGTGCCGGGAACCTCACCTTCGCGGCGATGGTTGATCAGCATTTTTGCTTCGGTGGCTTCCGACGGATCTTCAGTCCATGCGGCTATTCTCGGATCTTCCGATATTATGCCTGAGGCAAGACTTACGGCTGTGCCCGATGGATGGTCGAGTTTGTGAATATGGTGAATCTCGGTCATTTCCGGAGTATACTGTGGAAATGCATTCATCATGGCTGCAAGATATTTGTTGAGGGCAAAGAAGATGTTGACGCCGATACTGAAGTTGGATGTCCAGAAAAAAGTGGCATCCTCTTTTTCACAAATCTGGCGTATTTCCTCCATGCGGTCGGTCCAACCTGTGGATCCGGAAACAACTTTCACTCCCTGTTTGAAGGCTCTGAGATAGTTGTCAAATGCACTTTTGGGGGTGGTGAACTCAATGGCGACGTCGGCGCTTCGGAAAGCGTCGGAGTCAAAATCTGCCATATTGTCAACGTCGATTTTCGCAACGATCTTATGTCCCCGTTGCAGGGCTATCTGTTCGATGGCATGGCCCATTTTGCCATAACCGATCAATGCTATATTCATATTTGTAAAGTTTTAACTTATTCATCAAGGATATGGCAAATATCCTCATTTGCGCAAAATTAATAAAAAAGCTGTTCCACTGCAAGAAAAAGGGGTGGAGAGTGGAAGTATCTCTGTCCGTGTTATAAAAATGTACCGGTGATGGGAGGCGGAATTGGGCGATGTTGGAAAAAAAATGTAACTTTGTGAGCTAACGCAGCCTGTGGGCTGTTATAGTAGCATGGAGGTGATCATGCCTCTTATGGTTTAAATACAAAATTCAAGATATGGAAACTACTCGTCAAGCAAAAATCGCAAGGCTTATCCAAAAGGAGCTGAGTGAGATATTCCGCCGCCAGACGGCAAAAACACATGGAGTTCTGGTATCGGTCAGTGCGGTCCGTGTGTCGCCCGATCTGTCGACTGCCAAGGCTTATCTTTCAGTGTTCCCGAGTGCAAAGGCTCCGGAAATGATAGAAAGCATCAATAGCAGTGCAAAGACTATTCGCTATGAGCTTGCGCAGATTGTGCGTCATCAGCTGAGAAAAACTCCCGAATTGTCATTCTATCTCGATGATTCGCTGGATTATATCCAGAATATCGACAATCTGCTTGAAGCCGATGCCAAAGAGCATCCGGCAGCTTCGGAAGAGCAGGACGCAGAATAAAAAAGAAAGGAAAAGTAACCGATCATACACAGAATGTTTGCATTGCCGGTAGCCTTGCGCTATCTGTTTTCAAAAAAGAGCCACAACGCAGTCAATGTCATCTCGATCGTCTCGATGCTCGGGGTGGCTGTGGCTACTATGGCTATTGTCTGTGTGCTGTCGGTGTTCAATGGTTTCAGCGATCTTGCCACAGGTCGTGTGGCCCGTACCAATCCGCAGTTGAAAATAATGGCTTCAGCCGGAAAGGTTATTTCCAATGCCGATTCGCTTGCTGAGTCTCTTTTGTTCATGGATGAGGTGGTTGCGGCTTTGCCTACGGTGGAGGAGCATGCTTTGGTTATGGTCAACGGTTTGCAGATGGCTGTGGATCTGCATGGTGTGCCGGCTGGATATGATAGTGTGACGGATATGTCATCAATGATAATAGATGGCATGTATCTGACTTCTGAGACCGATGTCCCTGTGGCTTCGCTCAGTGTGGGCACGGCAGTGCGCCTGAGCGCATATCCCGGAGGCGATATGCTCATAAAACTATATGTGCCCAAACGCAGAGGCAGGATTAATATGGCTAATCCGATGGCGTCATTCCGTGCCGATTCGCTTTTTATCGGAGGCGTTTACCGCACGGAGGATTCCGACCGCGATTCCCATGGGGTGATCGTGCCGTTGCATATAGCCCGTGGGCTTCTTGAATATGCCAATAACGAGGCAACGGCTATAGAGCTGGCTTTGGCTCCAGGTGTCAGTGAGTCGGACGCTCGCTCGGCTGTAGGGAAGCGTCTGGGTGATGGTTTTGTTGTTCAGACGCGTCTGGAGCAGGAAGCGGAATCGTTCAAGATGATCTCGGTAGAGAAATGGATCACATTTGTGATGCTCGCTTTCATCTTCCTGATAGCGTCGTTCAATGTGGTTTCAACGCTGTCTATGCTGATAATAGAGAAGCGCGGAAATATGGCGACCCTGCGTGCCATGGGTGCCACCCCGGGAATGATCCGCAGTATATTCATGTGGGAAGGCTGGCTAATCAGCATCGTCGGTGGTGCTGTTGGCATATTGTTGGGTGTGGCTTTGAGTCTGGCGCAGGAATTCGGTGGATTCATCAAGCTTGGAGGTGATCCGACGCAACTTGCTATAGAAAGCTATCCCGTCAGGGTTGAGTCAGTTGATCTGCTCATTGTGATGGGGCTGATTATAGCGGTAGGTGGAATCGTAGGATGGCTCACATCGCGCTTTGCAAAGTGAATCAGGGAAGCACGCGCAGTATTGTAAGTCCGTCGCGCAGCGGTATCATGGCGGTCTCTACCCGTGGATCACGCGCCACAATATCATTGAATTTCATTATTCCACGTGTCTGAGGATCGGTAGCAGGCTCTGCTTCTGCCACTTTTCCATCCCATAAGGTATTGTCGGCTATTATAAATCCGCCGGGCCGCACCATTTTCACCGTCATTTCAAAATATTCCGGATAGTGGCGTTTGTTCGCGTCGATAAACACCATGTCGAACGGTGCTTCGTTCTCAAGCGTAGGCACAACCTCAAGCGCATCGCCGATATGGAGATGGATTCTGTCAGCGGCTGG
>OFHA01002586.1_pt1 | contig 10390 bp, 12 predicted proteins | sample 1521891 | NCBI WGS metagenome assembly OFHA01 (sample SAMEA3504089, study PRJEB24116) | mouse gut metagenome | biome: mouse gut; feature: mouse-associated habitat; material: faeces | place: Denmark | collected 2011 | reverse complement strand
AGAACCCCATGCCTTTAGGCGTGGGAGTGTCAGGAGAACGAAATAATGCAAGCCGTTCTGAAAGAGAGTAATCTCCTCTTCCTACCATATCAATAAATGTTTTAATTTCTTTAATAGATAATCCCGATTTTTTTAAACATTCAATCACTTTCAGCCATTCATAATCTTTATCACTGAACATACGAATACCCCCCTTGGAGCGTTCTACAAGGGGAAGAAGTCCCTCTTTATCATAATAGCGAAGTGTAGGCGCAGGGATATGTAATATTTTTGCTATTTCACCAACTGTATATAACATAATAAATCTCCTTAAAATATTTAGAATAGATATTGACTTAAAGCATACTTTAAGTAGTATGATAATGATAAACTGATTATAAAATATTTCAATATTAAAGTCAATGAAGCATATAATAAGGAGGATAATTTGATATGAGTAATGTATTAGTGGCATATTTTAGTGCAAGTGGCGTGACTGCAAAAGTAGCGAAAACACTGTCAAATGAAATCGGAGCAACACTTTTTGAAATTGTGCCAGAAGTTCACTACACAAATGCAGATTTGAATTGGCAAGACAGTAAAAGCAGAAGCTCTATTGAAATGAATGATAGAAATTGTCGCCCCGCAATTCGTACTGTTGTAGAAAATATGAATCAATATGATGTTGTATTTGTAGGTTTCCCAATATGGTGGTATAGAGAGCCATCTATTATTGATACATTTATGGAGTCATATGATTTTAGCGGTAAAACAGTTGTTCCTTTTGCGACATCTGGCGGTAGTGATATGGGCGATACTGTAAAAAATATGAATGCCTTATCAGCTAATGCAAATGTAGTAGAAGGAAAACGATTTTCTGCAAATGTATCAGCAAATGAAATTGCAGTATGGGCATCAAAATGGCTGTAAATTGTATATAGAAAAGTCATTTGTAATAAAAAGTAAATTTCATATTTCATTTTTAAAATGATAATAACAGCGGTATATTTGTATACTGCTGTTATTTTTTTGAATCATGTAAATTGATAAGTTGCTTTTTTAGTATTGACAATATTTGTTTGTTGTTGTATTATGTAACTGTAATAGTAATAACACAATATCATATTATATAGGGGGTGTGATTTATGTTATAACAATTTTATTTACATAATGTTGTTTATTTGTGTAGTTAATATGCAATTTGTCACAAGAAAGGAGTATTATTGTATGAAAAAGAAAAATATTTTAATGGTTTTGATATGTTGTTTGTTATATTGTGTAACAGCATTTGCAGCTAATATGACAATGGAAGATTTTATTGGTGTAGATAATGCAGATAATATTTCAAAGATTTATGTGGAATGTGGAAACTATGGTATAGAATTTCCTATTGTAGAAAAAAACGAAATACAAGAGATGTATCAAGCGCTTATGGATATGCCTATTGAGCAATCTATGCCAAAATCTGATTATTTTAAAATGAATCAACATACTAATTTAAATGATAATATTCATTCTAAAAGAAGTTTTTATGATGTTAAAATATATATGGACCAAAGAGGAAAAGGATTGATAGTTGACAAACAATTCACTGTTTCAGTTGATAAAATATATCATGATGATTGGGTATTTGCCTCTGGAAGCAGTGACATAGGGAAAGAAAATGAATTTTACAAATATATCACTGAAAAAGCAAAAACAAAACAGAAATATTTTTTTGAATTAGAAAAATCTGATATGTATCAAAATCATGTATTTGTGGAGAATGAAAAACTCTCTTATGAATGGGGAAAACCTTATTTCAATAAAAATAATCAGTTAATGGTACCTTTTAAAGAATTAAAAACTGCTTTAGGCGTACCATCAAGCACTTATCATACAAAAGAGCAAACCATTACAATAAGAAAAAATGACCCTGTACCATTATATGGAGAGGTGATAGATGATGTTATTTATGTACCTGTAAGAACATTTGCAGAAATGCTCAAATATCATATTTATTGGGATAATGATTTAAAAACGGTACTGATTACAGAAAATGATAATATAGAATTGTGGAACAGAAGAAATATTTATGCTCCTCAAAGTCGTATTGTAACAGAAGAATATACATTAAATTTACCAGAAAACATTAGCCATGAAGTATCTGGTTTAAATGATGACACAATTTATTTTTGCGATTATAAAAATGATGTGACATTAGGTTATATTAAAAAATATATAAATGTTGATGAAGGATTTGATTTTCAAAAAGAGTATGAAAATAAACAGCTAGGCTCTATTTCAGACAATTTTTTGAGTATTCTGGGAATACGCCTTCATGACAAAGAAAACAAATTTCAAATGATGTCTGGCGATTCTAATTATGCTGATTATGAAATGTGGATAGGTTCAGAAGAAAGTTCTAGCACAGACTACTACTTTTTTGTAAATGGAAAAAATATATATGTTATAGCTTTTGATGAAAGACAGATTAATCGTGCAGAACAGGAAAAAATTGTTTCTACATTTGAATATCGCTAAAAAAGTAAAAACATTGCAATTTAATATAAAAATTTATAATATAAAATGGATACAAAAGTAATCCCCTGCCTATTTATTTTGGACAGGGGAAATATTACAAAATGAAAAAAATATATTAACAAAAAAGCATATACAAACAAATTAAAATATAAAACTATATAGTCAGTCATTGTTAAAATATTGAAGTTTAAAATCATGATAGTATTCCAAAAAATGTAATGTTTTTAACAACTGATAATCATTAAAACTTGCAATTAAATTTTTTAATTCACAATCATAAAATGTTGCATCTTTGTTGCATTGGTGTACAACAAGAGAATCTTCTAATAAATCATCTAGTGTCACATCTAATACATTAGCAATTTCAGAAAGCTTATTGATATTAAATTTATTTTTACCATGTTCTAAATTAGAAATATTACTTTGAGAAGCATTTATACATTTCGCTAATTCTTTTTGAGAAATCTTTTTTTGTTTTCTAAAAAAATTTACTTTTTTTCCAAGTTTAACAGTATCATACATAATAAACAAACCTTTCAAATAAATTCTAATAATAATTTATATATAAATTTCTTTTCCTGTGGTTTTAAATGAGAAAGATTTTTAAAAATTTCATTTTGTAATAAAATATTACTGCTTTTATTATAAATATTATACTGCTGAAAACTGATATGAAAAAAATTTGCTAAGTCAACTGCAATTTCTACAGAAGGTATTGCAATTCCCCTTTCTATTTTACCTAAATAAGATTCATGTATACTTAATTGTTCAGCAACATCAATCAATTTAAAACTTGTACTTTGTCTCAGTGTTCTAATTGTTTTTCCAAATTCTATATAATTAAATATAAATACTCCGCCTTTCATAAAAATATAAATAATATTTATGGATATTATATTTACAAAATTACATAATTATAATATTATTAGATATAAATAAAAGAATTATAAATATATTTAATAAATTGGTGATAAATATGAAAGACACAACTGCAAATTTTAAAATAAATAACGAAGTATTGAAAAAATATACAGGAAAGGCAGAAAATTTAATATTGCCTAATACCATTACAAAAATTGAAATTTTATAGTATTTTAAATGGAATTCACAGTGTTTTTCTTGACGTATGTTAATAAATTTTATATAATAATGTATTGTATATGAAGTTTATAGAAAGATAAGGAGAATGTAGCATGAATTTAACAACATTTTTATTAGATGTCAGTACACCAATTATACCATCTAGTGGTGGTACACAAGCGGCTGCACCTGTTGCAGATGCCGCATCACAAGCCGCACAACAGCAAGCAGCAGGAGGATTTGCAAGCAATCCTTTTATGGTGATTATAATGTATTGTGTCATTATATTCGCAGTAATGTATTTCTTTTCTATTCGTCCAACCAAAAAAAGAGAACAAAAATTAGAAGAAATGAGAAACGCTATTTCTGTTGGTGATACAGTGGTATTAAACAGTGGTTTATTCGGCAAAGTTGCAGATATTACAGCAGAATGTTTTGTAATTGAGTTTGGTACAAATAAAGGTGTCAAAATACCTGTGTTGAAACAGGAAGTATTTGCGAAAAGAGAGCCTAATCTCTCTAATAAAGAAATCGAACAGCCCAAAGAAGAAAAAGAAAAAAAAGGTTTTCTTGGATTGGGTAAGAAAAAAGAAGAATCGGAATAATCATAAAAAGCCCCTTGGGGCTTTTTTAGATTGTAAAAAATTGTGATACAATTCCAAACACAAAGTTAAAGTTCTTTGTCAAACTTTCTTTCAAGAAAGTTTGTAGGTGTGGACGAAGTCCACAAATAAAATAATAATGTTTTAAATCCTTTTAACCTTTTCGCTAAAACTTTATAATATATATTTTCTTAATAAAATATCGTTTCATAAAAACCATGAATGCTGTCCCATAGTTTTTATGAGAAAGGAGCTATTATGAAGAATACAAAAAAATACAAAATTATCATATTGCTTTCTTATTTTATTTCCGTTTTTGTTTGGAATATTTTCCGCTTTTTGTTACAATTACTACAATATGCTGTTTTTAAATTGTCGGGAAATTACATAGATATTTTTAATTTAAATCATACTTCTGTTGCAGTTGCAATGATAGCAGTTTCTATTATTATTTATTGTGTGATATCAATATGGGAATGTGAAAAGAAATGAAATCATAATAAAAAGAAAATATTGAAATAAATTTTAAAGGGGGAAATTTTTCACAAATGAAAAAATTCCCCTTTTATTTATGCAATTTATTATTATTTTATTTTTGTGGGTTTTACCCACACCCACCAACTTTTTTGAAAAAAAGTTGGACAAAAAACTTTATATTATGTATTCGGAATTGTTTCGTTATTTTATATTATACGTTGGGGATTATTTCATTATTTATTAGCTTAATGGAATATACCCACTTTGTTTTACAAGGTCTTGTCCTATTTGTGATGTCAGATACTGCACAAGTTTTTGTTCAGGAGATTCCGCATAACTATTTGCTCTTACAACAGCATAATAATTTGTCATAATAGGATAAATACCCTTTGCAATATTTCGTTTTGTGGGATAGATACCATCAATAGAAAGCATTTTAATATTATAATCATAAAGCATAGTATTTGCATAATAATAAGTGTCATATCCTATGGCATATTCTCCGCCATCATAATTACTAATTACTTTTTCTAATTCATAATTTTCATTGATTCTAATTTGCTGAGGGGGAGACATCATACTTCCCTGTGGCAACACAAGCGTGTTAAATAAATATTGCAATATTGAATTTTCAGGTTTTTGATATGCAACAATATCTTTTTCTACTCTTGTAAAATTTTCCCAGCTTATTACTTGTCCAGAATAGATATTTTGAATATCCTCTAAATATAAATTTTGTATACTATTTTTTTTATTTACTAAAAATACGATTGCCTCATTTGAAATTGGTATAAATTCCAATGATGCACCATATTGCTGTTTTATTTCCTCTGAAGGAGCAGGGGATAATACAATGTCACATTCTCTGGAAAGCAAAGTATTAAAAATCTCATCAATAGTATGATAATGTAATACTGATATGTCGTCATCAGTATTTTTTGAAAAAGCAGAAACAATATTTTCTCCTAATGGTGCAGTAACAGCAGTTACACCAATGTTAGGGAAGGGACTATCAAAAAAATCTGTTGTAGCATATTGTGTCCAATTTGTTTCAGATGTTGTTTGCTGTGATTGTTGTTCTGTTTCATCTGATTGCTGTTCTATTTCTTCAGTAGCTTGTGCTTCTTTTTCGCTCATAATACGAACATAAACGGCAGTGGAAATCATACTTCCAAACAATATAATAAATAAAAAAGACATAAATATTTTTGTAGATTTTTTCATGAAATACTCCTTTTATTAAAAATTTGCATATTTTGAAAAATCAAATAATTTGCTTTCATAAACAAGATTCATAGTATTATCTTCTTCTGTAGGTTGCAAAGGTACAGTGATTTTTCCGCTGTTATCTAATGTAAAATCTGTACTATCTAAATGACTTAACTGCTGTTCTGTTAAACCATCTATACTATCAGGCAATAATAAATCACGAACAGACATTTGTTCTCCTGTAGGCATATGTATCAATATATTTCTTTGATTAAACAATTTTTGATTATTTACCATAGCATTGCTTGATATAAATACTTTTAAAAATGGTCCTAATGCTCTAAATGATACGACTTTAATAGAAATCTCATCTGCTTTGGAAACATAGTTTAATATAGGTGTAGTATCTGCATATAATCTTTGTGTAATATTTAATTGTTCATTTACCAGGTCTGTCATATCTTGGTCTTTATAATTTTTAACAGCAATAAATAAAGTGTCTTCACATTCCTCTACTGTAATACTGTCATCTTGTTCTATTAAAAAAGTATCTGTTGTATCAATAAATTGCTTTGAAAGTAAATTTGTAATATCCATAATATCCTCTATTTCATTAGGAGAAAAAGAAAGATATGGCAATAAAACAGATAAATTTAATGCAATATTATTTTCATTGATACAATATGGATTTTGTTCATTTAATATAAATACAAAATGGGGTTCTGTATTGGTATCGACTCCGCTATCATAATATAATGAAAAGTCATTTTCTGATAAATTATGAAAAGAACGTTTTAATGTATCAAAATGTTCTGTACTTTCTAATAATATTTTATTTTGAATTTGCTTCTCTAAAGCTGTCATATATGATTTGTCTTCTGTAAATAATTCATTTAATTGTGCCTCTTTTTTTTCTTTTACATTATAAAATTTTGAAATATAATAAGTATTATTTTCAATATTATATAATTCCACTGCTTCATTTGTATTTTTGTTTATGATACTAGGTGTTGCAGTAAGCTGTATGCTGGCATAATAGCCAATAAAGCACAATTTACCTTCTATAGTAATATGGTTTTGTAAATCAGTTGGCTGTAATGCTGTCTGTTGCTGTAATGCTGTAAAATCAATATCATATAATACAGCATCGCCGAATTCAGAACTTAAATTCTCTATAAAATCGTTTAAATCGCTTTCATAAGAACTTTTTAAATTTTTTGCTTTGGGCAAGTGTTCTGTTACAGTAACATCATTTACTGTGAATTCCAAAGGAGAGGAATATGATGTCATAGTATTTTTGATTGTTCTTGTAGAGGGGACATATATCCATGAAACACATTCTGTTTTTGCAGTATTATTTTTTGATGAAACAGTAATGGCATTTTGTTCATCAAAAAGAGAAACGATATTTTGACAGCCACAGCAAAAACAAACAGACAATGTTATAATAGAAAGAAATATTTTTTTGAGCATATATGAACTCCTTTCCGAATCATCATTCTATATTAAGAGTATAGCTTTTTTGATAAAAAGTCAATTCATAGTATAACATTTTATATAGACAATATCAAAAAAATCGTTTAAAATGAAAAAAATATAATGAAATATGAAGGAGGACAAAATGAGCTGGGAAGAAATTTTTAAAGCGTTTTTGTTTGGTGTAATAGAAGGTGTTACAGAATGGTTACCTATCAGTAGTACGGGACATATGATATTGTTTCAAGAATTTGTGACATTAAAAATGTCAGAAGAATTTATGGAAATGTTTTTTGTTGTGATACAATTAGGAGCGATATTAGCCGTTGTATTATTATATTGGAATAAACTTTTTCCATTTTCATTTAAAAAGGGAGTACAGATAAAAATATCAATACTACAAATGTGGTTTAAAATTATATTTGCTTGTATACCAGCAGCGATTATTGGTGTATTGTTTGATGACCAATTAAATGCATGGTTTTATAATTATCAAACGGTATCCATTATGTTAATATTATTTGGTATATTATTTTTAGTGATTGAAAATATGAATTATGGTAAAAAGCCTCAAATTACAAAACTTTCACAAATTACATATCAAACTGCTTTTTTGATAGGATTATTTCAGTTAATTGCTGCCGTATTTCCAGGGACTTCTCGTTCTGGTGCAACTATTATAGGTGGTTTGCTGATTGGTATGTCACGTACTGTAGCAGCAGAATTTACATTCTTTTTGGCTGTGCCTGTTATGTTTGGAGCAAGCTTGTTAAAATTGATTAAATTTGGTGTTGCGTTTGAAAATGATGAAATCATTGTGCTTTTGGTGGGTATGGTAGTAGCGTTTGTAGTTTCTATTATTGCCATTAAATTTTTAATGGGTTATATTAAGAAAAATAATTTTAAACCTTTTGGTTGGTATAGAATTGTGTTGGGAATATTGGTTTTGCTTTATTTTGGCGTGCAGACATTTTTGAGATTTATAGCTGCATAGTAAATAACGATAAAAAAGCGAACGCAAAAAGTCAAAGTTCTTTGTCAAACTTTCTTTCAAGAAAGTTTGTAGGTGTGGACAACGTCCACAAAAAAATAATATTGTTTCGCTAAAACATTGAGGCATGGCAAAAAACTCCACCAACTTTTGAAAAAGTTGGACAAAACTTTTAGAATATGCAAATACAATTTTACAGAAAGTTTACAAATGTGGACAACGTCCACAAAAAATAATATTGTTTTATTAAAACCTTGAGAGCGTTGCTCTCAAACTCTCACCCGCTTTTTGAAAAAAGCGGGGCAAAAACTTTATATTATGCGTTCAGAATTATTTTGTTATTTTTATAATCACAAACAATATAGAATTTTATTTTGAAATCCCCCTTACATTATGAGGGGGATTTTTTAGTATAAAAATGAGTATCTAATATTTTTTCAGCAATTCTTTTTTGTGTATTAGAGTGTATTACCAATTCCAACACAACAATAATATTTTGTATGGTTTCATTTTCATATTTATGATATTCGTGTGATGGCTGTATCATATCGGTATGATTACATTCTAATGCCATAGCAATATTTTTTTCATTTTGCTGTTGCAATGCAACAAAATCACTATAAATCATTTCTAAAATAGGAGAATTTATATTTTTGTTCAATTCCTCTGTTATTGGTTTTAAAAGTCGGCAGATATCCGATATAGACAATATAGATTTTAAATGATAAATCATAATTAAAAGCATAATATGATTTTTAGTATATTTCTTTTTTTGAGGAGGCGGAAAAAGTTTTGCTTTTGCATAGTTATTTATCATTGTTTTGGTCAGTATTTTATCCTGTTTATTTCTTTTGCAGTCAGATAAAGCACTTTCTATAAATGTAGTCACTTGGTCCATATATAAATCAATATTGGGTATAGATTGTATGGGCACAATATAATTGCCTTGTAATTGTTTTAAAATTTGTTGTATTGCTTTTTTTTGTTTTTCCATAATATTCACCTTATATTCTTTGATAATATCGTAAAAAAATAATAACGTAACTATATTATATAGTATTATAAACTATGTATCAATAAAAAATATAAATTTTTGTTGTAAAAATAATGAAAAAAGAGTATAATATCAATAAAGCAATATGTAGTTTTAAAAACTATGTAATACGGTTTTAATATTTAATAATAGAATGTAGAAAAATCATAATATGATTAGGAGATGTATGTTATGGAAAATCAAAAAAACAAAAAATTTCAAATTAAAGAGCCTATTAACGCATTCACACATTTTTTAGGATTTTTAATGTCCATTCCTATCATGATAACATTAACAATGAAAGCGTATCAAAATGCCTCTTTATTATCTGTGATTGCATTTTTGATATTTGGCATTTCATTATTGCTTTTGTATGGTGCAAGTACTATATATCATACATTGAATATTTCTCAAAAAGGTACTGCTTTGTTAAGACGTATTGACCATATGATGATATTTGTATTGATTGCAGGAACATATACCCCTGTTTGTTTGATTCCACTAAGAGGAAAATGGGGTTGGACACTTTTTATTGCAGTATGGGGATTTGCTTTTGCTGGTATATTGTTAAAAATATTTTGGCTAAATGCACCAAGATGGTTTTCAACATTGCTCTATGTGGTTATGGGCTGGTTGGTACTGGTTGCATTTGTACCTTTAGAGCGAGCGATTCCTATTGGGGGCATTGTACTGCTTGCTTCAGGTGGTATTGTGTATACCATTGGTGCAGTGATATATGCTGTAAAATGGTCAAAACTAAAATTGAAATATTTTGGTTTTCATGAAATATTTCATTTGTTTGTAATGGGTGGTAGTGCTTTACATGTTTTGTTTATGTTTCAATATGTGTTGTAAAAAAATGTTGTTTTGTATTTGTAAAGTAGGAAATGTAGTATTTCCTGCTTTTTTTGTGTAAAAAATAAAATTCCGTTTGTGATTGGGAAAACGAAGTTTTCCCTTTAAAGTTTTGTCCAACTTTTTCAAAAGTTGGTGGAGTTTGAGGCGAAGCCTCAAGGTCTT
>OFHA01002584.1_pt1 | contig 10397 bp, 7 predicted proteins | sample 1521891 | NCBI WGS metagenome assembly OFHA01 (sample SAMEA3504089, study PRJEB24116) | mouse gut metagenome | biome: mouse gut; feature: mouse-associated habitat; material: faeces | place: Denmark | collected 2011 | reverse complement strand
GGTCCCATTTCCGGCGCATGCACAGCCCTGCGGTCTATCCCCGCCGCGCATCAGAATCCGCCGTCCCTCCGCATGACTCCTCTTCCGTCCTCTCTTCTCCCGGCACGGCTTTCCTCTCTCTGCATACGCGCATGAGAATCCGCCGTCCCTCCGCATGACTCCTCTTCCGTCTCACCTCTTCTGACACAGCTTTCCTCTCTCTGCATACGCGCAGCCGCATTCCGGTCAGCGCCCCGGACCACGCACCCAGCGAATTCAGGACCAGATCATCCAGATCCGAGACGCCTGTCCCGAAAACATACTGCATACTTTCAATAAAAAACGAAAGCAGAAAGCCGCACAAAAGTATTCCCCGCAGGCTTCCCGGCCATCCCGCATACGCCAGATACAACCCGAACGGGACAAACCAGATTATATTTCCCAGAAAAAGATAAAAAAACAAAAACCAGTGTCCGCCCTTCACCAGCGGGACATATCCCGCAAACAGGGAAACACTTACCGTTCCGTCCAGAAACAGCGGATGCGTGCCAAACCCGCTGCGAAATACCGTAATACGCAGCAGTATCAGAAGGTAAAACACAAAAAAAACGGCTGCCCATCGTTCTGTTTTCATCATAATTTCATTCCTCATCCGCCGGAAACGGCGTTGCCTGAATTTTGAATTCCTGCCAATAACTTCATGTTTATCCCGGCAAAAGAAGCACATACTATCACTGAACAAAACGCCGGAAACAAAGTAACGGCGGGCTGTTCAAGCCAGTGAAGCCGGAGACACATATCCGGTCTATCACAAAATGTACCATCATAAACATGAAAACAAAAGAGACAGAAAACGTACAAAAGGAGGAAACAGCTATGTCAAATCGTTCATCGAACAGAGCAGCAATTCCGGAGGCAAAAAGTGCATTAGATCGTTTCAAATATGAGGTGGCCAGTGAAATCGGCGTTCCGTTAAAAGACGGATACAATGGCGACCTGACTTCCAGACAGAACGGTTCCGTTGGCGGGTATATGGTGAAAAAAATGATCGAGGCACAGGAGAAACAGATGGCGGGTAAATAAATCTGCAGGCGGGCAAAACAGCCTCTGATAACGACAGTCATCCTTTGGAATATGCTGCGAAATAACTGCAGAGACAGTATCTGCAGAAAAGTACCACAGGATACAGACGGAAAGCACGCGGGAGTCTTAAGGATTTCCGCGTGCTTTCCCGCTTCAGAGGCTCATCAGGTTCATCCGCTGTGTAAGAAAGCCCTCCAGGTACTGTTTAAGGCTCTTATGCTCCTCCCTGACAAGCTCCGGATCTTCCGCGAGAAGGCAGCCGGCAGCCTCGGAGGCCTGCCTTAATACGGCAGCGTCCTGATAGATGTCGCCAAGGGCGAACTGAAGCTCTCCTGACTGCCGGATCCCGAAAAAGTCCCCCGGCCCGCGCAGCTTCAGATCCTCGCTGGCGATCGCAAAACCGTCGTTTGAGGCATTTAAAATTTCCAGCCGCTTTTTGGCCGTACTGCTGTCGGAACAGTTGACCATAATGCAGTAAGACTGCGCATCCCCGCGCCCGACGCGCCCTCTGAGCTGATGAAGCTGCGCGAGGCCGAAACGCTCAGCATTTTCTATCATCATGACAGTCGCATTCGGCACGTTGACGCCGACTTCCACAACCGTTGTCGACACAAGCACCTGTACTTCATTTTTCAGAAAGGCTTCCATGACTTTATTTTTCTGCCCCGGCTTCATCTGTCCATGGAGCAGCCCCAGCTGTATCTCTTCCGGAAAGACTCCCCGGAGCATTTTTACATAGTCGGTCACGTTTTCCAGATCAAGATTCTCCGTCTCCTCCACAAGCGGACAGATCACATATGCCTGATGACCGTTTTTTACTTCTTTTTCAATAAATTCATAGGCCTTCGGGCGGTAACTCACATCCACGGTGCAGTTTTTTACCGGCAGACGTCTTTCCGGCATCTCGTCCACTACGGAGATATCCAGATCCCCGTAGAGAATAATCGCCAGCGTCCTTGGAATCGGCGTCGCACTCATCACCAGAATATGCGGATGGGAACCTTTTTCCGCAAAAATTTCCCGCTGACGCACCCCGAAACGGTGCTGTTCGTCCGTGATCACAAGCGCGAGATTGTCATAGACAGCCTTCTCCTGAATCAGGGCATGCGTCCCGACCACGATCGCGTTCGGGTACAGCTGCAGGGATTCATAAGCCATCCGCTTCTGCCTCGCAGTCATCGCCCCCGTCAGCAGCACGACCGGAATTTTCAGATCAAGCTTTTCACAGAGATTCCTGAATGTCCCGTAATGCTGGCGCGCGAGCACCTCGGTCGGCGCCATGATCGCCGACTGATAATCATTGTGTGCCGCATCTGCCATCGCCAGAAATGCGATAATCGTCTTGCCGGAACCGACGTCCCCCTGTACCAGACGCTGCATCGCAACCCCGCGCTTTAGATCAGAAACGACTTCATCCAGGCATTTTTTCTGCGCCCTAGTCAGGCTATAGGGCAGATGGGACAAAAGGTACGGGATTACGGTTTCCGTTTGGATCGGGAAATCATTCGCAATCTGCGCCCTTTTTTCCTTCTGAAGCCGTATGTTTAAAATAAACAAAAAAAACTCGTCGAACACCAGCCGCCGGCGCGCATCGGCCAGCGCGTCAAAATCTTTTGGAAAATGTATCTGGGAAACCGCATAATTGTATTCGGCCAGACCATACGTTTTCTTTGTCTGTGCAGGCAGATAATCCGGCAGCAGCAGTCCGGCATCCAAAACCTGGCGCAGCGTCTTTTTATACAGATTGTTCGTAAGACCGGATGTCAGACCATAAACCGGCTGCAGAGAACCAGCGACTGCTTCGTATTGCACCGGCGTATAGATCACTGGCTGCTCCATCGAGAGCAGTCCTCCCTTTTCCTGTACATTCCCGTATAAAATAAAGGTCTGCCCCCTGGTCAGTGTGTTTCGTACATAAGGCATGCGAAACCATAAGCATTCCATCTTTTTGTCCAGATGCGTACCGTTTAAGATCGCAATCTGCATGGCTTTCGTCCGTTTGACAATGACTGGCGACTCTACACGAACGATAACTGCCTGCTTTTTTCCTGCAGAAGCCCCGCTGATTTCTACTGGTTCCGGAAACCGTGTGTATTCCCGTGGAAAACGAAGGAGTATATCACCGATGGTGTATACTCCTGTCTTTTGAAACAGCTGTTCTGTCTTTGCTCCCACGCCTTTTACGCCGCTAACCGGTGTCGTAATCTCCATGGAAACCACCAGCCTATTCCACTGAGATCAGATAGTAGTAGATTGGCTGTCCGCCATACTGTACTTCTACTTCCAGATCTTCATGATTTGCCAGTATTTTTTCTGCGATCGCATTTGCGGCATCCTCATTTACTTCTTCTCCAAAATAAATGCTGACAATTGCAGAATCGTCGTCGATCATGCTTTCAGTCATTTCAAGCGTAACCTGTTCCAGATCTTTTCCGACTGCGAGTATCGTTTTATCTCCGATTCCCATATAATCATCCTGTCGGATTTCCTTATCATCGATCACCGTATCGCGCACGGCATAGGTCACCTGTCCGGTTCGGACATTTTTAATCTCCTGGAGCATCCGTGATTCGTTTTCTTCCGCGGTCTGTTCCGGAATAAAATTAATCAGCGCCGTAATTCCCTGTGGAATCGTCTTTGTCGGAATGACGTGTATCTGCTTTTCTTCGGATAACGCAGCCGCCTGATTTGCCGCCAGTATAATATTTTTATTGTTCGGCAGGACAAATACGTGATCTGCCTGTACATTTGCAACCGCGTTTAAAATATCCTCCGTACTCGGATTCATCGTCTGGCCGCCCTCGATCATATAATCGGCGCCAAGTCCTTTGAATACCTCGCTGAGTCCATCCCCGACAGAAACTGCGATAAAGCCGATATCTTTATATTCCGCCTCTTTGGAAGACTCTGCCGCCTGCTGCGTCTTTTCTGCCGCCTGCTGTGCCGCCAGCTTCTGCGCGTCCTTGATCAGTCTTTCCTGATGCTCCTCGCGCATATTGTCGATTTTAATTCTGCTTAAAGAACCATGTGTCAATGCTTCCTGGATGGCAAGTCCGGGATCATTGGTATGTACATGGGTCTTTACGATTTCATCGTCCGCCACAACCACGATCGAGTCGCCAATGGATTCCAAAAATGCTTTGTATTTGCGTTCCGCCTGATCTGTCAGCGGATGGTTTAATACGATAATAAACTCGGTACAATAGCCAAATGTGATCTCCGCTTCTGTTTCTTTTGTAATTTTTCTGACTTCCGTCGCCGGCCCTGCTTCGATGGCCGTATCGATCTCTTTGCCAAGCAGCGCGTCGTACGTCCCCTGCAAAATAACTACGAGTCCCTGTCCGCCGGAATCCACAACGCCTGCCTGCTTTAATACCGGAAGCATATCGGGCGTCTTTTTCAATACGCGTTCTGCCTCTTCGATCACTTCACCCAGAAAACAAACCAGATCATCCGTTTCTTCCGCCATCTGCGCCGGGTTCTTCATCTGCTCCTCTAAATCCTTCACATATCCCAGGACGCTTTTCTCCTGCCCCATTCTTGCCGCCCGTTTAATCGCAAGGGAATGCACCGTTAAACTGTCCGGCGCAAGTTCCTCAATTTTCTCCAGCGTGTCTCTCATATCTTCGTTCGTCTCCCCGGGAAGTCCCGCAATCAAATCCATATTAATATTGCTAAATCCTGCTTCCCTTGCCATGGCAAAGGCTTCCTTCACCTGCGCAACAGTATGCTTTCTCCCTATGAAATCCAGAGTCTCCTGCTTCATGGTCTGGGGATTCACGGAGATCCGGCTCACACCATGGCGGCGCAGCACCTCCAGTTTGTCCGGGGTAATGCTGTCCGCCCGGCCCGCTTCCACCGTAAATTCCTGCACCGTGGAAAAATCAAACCGGGATTTTAAACAGCCGAGCAGCCGGTCCAGCTGTTCCGGCTCCAGCGTGGTGGGGGTTCCCCCGCCGATATAGACGGTATCCAGGATTTTGTCTCCATACGCCCCGGACACATATTCCATCTCCTGAATCAGGCAGTCTATGTACCGATCTACACGCTGCCGGTGGGCCGCTATGGGGTAGGAAGTGAAGGAACAATACAGGCAGGTGCTGGGGCAGAAAGGAATGCCCACATACAGGCTGTATCCCCCCTGATAATGAATCCCCGACAAAAGCTGCCGCTCCCGGCGGGCAATGTCAATGCTCAGTTCACATTTTTCCCGGCTCACATAATGGCTGCGTTGCAGCTGCTCTATGATCTCCCGGTCCTGCTTTCCCTCCTCCAGCATGGCATAGGCCAGCTTGGTGGGCCGTATACCCGTCAGATTTCCCCAGGGCAGTTCCCTGCCCGTGATCTCTGTCAGGCTGCGGTAGAAAAAACGCTTGAAGCAATCCTTAAAAGCCCCCTCTTTTTTATCATGCCGCCATTCTATTTCTCTTCCCGCCAGTTCCATCCGGACAATGGGTTCCTCTACCCGGATGCTCCATTCCCTCTCTCCTTCATGGACCTCCTGATCCCGGCTCACAGGCAGAATCATCCGCAAAGTTTCCTCCGGGTAGAAGGACTTCAGCAGCGCCTGGATGTCATATTCATAATTTTCCCGATTCAGCCGTACTGCCAGCATATGTCTCTCCTTACAGGATGGGCGGTGTTTTCCCATACCCGGTTTCAAATTAATCCCCCTTGGGTCCGCGCTTCTTCCTCCGGCCGGACAGCAAATCCTTTCCCGGGAGATTTCAAAGGCAGAGGATTACACCGTAAAGGGATTGTACCGCATCTCATGTTCGATGGTGGTGCTGTCCCCATGCCCCGGGTATACCTTGGTCTCCCCGGGCAGCACATAGAGCTTTTCCTTAATGGATCGCACAATGCTGCTCATGCTGCCGGTGGGAAAATCCGTCCGCCCCACAGACTCGGCAAACAGAGTGTCACCGCTCACCAAAAATCCCGCCTCCGGAAAATAATAGCAGCAGCTTCCTATGGTATGGCCCGGCGTGGCAATGACCTGAAAACGCATCCCCGCCAGAGTCAGTTCCTGGCCGTCCCGCAGATATTCGTCAGGCGTAACGGTATAGGCTCTGCCCGCCATGTCGGACACATTGTTATGAGAATCTTCGCACAGGGCTTTTTCCGCATCCAGAGCATACAGCTTCACTCCCGCCGCCTCCCGCAATTCCTTGGTTCCCCAGATATGGTCGAAATGACCGTGGGTCAGCAGAATAGCCTCCACCTCTATTCCATTGCGTTCCAGGGTTTCATGGATCCGGCCTCCCTTGTCCGCAGGGTCCACCACGATTGCCCGCTTATGTCCCTGGGCATCGCCCTGGCCCGGCATCTCTTCTTCCTGATAAATAAAATAGCAGTTGGTCTGGCAGGAGCCCAGCACCATTCTTCCGATTTTGATCTCAGCCATCAGCCCGTCGTCCTTTCAATATCTATGACACTCTCAATGTTGCGGATCTTGTCTATGACCCGGTTCAGTTCCTCCCTGCCGGAAATCTCAAAGGAGGTCTGCAGAGTAGCCTGCCCCTGTTTGTTGGTCTTGGTGTTCATGGACAGGATGTCAATGTTTTTCTCTGTCAGCGCCTTGGAGATATCCGCCAGAAGGCCGTTGCGATTGTTGGCAAAGATCCGGATCTCTGCCATATACTTGCCCTCCCGGGCGTCTTCCCCGCCGCCCGTCTGCCACTCCGCGTCTATCAGCCGGGCCCGCTCCATTTCCGGCAGGCTCAACATATTCACGCAGTCCGTGCGGTGGATGGAAATGCCCCTGCCCCTGGTTACAAAGCCCACGATCTCATCTCCCGGCACAGGGGAACAGCATTTGGAAAAACGCACCGACAAGTCGGCGATGCCCTTCACCACAATACCGCTTTTGGAGCGTCCGCTGCCGGGACGCATCATCATGGCGCTGCTTTCAACGATGGTCTGCAGTACCTCCTCGTTGGACATGGTCCTCTTATGGTCCCGGTCATAGAGTTCCTGCATCTTGTTAATGATCTGGCCCTCTTTCAGAGCGCCATGGCCTATGGCGGCCAGCACGGAATCCCAGTCACGGAAGCCGTATTTGCGCATGATGGCCTCCATATAGACGGTCTTGACCAGGTCCGGCATGTTGATGCCCTTGGTCTTGCAGTAGCCCGCCAGCAGTTCCTTGCCCTTTATGATATTATCCTCTTTCAGTTCGTTCTTAAACCACTGGTTGATTTTGTTCTTGGCCTGGGTACTCTTGACCACGTTCAGCCAGTCCCGGCTGGGCCCTTTGGAATTCTGAGAGGTGATAATCTCAATTCTGTCGCCGTTTTTGATCTCATAGTCTATGGTCACCAGTTTGCCGTTGACCCTGGCCCCCACCATCTTGTTGCCCACCGCCGAATGAATATTATAGGCAAAATCTATGGGGGTGGAACCCGCCGGCAGATTCTTGACCTCCCCCGTAGGGGTAAAGCAGTACACATTGTCCGAGAACAGGTCCAGGTCATTCTTGAGCAGATTCATGAATTCCCGGTTGTCCGACATGTCCCGCTGCCACTCCAGAATCTGCCGCAGCCACACCAGCTTTTCTTCCTCCTGCCCTTCCACTTTCCTGCCGTCGGAAGCCTCTTTATACTTCCAATGGGCCGCAATGCCGTACTCCGCCGCCTTGTGCATCTCAAAAGTACGGATCTGGATCTCAAAGGGCTGCCCGTTGCTGCCGATCAGCGTGGTATGCAGAGACTGGTACATATTGGCCTTGGGCATGGCGATATAGTCCTTGAACCGCCCGGGAATGGGCGTATACCTTTCATGGATCACTCCCAGCGCCGCATAGCAGTCCTTCACCGATTCCACAATAATCCGCACCGCAAACAAATCATAAATCTGGTCCAGGGTTTTGTTCTGGTTTTTCATCTTTTTATAGATGCTGAAAAAATGCTTGATCCGGCCGTCCACCTGGGCGCGGATGCCCTCAACCTCAATAAACTCCTTGACCTCGTCCACGATGCTCTGGATATATTTCTCCCGGACGCTCTTGCGCACGGCGATTTTATCCACCAGGTCGTAATATACCTCCGGCTCCAGATATTTCATGGACAAGTCGTCCAGTTCGATCTTGATCTTGGAGATGCCCAGCCTCTGGGCGATGGGAGAATAGATTTCCCTGGTCTCCCTGGCGATACGGACCTGGCTCTCCGGCTTCTGGTATTTCAGCGTGCGCATATTGTGCAGACGGTCCGCCAGCTTGATCATGATCACCCGGATATCCTTGGCCATGGCCAGAAACATCTTCCGCAGATTCTCCGCCTGCATCTCCAGCTTGGTATCCGTGGGGTCGCCGGTGCCTGACAGGGGAATTTTTTCCAGCTTGGTAACGCCGTCCACCAGCAGCGCCACATCCTCGCCGAATTCCTTTATCAGATCTTCCTCCGTCATAATGGTGTCCTCCACCACATCGTGAAGGATGCCCGCAATAATAGTCTCCTTATCCAGTTCCAGGTCTGCCAGAATGATGGCCACATTCAGGGGATGGATGATATAAGGCTCGCCGGACTTGCGCTGTTGGTCCTTATGGGCCTGGCTGGCAATCCTGTATGCCTTCTCAATCATGGATATATCATCGCTGGGATGGTATTTTTTGACGCAGGAAATCAGATCCTGATACAATTGTTCAGGAGATGTAAATTCTGTTATTTCGCCCACTCTGGCCTGATCAAATATCACATCTCTTTCTTCTTTCATAACGCCTGCTAACCTTTCTGTAACCCCCTGTCCCCCCAGGGCCCCATACCTGCGGGAATATGTATCTATGCAGTCTGACCCCATACCGCTTTCAGACCTTGCTCATTTCTCCACACCACCGGACATCCCCCGGTATGACTTCGGTATATCACCGGCTCCTTCTGCACAGGTGACGGATGGACCCGCACTGTCATCCAGCCTATTTGCCGGGATATACAATAGCCGCCTCCAGCCTGTAATCCTTGATCTTCTCTCGGCCCTTGAGACCGGCCAGCTCCATCAGTACCACCACGCCTACCACTACGCCGCCCAGACTCTCAATCAGTTTGATCATGGCTTCCGTGGTGCCGCCGGTGGCGATCAGGTCATCCACCACCAGAACCTTCTGACCGGGTTTGATGCTGTCCTTGTGCATCTCAATAGTGGCCTGGCCATATTCCAGGTCATAACTTCTCTCCACCGTTTCGCAGGGCAGCTTTCCCTTCTTACGGATCAGCACGAAAGGCTTATGCGTGTTATACGCAATGGGTGTTCCAAAGATAAATCCTCTGGATTCCGGGCCTGCTACCACGTCAAATTCCAAATCCTTCACTTTCTCCTGCATGGTATCAACGGCCAGACGCAGCCCGTCCGCATCCTGCAGCACGCTGGTCACATCCCTGAAAATAATACCCTCCTCGGGAAAATCCGGAATGCTTCTCACATACTCTTCCAATGCCTTCATCTTGTCCTCCTCCTCATTTATCACATTTTCCCCGGTCCCCCACCGACAAAAAAACGGGGTTATTAACAATTTGTTCCTATTATAGTATTATTTGTGCGGAAAGTCAAAATATTCTTTCATATTCGCTCTTCCAAATACATTTTATGTATCGGTATGAAGTTCTGTTTCCTGTTTTTACCAGGATTTTATCCCTGAAGCCCCCTTTTCTCTCCAAAATGCGCTTCAGAACCGGCGGCAGAAAAGTGGCGTCGGGATAGCGCAGCTGGGGATCCGGCTGTAAGCACCGATCCAGCAAGCGGCGGAATTCCCTCCCCATCCCCCAATGTCTGCCGCAATATTCCATGGTGTCATAGGGCGGTTTCCCCGGGTCCTGCCCGGTCAGCAAGAAGGCCAGCAGTTTTCCAAACCCATAGATATCGCAGGAGGGCGTAATTCCTGCGCCTTCCCAGAACTGTTCCGGCGCACCGTATCCATAGGTTCCCGCCCGACCGCCCTGAACGAAGCCTTCCGACCGGACTGCAGCCCCCAGGTCCACCAGCCGGGCCCTGCCCTGGGGAGTGATCACCACATTGGATGCTTTCAAATCCCGATATATGCAGGAAGGCCCGCCGGCATGCAGATAGGCCAGCCCCTCCGCCACATCCAGGGCGATCCCCCCACCCATCCGTTCCGGCATTCCCGCCGGATACAGTTCCATCAGTTTCTGCAGAGACAGTCCGGGTATAAACTCCATCACCAGATAGATTCCCCCTGCATCCTCCCCCTCGTCAATCCACCTGGGAAAACAGGGATGCCTTAGCTGCTTCAAAATAGCGGATTCCGCCCGCAGCCTGGCCTTACAGGAGCCATATTTCAAGGCATATACATCCTTCCCGCCGGGCTGCTCCACCCGAAAGACCCG
>OFHA01002578.1_pt1 | contig 10413 bp, 10 predicted proteins | sample 1521891 | NCBI WGS metagenome assembly OFHA01 (sample SAMEA3504089, study PRJEB24116) | mouse gut metagenome | biome: mouse gut; feature: mouse-associated habitat; material: faeces | place: Denmark | collected 2011 | reverse complement strand
CGGGGCAGTGGTCGGTGCCGAACAGGTCGTTGTCGATGGTCTTGGGCACGCCCATGATGCGGCACTCGTAGCCCACCTTCTGCATATACTTGGAAATCTTGTTGCAGGTGTCCATGGAGTCGTTGCCGCCGTTGTAGAAGAAGTAGCGCACGTCGTACTTCTTGAAAATCTCCAGAATCCGTTTATAATCGGTGTCGTCGGTGTCGGGGGCAGCGATTTTGTAGCGGCAGCGGAAAAGATGATTGCAGAAAACGACAGAATCCGTAATGAGTTTTATGTGGATGAAGCGATCTGTCATGCCATAGCGCTTGGTATGGACGCACGGATTTTTGAGATTGACAGGTATCTTGGATGGGGGACACCGAAAGATTATGAGGAATATATGGCGGTGCTTCGCTATTGGACAGAGTTTATATCTGGCAGCGGTTTTCTGCCAGGGAGATGAGTGCAATGACTCTGCATTTGAAAAAAAAACGGGTGCATGTGGATAATTTCGATATTTTTATTGTAATGGCGGCTGTCGTCAGGCTGGTGCTGATGGGAATATTTTCCTCTGATTATCAGAACAAACTGTTTCTGCCTTTTGTCAGCTGGTTTGTAGCGCATGGTTCCAATCCTTACGATTATTTTGTGCAAACAGGAATTAGTGCGTTTCCGTATCCGCCTGTGATGTTGCTTATGGAATCCGCAGGAGCGTTTTTGATACAGGTTTTTGATATCTCGTCAGTATTTATGCAAAATCTTGTATTTAAAATGCCTGGATTTCTGATCGATTTTGCCGGATTACATTTTCTTGTGAAACTGTTTCCACAGAAGCGCCGCTACGCGGCAGTTGTCTGGTATGCGTCTCCGATTGTTTTATATGCCGTGTATATGCATGGACAGCTGGATCTGATTCCGACCGTTTTTTTGCTTGGAGCGGTTTCTGTCATTTCATCGAAAGAAAATGGCCGGCATATAAAAAGCGCGTTGCTTATGGTTCTTGCACTGTTGTCCAAGCTGCATGTAATCGCCGCGCTTCCTCTGGTGCTGATGTATCTATATAAACGCGACGGATTTCGCAGGACGATTTACTATGCCTTTTTTTGCTTTATGGGGACACTTATCGGCATGCTGCCATTTTTATCGGATGGATTTTGCAGAATGGTGCTTTTTAATGAAGAACAAAAAGCGCTTACTTATGCGGCTCTTAAGTTTTCATCGGTAGAAGTATATGCGGCGATTGCCGCGGTAGTAATTTTGTATTTGTCTGCGTTTCGTGTCAATATGATTAACCGGAGTCTGTTTCTAAGCATGTGCGGCATGGTATTTTCCATATTTTTAATTTTGTGTCCGCCAATGCCAGGGTGGTATGTATGGGTAGTTCCATATATGACGTTCTTTTTTATGGATGTGGATATGGAACGATATAAAAATATTTTTATTTATATGTTTTTGAATCTGTTGTATCTGATATATTTTGTATTTTTCCATAACAAGGGCATGACAGATTTATATTTTTTGCGGCAAAGTATGTCCTTTATAAAGATCACGGACAGTGTATGTAAGAATATCATATTTACGCTGTTATCCGCGCTCCTGCTCTATATTATTGCATCCATGTATTATCTTGGAATTACGAGAAATTCTTTGTACAAGCGCAGAAATTTTCCGTTTACAATCGGGATTGCAGGAGACAGCGGTTCTGGAAAAAGTACGCTTATTCAACTGGTAAAAAAGGCTTTGGGAGAAAATAATCTTCTGTATATCGAGGGTGACGGAGATCATCGATGGGAACGCGGCGATATGCAGTGGAAGGAATTTACGCATCTGAATCCGAAAGCAAATTATCTGTATCGACAGGCGCAGGATTTAAGACAGCTGCGTCTTGGAAATGCGGTCAGACGGGTGGAATATGATCATAGTACAGGTCGTTTTACACAGGCCAGGAGAATCCGTCCGAAAAACTATGTCATGCTATGCGGACTGCATGCAATGTATCTGCCACAGACAAGAAAATATCTGGATTTAAAGATTTATATGGATATCGATGAACAGCTGCGCCGCTATTGGAAAATACAAAGAGATATGAAACACAGAGGCTATAGCGAACAAAAAATTTTACAGCAGGTGGAGGAGCGCATGCAGGATGCGGAAAAATATATCTATCCGCAAAGAGATTATGCGGATATGCGGATCCGTTACTATGACAGCACGCTGCAGGATGGCAGAAGAACTGAAGATCAGGAAAAGATCAGTCTTTGTATTACAGTCAGCGCCGCTATGGACATCGAAGCGTTTGTACAGGAGCTTGGCATGCACGGAATAGCAGTAAAGCATGATTATTCAGACGATCTAAGCAGTCAGACGGTAGATATAGACGCCGGTGATTTGTCCGGTCAGGTAATTTCAGCAGAGAAAATCGCGGAAAAAATGATTCCGCAGCTGGAAGAGATTACGCGAGAGAATCTGGATACGAAAAATAATCTGGATACAATCATCGAGTTGTTTGTGCTGATGTGCATTAGCAGTAAAATGCGGGGAGAAATTTAAAAAGGAGACGATATGAGAAAACACAGAAAAAAGACCAAAAAGGGATATTTTCCAACTCACGAACAAAATCGTATGAAAAACGAAGGAAACGTAAAAGAAGCCAGAGATTATTTTTTTTCGTCAAAAAATAAAATCTTGTATCATCTGGTAGAACAAAGATATTCGTGGATGAACAGATATATTTATAAAACGGACAAAGAGATTCTTGAATTGGGATGCGGTGCAGGTTTATCCCGTACGTTTATTCGCAATCAGCACCTGCTTTTGACAGATATCGCAAAACACGAGTGGGTTGATAAAAAAATGGACGCGCTGCATTTGGATTGTCCGGATCATTCTCTGGATGTCATTATTTGCAGCCATATGATCCATCATCTTGCAAATCCGGCGCAGTTTTTTGCACATGCAGGAACAAAATTAAAGTCGGGAGGCCGGATCATTATTCAGGATATTTATACCGGATGGCTGATGAAACTGGCACTGCGTCTGATGCGCCATGAAGGCTATTCCGATGATACGGATGTGTTCGACCGGTTACACGTTTGCAATTTGCCGGACGACCCATGGTCTGCAAATTGTTCGGTACCCAAATTACTTTTTTTTGGTGTGGGGGGGGGTACGAAACGATTCGAACAGGAACTTCCTATGTACCGAATACGGAAAAGGGAGCGGAACGAATGTCTGATGTTCTTTTTGTCAGGCGGAGTGATCGCAAAAACATGGTATTTGCCAGCCGGAGAAAAAGGCGTGAAGATCATACAAAAACTGGATCGTCTGTTCGTGAAATTATGTCCGGCAGTTTTTGCCAGCGGATGTTCCATCGTACTGGAAAGGGTGTAGCGGTATGAGTACAGCTTGTTTTATTCCAATCAAAGCAAACTCTGAGAGAATTCCAGGGAAAAATTTGTGTCTGTTAAACGGCAGAAAATTGTACGAATATGTATGCGGGAATGTGAAGAAGGCAGATATTTTTGACGCAGTCTTTATCGATACCAATAGTGAAGAAATTAAACAATATGCGCAAAAAATGAACTTTCAGGTAATAGAACGTAAAAAGGAACTGGCGCTTAATACTGCAAATGGCAACGATCTTTTGGTTTACCATCAAAAGCTGTATTCTGAATTTGACTATTATTTTCAGATCTTTGCAACTGCGCCATATCTGCAGCCTAAGACCATTTGCAATTGTGTCAGCCGCCTTACATCCAGCGCGGATTATGATTCTGTCTTTACGGTCACAGCAAATCATGGATTTTACTGGTATGCCAATATGCCCGTAAATTATCGTCCCGAAATTTTACCAAGGAGTCAGGATATGATACCGGTTATGGAGGAAAGTACCGGACTTTATGGTATCGAAGGGAAGGCGTTAGCGCGATATCAGTGCAGAATTGGCGCAAAACCATATATGTACCAGATTAGCAGGTATGAGGCTGTAGATATTAATACAGAAGAAGATTTAAAAATCGCCGAACATATTGGAAAAGTAGTTTATCATTTGTAATCTGGTTGAGTAAAAAGGCAGAGTCAGCGATCTGATATCAAACAGATCTTTTTGATTGTATGGGAACGGATAGCGATAAAAATAAAATGGAGAAAAATATGATAAAAGCAGTTGTGTTCGATCTGGATAATACGCTTTATGATTATGATACATGCGACAAATTTGCCATGTTTGAGCTAAAAAGATATTGCATGGATCTTTTTCAGATCGGGGAAGATGAGTTTGCACAAAAGTATTCTCTGGCAAAAGAGATTACGAAGAAACGTCTTGGCACAGTCGCAGCTTCGCATAATCGTATGCTCTATGCACAGACTTTTCTGGAACTGCAGAATGAAAAACCAGCCAGCCACGCGCTGGAATTGTATGAAATTTACTGGGACGCCATGCTGTCGCATATGAAGCCGTATCGCTATGTACGGCCTTTGTTTGGGCAGCTTGCCGATCGCGGCATAAAGATCGCGGTGCTGACCGATCTGACGGTACATATTCAGCATCGTAAAATACAAAAACTGGCAATCGACGGTTATGTGGATGTTCTTGTAACGAGTGAAGAAGCAGGAAAAGAAAAACCGGATCCTGCAATGTTTGAACTTTTGACAGAAAAACTAAACTTAAGAGCACATCAGTTACTGATGATTGGCGATGATTTAAAAAAAGATATCGCAGGCGCGAAAGCAGCGGGCGTACCTGCCGTTTTATTTACACGAAACAAAGCGGATACCATGCACCAGGAGTGTATGAAGATTATGAAAGATCAGGGGAGCGGAAAATGAAAAAAAGGTATCGAAAATGCGTGGGGGGGGGTATCGCGGGACTTGTATTTATCCTGTTATTTGAGGTTCTTACGATATTACTAAAACCCAAATTTTATTATCAGGAAGCCGGATGGGAACCCGCCACAATGGTTGCAGAAGGATTTTATGCGGAACCGAAGGATTCCTTAGACGTTATTTTTCTGGGGTCGTCAGCCGTTTTCAGAGGTGTGAATCCGTTACAGATTTTCCAGGAGCAGGGCATTACCGGATATGTATTCGGAAGCTCCATTCAGCGAATGTGGATATCTGAATATTATCTGAAAGAAGCCCTAAAATATCAGCATCCAAAAATTGTGGTATTGGAAGTGTTCAAGGCTTTTGACGACAGCTATAACGATGAAAACAGAAATCGAAAAGCGTTAGATTATATGCGGTTTTCCAAAGATAAGATACAGGCAGTCAGGGCATCCATTCCTGACGATGGGAGCGAAGAGTTCTGGAGTTATATTTTTCCGATGATCAGATATCATTCACGCTGGAATCAGTTAGAAGTAAATGATTTTAAATATTTTTTTAATGATAAGCATTTTTTCACCAAAGGGCATGACGCTTCGTTTCTCTGTCAGGCATGGACCGATGATTTTGAAAATACCAATCCGGAAATACCGGTATCGACAAAGGCCAGAGAATCTATGGATCGGATCACCGCGATTTGTAAAAAGAATCAGATCCGGCTTATTTTAATGAAAACACCTTCTTCGGGATGGAGCAAAGGAGAATCCGATGGAATAAAAAAATATGCGAAAGAAAATCAGTTAGATTTTATTGAATACAATGATTTTTATACAGATCTGGAAATCAGTACCCAGACAGATTTTCAGGACTGGGCGCATCTGAATTATTAAGGAACAGAAAAACTCACGAGACATTTGGGAGCATATTTATCAAAGCAGGAAGAATTTATTGATAAAAGGCAGGATGAGCGGTATCAGTCCTGGTTTACAGATTATGAAAAATACAAAGAAGAAGAGACTGCATATCTTTTAAAAAACGAATGGGATGTGGAACCATATAAGAAAAAACTGAATCATAAAAATTTTTTGATTGGCGTAAGTGCTGTAGGGCTTGAAGGAGTGCATGGTACCGTAGTTGCGGATAACGAAAAAGTGATTTATGAGAATTATGAACCGGAACAGGAGGATTATTGGTACAAACAGGATGGCGTTACCATGCAGCTGATAAAACAGGAGTTGTCAGGGGCTGTTGTGAATGACGAAAGATTCAGATTCGATCAGCCTGGATACCATGTGGTCGTCTATGATAAAATTTTGGAAAAAGTGATCGATCACTGCTGCATCAGAGATTTTGCCAATGATATGGTGCGTTAGGAGGAGAAAAATGGAGATTTTGTCAATTGCATTTTTGCTATTTGTAATGGCTGGCGTTATTTTTTATTATATCGTACCTAAAAGCTGGCAATGGAAGGTTCTTCTGTTATGGAGTGTCTTTTTTTATCTGAGCGCTTCTGCAAAGGCTGTTATGTTTCTGACGATTTCAGTATTGACTACGTACTATGCCGGAATATGGATAGAAACGCGTGAACAGAACAAAAAGACGATACTGATAATTACAGTATTATGCAATGTCCTGCTTTTCGTATTTCTTAAATATGTGACAATAGAAAGCGGCATTTTTAGCTGGCTATTGCATAAAAGAGGAATAGAATGGGATTCGGCTGCGTTTCAGGGGCTGATTCCGATGGGAATTTCTTTTTATACGCTTATGGCGGTTGGATATGTCGCAGATATTTATCACAAGAAAATCGAAGCAGAAAAAAATCTGGCAAAATATACGCTTTTTCTCATATTTTTTCCACATATACTGCAGGGGCCGATCGGAAGGTATCAGGAACTGAAAACAGAACTTTTTTCAGTAAAAAACTGGAATGGCAGGCGATGCATCAGCGGTATGGAGCTTATGATTTACGGTTATTTTAAGAAAATGGTGCTTGCAGACAGAGCGGCGATATTTGTCAATCAGGTTTATGGGAATGCAGATCTGGCAGGCGGATGTGAGATATACCTGGCGGGGATTTTGTACAGTATACAGTTATATATGGATTTTTCCGGCTGTGTGGATATTTCAAGAGGTGTGAGTCAGTTGTATGGTATTCGTCTGTCTGAGAACTTTAATCATCCTTATTTTGCCGTATCGGTAAAAGACTTTTGGAGACGCTGGCATATGACTCTGAGTTCCTGGCTGCGTGATTATATCTATATTCCGCTGGGCGGAAACAGGCATGGAAGTATTGCAAAATATTTGAATTTACTGCTTACATTTTCTGTCAGCGGTATCTGGCACGGGAAAGGATTACATTTCTTTGTCTGGGGACTATTACACGCGGTATATCAGATTTTCGGAGAAATACTGCTGCCGATTCGGACATGGATCAAAGAAAAACTGCAGATATCTGATCATACGTTTGGTACGAAGCTGCTTCAGGTGTTTATCACGTTTCATCTCGTAAACTTTGCATGGATTTTTTTTCGGATAGAAAGTGTAACAGGAGCATGGTATATGATTCGAAACATGTTCACGCGGATGAATCCATGGGCGTTTTTTGACCAGTCTTTGTATGGTTTTGGTCTTGGTGCGCGTGATTTTACGCTGCTTTTTTTGGGGATTACAGGAACGTTTCTGATTGAACTGATACAATATAAAAAGCCTGCATATCTTACAAAAAAATTCCATGAACAGCATGGCTGTTTCCGATATGGAGTTGTAATGTTTGGGATATTTTCAATTATTATATTTGGAATCTATGGGATGGGTTACGACCCTGGTGAATTTATATATGGACAATTTTAATACGAAAGGAGTATGCGGGATATGAAATTATCGATTGTAATTCCGTGTTATAACGAAGCAGAAAATATTCCTCTGATACTGCGCCGTTTTCAACGGGTAATCGACAGAGACGATATCGAGGTAATTTTGGTAGATAACGGTTCGAATGACAAAACAAGTCTGGTAATGAAGGAACTGTTGCCGGAGTATTCTTTTGCAAAAAGCGTTCGTGTAAAAGTGAATCGTGGATACGGTTACGGAATCAGAAAAGGATTACAGTCGTGCAGCGGAAAGTTTCTTGGGTGGACACATGCAGATATGCAGACAGATCCTGCAGATTTGATAAAAGCATTACATATTATTGAAAAAAATCATGACAGAGAGGATTTGCTGGTAAAGGGCAGGCGAAGGGGCAGACCGTTAGCAGACTGTTTTTTTACAGCTGGCATGAGTATTTTTGAAACCGTTTATCTCGGCAGGAAATTGGTTGATGTCAATGCACAGCCCAACGTGTTTAGTCGGAAATTTTATGAAACATGGAAACATCCGCCAACGGATTTTTCTCTGGATTTGTACGTATTGTTTATGGCTCAGAAGAAAAAGCAGAAAATTATACGGTTTGACGTTGTATTTCCGAAAAGAATCCATGGAACCTCTCATTGGAACAACGGACTGTCCGCGAAAGCAAAATTTATCAGAAGAACAGCTGAATTTAGCAGAAAATTGAAAAAGGAGGGAATTCGTTAATGGAGTATATTGCGCACAGAATCAATACATTGGAACAGCTGCGAAAACTGCCGGTGCAGTATGGAGCTGAACTGGATCTGCGGGATGATCTGACAGGAAGGATCTATATCAGCCATCATCCGTTTGAAGACGGAGAAAATTTCGAAGATTATCTTAGGGAATACCATCATGGTACAATGATATTGAATATTAAGAGTGAACGGATCGAGCATCGTGTGATGGAACTCATTAAGAACTATCATGTAAAAAACTATTTCTTTTTAGACTGTTCGTTTCCAATGATTCATTTATTGTCAGAAGCGGGTGAGAAAAACATCGCGGTTCGATATTCCGAGTATGAAGGGATGGATACGATCGCAGCCATGGCAGGAAAAGTGGACTGGATATGGGTAGATACGTTTCACACATTACCGATAGATCATACGACATTTATGCGAATGAAAGAAATGGGATATCAGCTGTGTCTTGTATCTCCGGAACTGCAGGGACAGCCGGAAAAGGCAGAATTATATATGCAACAGATCCAAGCGGAAGGGATACGGTTTGACGCTGTATGCAGTAAAATGGATATGATAGAAAAATGGATGGGATGGTAACGGATTTGAATTTGCACGCAGAGGTCTGGTCATACAGGAATATGTATGGCCAGATCATTTTTTGTATGCCTGATTGTTCGCGGTGTATGTGAATCTCAGCCGTTTTGAGAGGATTGGATATTATCTGATCACTCATAAAGTCTGTAAAATACCTTGTAATATCTGAAAGAAAAGTTATAATAGACATGGATATAGAAAAATGGGTCTGACAGAATGATAGGAAGAACAGATAAATACACTTCGTGGAGAATGTAGCCCAAATCTCATCAACATCGTCCGGATGCAATTTGGGATACATTTTTGTAAAGCAGAGGCGCAGCTTTCAGGAATGATTGTTCAGATCCGCTCTGCGGAACGGAGCCTGAACTTACGTGAATTTTGCAAAGTCAGGAAGGGAGAAAGAAATGAGAAGATTAAAGGAACTAAGAGAATATGTGGACAAGAGATTAAGCAGCATTGCAGATGAAGACAAACGGAACGGAGCGTTTGTGCATCTCTACGGAGTATCTCTTGCGGCTGTGATGCTTGCGAAAAAAAGAGGGGTTGATCCGGAAATCGCAGCGATGGCAGCGATGCTTCACGACCTGTATGCCTATCAGTCCGGTTCCTATGAAGATCACGCGCATAAAGGTGCAGAGCTTGCAAGGAAGGTACTTTTGGAACTGGCGCTGACAGATGCGGAGGAGACGGAGACGATCTGTTCTGCTATCTGCCATCATGATGACAAGCTGACGGTGGATGGACAGATGGACGAGCTGTTAAAGGATGCGGATGTGATACATCACTGTATGAATGATCCGTCCAAAGGCATAAAGGAAAAAGAACGGGCAAGATACGAAAGCATATGTCAGGAGTTTGGAATGGTGGCAAATAATGTCAGTGAATAGGACAATGATAAATCTGCTGTAACCTACCATACGAGCAGGCACATGGCCGGGGTCCTGCCTGAACTGAACGACAGCGAAAATATGGTGGGGACGGCAGACAGGGAGAGCTTTCGTTTCCGGCTGTCTGAGCCGTTGTTCCCATATACAGGAAAATCATCACATAATCAGCAGCGTATGTGAGAACAAATATTGATGAAGAAAAAAGTGAACCGCCGTACGATGGACGTTATCTGCCATATGCGGCGGTTTGCCATTTCCGCAGGCAGGGCGGCCTGATAATGAAAATTACCCGGAATCCGGGGAAGTTAGAGGGAATATGCTGACACGACCAGTGTCGGCTGTGTGTTTATAGTCATTTTATGCAATTTATGGGAGTTTCGTGCAATGGGATTTGATAGGATACCCTCTGATCCGATATAATTGATATATGTACGGGAATGTGGCATCGTATTCCTTGACATCAACATGGAGGGCATGGACGGGCTGGAAACGGCGGGGAGGATAAAGGCGGAATGCCCGAAGGTACATATCGTGCTGGTGACGGC
>OFHA01002576.1_pt1 | contig 10422 bp, 12 predicted proteins | sample 1521891 | NCBI WGS metagenome assembly OFHA01 (sample SAMEA3504089, study PRJEB24116) | mouse gut metagenome | biome: mouse gut; feature: mouse-associated habitat; material: faeces | place: Denmark | collected 2011 | reverse complement strand
AGACTGAAGAAGAAACGAATTCCCGTAGATTTTGATTATGATCAGGTGCAGAGTCTGCGGATGGAAGCGCGTCAGAAACTCAAAATATATCAGCCGTCCTCTATCGGGCAGGCGTCAAGAATCTCAGGTGTATCGCCGGCGGATATTTCCGTACTTCTCATTGCCATGGAGAGTATGAAGGTGATTGAGAGGCAGAATAATTCATTGTGAAGCGGAGTGTGATAACTGGGGGATATCAGATATAAATGTACAGGAGGGAAAGGATTTATCAAATACGGGAATCACTGAAAATATCAACGTAAGGGAAAGAAGTGAAGGAGGAATATGGAATATCATCTGGAAGAGTTCCGGGAAGGGCTGAAGGAACTGGGTATTGAATTGACGGAAGAGCAGATCGGACAGTTTCTGAATTTTTATGAATTTCTGGTGGAAAAAAACAGGGTGGTAAATCTCACTGCCATTACAGAATTTGGCGCAGTGATAAAGAAACATTTTCTGGATAGTCTCTCTCTCTGCAGGGTCTGTGATCTGAATCAGAATATAAAGATAATGGATCTGGGAACAGGGGCTGGTTTTCCGGGAATCCCCCTTAAAATTGCGTATCCCGGATTACAGATTGTGCTTGCAGATTCCCTGAATAAGCGCATCCGGTTTCTGGAAGAACTGACAGAAAGGCTTGGGCTGAAGGGGGTGGAGACAGTCCATGCCCGGGCGGAGGAGCTCGGGCGTAATAAAAAATATCGGGAACAGTCGGATGTGTGTGTGTCGCGTGCTGTTGCGCATCTGTCCTCACTCAGTGAATACTGTCTTCCGCTCGTGAAAAAAGGAGGGGCGTTTATTGCTTATAAATCAGGCGAGGCGGATGGGGAGATCGCGGAAGCCGGAAGGGCTGTGTCCATTCTTGGCGGGCAGATTGAAAATACAGATCGATTTGAAATGTATGGACAGAGGCGTACTCTGATTGTGATAAGGAAACAAAAAAAGACGCCCCCGCTTTATCCGAGAAAAGCGGGGACGCCGACGAAAATGCCTCTTTAGTTTTCCGGATTAGTTTTTTCCGAGAAGCATTGTCAGGATATTCAGAAGTTTGTCGGGTACTTCCAGCTGCGGGACAAGTCCGGCGCAGGAAATACAGGATATTTCTGTCTTTGGATACAGACGTAAATAAGAATCCTGGGTGGGAACGCTGCTTTCCGGGTTCCTGCTCTGGATAATACAGAACGGGATGGTCAGATTTTTTACCGCGTGGACAATCGGATTGTCCGTGCAGTGTCCTTCTATGCTGGCCATCAGGTATCTGCCGCGGCTTTCATCCATGTGCGCCGCTTCGTAGTAGGCATCCAGCATTTTGCTGGAAACAAGCTGCGGTTTTGAGAAGTAGGTGTTCCTCAGTTTCCGGCTGATATTTTTTTCGTAGGTCATTATATTATAGATAAAAGTGCCGATTACTGGAATTTCCAGTAAGACTTTTTTCAGTACACGATATTGATCCGGTGCATGGCCAAAAGAGTCTGCAGAAGGCGGATTGATGGCAATAATCTGTCTGATAAGAGTTGGATCCATATTTTGTGCGAGGATGGCGAAAGAGACGGATCGGTTTGTTGTGACTACGTCCGGACACTCGCCGATGATATCGTGTATAAAATCGGTGATAAGTTGTACATACATATAATTTGTGTAAGTAAGAAACGGTTTTTCCGACCGGCCACAGCCCAAAAGGTCGATGGTGTAAACGGTGTGTTTTTTTTCAAGTTTTTTTACAATACGGCACCATTCATAGGAGGAACTTACAGGATCCAGATCATGGATCAGGAGAATGGGTGTTCCCTCACCGCGTCTGCTGTAAAAGATCCGGCCGTTTTTCCAGTTATAAAAAGAACCGTCCACAGATTTTAATATATTTTTCATTTCAGCCGTTGCGTCGACAAAACGATTGACTGCGTGCATGGTTCCAGCTGCCAAAGCTGACAGGATTAAAAAATGTCTGATATTTTTTTTCATAATATCCTCCCTGTGTCTTCTCATATATGTGAATGAATCTGTTATCTGTTTATATTATAGCCGCTTTTGGAGTGTTATACAAATTAAAAATTTATCATTTGTAAAAAAATTACTTTTCATCGTTCTGGAAAAGGTATAAAATGAAGTTAGTACAAGTGAAATATAGTTTCAAACAAATGTTCGGTGAATAAAATGGTGATTGCGTTTTTGGAAAAACTGCAGAATGAATATCTCGAAGAGCGGACAAAGTCTGAGAGAGAAATAGGAAAAATTCAGCTCTGCATGGAGGAAAATTTAAAATTAATTAGTATGCTGGAGGAGCATGGGGATCCACATTATGAATCTTTTACTCCGAGAGAAGTCAATGGGAAGAATAAAAAGAAAATACTGGAATTAATGGAAGAGCAGATGCTGTTACAGTCTGCATTTGACAGTGAAAGTGAAAAAATGCTGGAATATGAGAAAAAGCTGACGGAACTCTCACATGTCATAAAAGCGGCAAGGCAGACTATCAGCAGGAAAAAGAGAAATGCACAGTACACAGTGAATAGTGAGAGTTATCTGGTTACCTTTCTGGAAATGCAGGAAAATGAGAGGAGACGTATTTCAAGAGATCTGCATGATTCTTCTGTCCAGAGTCTGACAGGACTGATACATAAGACTGAACTTTGTGGTAAACTGATCGGACTGGATCCGGTCAGATGTAAGCTTGAGCTGAATACAGTTTCCAAAACCCTGCGGGAAGTGATAGAGGATATGCGTCAGATTATCTATAATCTGCGTCCGATGTCTTTTGACGATATTGGTCTGGAAGAGACGATAGAGCGGGCTCTGAATAAGATGGAGGTCAGTGAATCAAAAAAGATCAGTTTTCAGGTTACGGGAGACCCCTATCAGTTAAAACCAGTCGTAGGGATTACATTGTTCCGCATTATACAGGAGGGGTGTAATAATGCGATTCGTCATGCGGATGCGTCACTGATTCAGGTGACTCTTCATTACGAGAGTGGGAAGATATCAGTTGAGATCAGGGATAATGGAAAAGGGTTTGATGCTGATGCGGACACAAAGACACCAAGAAATCATTCTGGATTTGGATTGTCAGTGATGAAGGAAAGGGTATACCTGTTATCAGGGACGATAAAGATAACATCAAAGATAAACTGCGGGACAGTCATTTTTGTGGAAGTTCCCGTTGTGTAGTGGTAAGGAGGTACTTGAAATGGCGGTAAAAGTAATGATTGCAGATGATCACTCTATGGTGCGTGAGGGATTGAAGCAGCTGCTGGAACTGGAGGGGGATTTTACTGTAATTGATGAGGCATGCGACGGAGTGGAATGTCTGGAAAAGCTTAAGATAATTAAACCTGATATTCTTTTGCTTGATATCAATATGCCGAATATGGATGGCCTCGAAGTACTTCGTGTTTTGAAAGAAACAAAAATAAAAGTGAAAGTACTTGTACTGACAGTACATAATGAAGTAGAATATCTGCTGAAAGCCGTGGATATAGGTGTGAATGGATATTTGTTGAAAGATTCTGAGTCTGCAGAATTAAAGCGTGCGATTCTGACTGTAGTCAGCGGAGAGGATTACATACAACCAAGTTTGATTCCGGTTCTGAACGCCAGGATGATTGACCGGAATAAAGATAATATTAAAATCGAAAGTCTGACAAGACGGGAGATGGATGTGCTGAAGCTTTTGGCAGTAGGAATGTATAATAAAGAAGTTGCGGAGCATCTGGGAATAAGTGAAAGGACCGTCAAAAATCACGTGTCAAATATATTTAAAAAGATAAATGTGACAGACAGAACACAGGCAGCGGTATTTGCTATAAGGAATAATCTGGTGACAATCTGATTACTGATTCAGATGAGAGTAATAATGACATGAAAAATTATGTTATGAAGAAGCCTTTTGAAATGTTTCACGTGAAACATTTCAAAAGGTTTTTTTATAAAATCTTAAAAAAAACACAAACAGTCTCTATATGAAATACGTTATTATTATTTATTATTCACAAAAATGCGTAAAATGTTTCACGTGAAACATTTTTGTCTGGTATTTCACATTAGTGGGTGATATAATTGATTTATCGGATAACGATTAACAGAAGGTATTGTACTATGGAGGCTAAAATGAGCAGGATAATTGCAATTGCTAATCAAAAGGGAGGAGTTGGCAAGACTACCACAGCGATCAATCTTTCTTCCTGTCTTGCAGAAGCAGGAAAAAAGGTTCTTACAATTGATATGGACCCACAGGGAAATATGACAAGCGGTCTCGGTGTGGACAAGAATGATCTGGAAAATACTGTCTATGAGCTGATTCTTGATGAATGTTCTATCAAGGAAAGTATGACAGGTACTGCAGTGGAAGGAATGAAGATTATTCCTGCAAATGTGAACCTGGCTGGCGCCGAGATAGAGCTTCTTGGAATAAATGAAAAAGAATATATTTTAAAAAATGCTGTGGATTATATCAGAGACGACTATGACTTTATATTGATTGATTGTCCGCCATCTCTGAATATGCTGACAATCAATGCCATGACGACAGCGGACTCGGTACTTGTTCCGATTCAGTGTGAGTATTATGCGCTGGAGGGACTTAGTCAGCTGATTCATACGATTGATCTTGTCCAGCAGAGGCTGAATCCGAGACTCGTAATCGACGGTGTTGTATTTACAATGTATGATGTCCGAACGAATCTCTCAAATCAGGTGGTTGAAAATGTGAAGTCAAATCTCGAGACTAATATTTATCAGACACTTATTCCGAGAAATATACGTCTGGCTGAAGCACCATCCCATGGCTTGCCGATCAATCTGTATGATGCCAGATCAGCAGGAACGGAGAGTTATCGTCTGCTTGCAAAGGAAGTGATGGAAAGGACGGGTAAATAATGTCAGCTGTTAAAAAAGGTGGCCTTGGAAAAGGACTGGACTCATTGATTGCGGATAAGGTAAGCCGACCGGTTTCAGTAAATTCTGCCGATATGAAAAGTGAAAATGCGATTGACGGAATTCTTGTGAGTATCAATAAAGTAGAACCGAATCATGATCAGCCGAGAAAAAATTTCGATGAGGATACATTGGTGGAACTGTCTGATTCTATTCGACAGTTTGGTGTTATACAGCCACTGATCGTGCAGAATAAAAATGATTATTATGAAATTATTGCCGGGGAGCGCAGATGGAGAGCGGCAAGAATGGCTGGGCTGAAAGAAATTCCAGTGATTGTGAGAGATATGACTGGAAGGGAAGCAGTTGAAATTTCATTAATTGAAAATATCCAGCGTGAAAATCTGAATCCGATTGAGGAGGCGGTCGCTTACAAAAGACTTTTGACTGAGTTTAACCTGAAGCAGGACGAAGTGGCAGAGAGGGTTTCCAAGAGCAGGACAGCGGTTACCAATTCCATGCGTCTACTAAAACTCAATGAAAAAGTACAACAGATGGTCATAGACGATATGATCAGTACGGGACATGCCCGGGCTCTCCTGGCTGTGGAAGATCCAGAAGAACAGTATGCGCTTGCCCAGCGGATCTTTGATGAAAGAATGAATGTCCGCGATGTGGAAAAGCTGGTAAAAAATCTCCATAAACCTGAAAAGGTAAAAAAGAAAAATGACAACAAGGTAATGGAAGTCATTTATCAGGATATAGAAAATAAATTAAAACAGAGACTGAGTACCAAAGTGATAGTTACTCCAAAAGGGGAGGGTTCGGGTAAAATTGAGATCGAATTTTATAATCACGAAGATTTGGACAGACTGTTAGATATTATGGGATAAGTGCCAAAACAAAGGGATTGTAAGTATACTTCTGAGAGAAAATGATGATATGCACAAATGATTTAAGGAAATGCTGGTTATAAAAAGACAAAAAATTTTGTCCTGAAGATCAAATGGTTTGTATAAATCCAGTTTGAAGGAGAATTGCCAACTGGGTGTAAGGGTGTAAATTCAGAAATTATAAGCAAAAATATGTATTATACTTCAAATTATAAAGTATTTTCCTGGAAATTATGGAGGGAAAAGTTTGAAAATAGTAATAAATGCTGATAGTGTCTGGTATCATGGTTCTAATATGCTTTTTTCAGAGTTAAGAATAAGCAGTACAATTACACAGTGGAAAGAACTTGCAGAAGCATTTTCACACAAACCAGATATTTTGGGGTATGATGATAATGGAGTAATTACCCATAATGGAGTAGAAAAAGGTTATTTGTATATCATTGACGAACCTGTTGATATTCAGAATGATATATTTCAGCATCCGAGAACAACAATGGATGAAAATGCTGAGTTTATAACAAAACGTCCATTAAAAGTAAAAATGATTTCTGAATTATAAATTACTGATTTTAAAGCTGTCAAAATGGCAGGGAACACTTTTCTGAAAAGGGAATGATTTTATCAATTATATGTTGTCAGTTTTTGAATAAATAAAAAGGAAATGCGTTGTTGCAATCCTTTGTAATATTGCAGTAAAAAAGAATTATTGATCTCAAGAGTAGCTTATGATAAACTACATTACAAAAGAAATGATTTTAGTAAGTAAAGTTAAGCGGTCAATTCAATCAGAAAATAAAAATGAAAATACAAAAGGAGTTATATGAGTAAAGAAGGAAGCAGTGCATTCTTGAATCAAATTGGTCTGGGATCTTTTGATCTGGGATATCTTGTTATAGGGGGAGCTGTTCTGGCGGTATTGCTGTTGGTGGTTCTGATTCTTCTGATTGCCCAGAGTATAAGATTGAAAAAGCTGAGAAGAAGGCTTGATGCGTTCTTGTTGGGGAAGGATGGAAAGAGCCTGGAGCAGGATATTATTGGGCTGATTGAGGACAATAAGTTTTTTAACATCACTTTGGACAAGCATACCCAGGACATAAAGCAGATTTTTAAGAGACTTGAGACCGTGTATCAGAAAATGGGACTGGTAAGATATGATGCTTTCCAGCATATGGGTGGGCAGTTGAGCTTTAGTCTGGCAATGTTGGATGAAAATGACAATGGATTTATTATTAATTCCATACACAGTACGGATGGATGTTATACTTATACCAAGGAGATTAGAAATGGGGATGACAGCGTTTCCCTGAGCGCGGAGGAGACGGAAGCACTGGCCATTGCCAGAAAAAAATAGGCTGAGTATATTTGAGGAGGAGTTATGATTGATATCAAATTTCTGAGAGAAAACCCTGATATTGTAAAAGAGAATATAAGACGGAAATTTCAGGATGAAAAGCTGGCGCTGGTGGACGAAGTGATTGCACTGGATGCGGAGAGCAGAAGGGCAAAGCAGGAAGGAGATGATCTCCGGGCTGCAAGAAAAAGAATCTCTAAAGAAATCGGTACTTTAATGAAACAGGGAAAGACAGAAGAAGCTGAAAGTAAAAAGGCAGAAGTGAATGCAGGCGCAGCGAAGCTGGAGGAACTGGAAAAGCTGGAAGGAGAACTGCAGGAAAAAGTAAATAAGATTATGATGGTTATTCCCAACATCATTGATCCATCCGTTCCTGTAGGCAGGGATGACACAGAAAATGTTGAGATCGAGAAATTTGGTGAACCGGCAGTGCCTGATTTTGAGGTGCCTTACCATGCGGATATCCTGGACAGTATCTGTGGACTGGACAAGGATGCCGCAGGGCGTACAAGTGGGAATGGTTTTTATTATTTGCTTGGAGATGCTGCCAGAATTCATTCGGCTATGATCAGCTATGCCAGAGATTTTATGATTGACAAAGGTTTTACCTACTGTATACCTCCCTTTATGATCCGCAGCAGTGTGGTGAATGGAGTGATGAGTTTTGCGGAGATGGAAGCAATGATGTACAAGATTGAAGGAGAGGACCTGTACCTGATTGGAACATCGGAGCATTCCATGATTGGAAGGTTTAAGGGACAGATTATCAGCGAGGCAAGTCTGCCGGTGACTATGACATCTTATTCCCCCTGTTTCAGAAAAGAGGTGGGGTCTCATGGTATAGAGGAGAGAGGAGTGTACCGTGTACACCAGTTTGAAAAGCAGGAGATGGTAGTGCTCTGCAAGCCGGAGGAGTCCATGGACTGGTATCATAAAATGTGGTCTTATACTGTAGAATTTTTCCGCAGTCTGCATGTACCGGTGCGGACACTGGAGTGCTGTAGTGGTGATCTGGCCGATTTGAAAGTGAAATCCTGCGATATAGAGGCGTGGAGTCCCAGGCAGAAAAAATATTTTGAAGTGGGATCCTGCTCCACATTGGGGGATGCCCAGGCTAGGCGTCTTGGCATAAGGACCAAAGGGGAAAATGGTACTTACTTTGTGCATACTTTAAATAATACAGTGTTGGCCACACCCAGGGGATTGATAGCATTTCTGGAGAATAATGTGGAAGAAGATGGACAGATCAGGATTCCTTCGGCACTGCGTCCCTATATGGGAGGAAAAGAGAAGATTGCTCCTATTGGAAAATAGGGACTATACCATATTTTAGTGTTCCAGTTTGGCCAGGAGGAAAGCAGTTCTTTTTTGGAGGCAGGTATCCTATTCTTCTTTACCTTGTTACTTGGCTAAATATGTTAAAGTATATGTGAAAAAAAAATTTGACACAGTGGGAATACTTTTCCGAAGAGGGAGTAAAGCAAAAGAGATTGGAAGAAGGTGAAATGTTTGCATAGATATATGCGTGCAATCGGTTTTAGCAGTTTTGAGAGCCGGAAAAAGCTTCAGGAGCTACTGGCAGAAGTTGTCATGCATCCGGACAGACGGGCCTATGCAATGGGACAGGAAGGCCGCATTCTGGGAGAATTTTGCAAGGATTTCGCCAAAAGAATGGGAGTGGCTGTCTGCGGTGAATTTGATGAGGATGAAAGGTTTACCTTTGAATACTATTTTCCTTACCTGGAAGGCTGCGGTATTACTTCCTATGAAGATATCTCAGTGGAAAGACATGCGGATAAAGAATCCTATGCAGGAGTGTGCGATGATTATAAAGTTGGAATATCCCTTATTTTTTACCTAAACAATAAAATTCCCTATGTGAAGGAGCAGGCGGCCAACAGGCTGCCGATTCACGGCACTACACTGACGCTTTCCGCTCTGTCGATAAATGGAACAATTATGCTGTCAATCCAAAAAGATAAAGAGCAGCTTGAACGCGTGAAGCAGGTGTTGGCAAATCGAAGCTCTCTTATGGCAGCGGCCAGAAAAGGTGATGAAGCGGCCATTGAAACTCTGACTTTGAAGGATATGGATATGTATACAATTGTTTCCAAGCGTATACAAAAAGAGGATATATTTAGCCTCGTTGACACATATTTTATGCCCTACGGAGTGGAGTGTGACCATTATTCCATCTTGGGTGAGATTGTAGGTATGCAGCAGGTAACAAATCAGATGACAGGGGAGCTGATTAATGTACTTACAATCTGTTGTAATGATTTAACATTTGATGTCTGTATCAATAAGGAAGATTTATACGGAGAGCCTCAGATTGGAAGACGTTTCAAGGGAACAATCTGGCTTCAGGGAAAAATCAATATGCAGGATTTAAGCCAATAAAAAAATTCATAAGCCTGGCTGAAAGGCCGGACTTATGAATTTTTTTGTTTTAAAGAGCATTGTTAAAAGTTATCCCATCCAGAGGGAGTAAGAGTATCGTCAAATTCTACATATGCAGAACAAAAGAATGAGTAGTTCCATTGGTCAGAAAACTGGACATGGAGCATACCGCCGTCTATACACAGACAATCGGGTTTGATGGCAGCGGCCAGGGCATCAAGGTCAAACATGGGAAGTTCCCGTTTTATCAGCGTTTCTACATCGGATTTATCCACATTGCTTTCCAGGGAAACATCATTATATTCTTTGCACAGGGCTGTAATATCTTTATACAATGAATCGCTTCCATATACATCCTGGAATTTATCCTCCGCATCTGAACATTTTCCGCGATATTGGGGGAGGATGGCTTCTTCCACTTCCCAGAAGGGATATTCACAGTCATACAGATGGCTGATCAGCTGATACCAAAAATAATTGTTAATATTTTTCACATTCTTTTTGATTTTTTTCTCCATACCATTTAAATAATCCTCATATATTTTTGCCATAGCGTCTTCGTTTTCCGGTGGATTTTCTAAAAGGATTTTGAGTGGTTTCATCCAGAAATAATCCTTTTCCAGATTAGTAGAAATGTCTTCAAATTCAGTTTCAATAGAGATGCTTCCCTCGCCGTATTCTTTGTTCTCAAAAGTTCCCGCATTTCCCATAAAAAAGCTTCCTTTTACCAAAAATTTACCGTCTCTGCAGATAACGCTGACCATAAATATACTCCTTTTCTTGGAAAGAATTTTCTTTTTTGCCTATTATAATACAGCAGTTTACAACTTTTTTGAAAAATAAAAATACAAACTCAATCTCTTGTAG